>Ga0209518_1002942_pt1 | contig 15146 bp, 17 predicted proteins | sample RifGroB1_FD_183993 | JGI IMG/M metagenome (GOLD analysis project Ga0209518, IMG submission 183993) | Groundwater microbial communities from Rifle, Colorado, USA - Groundwater B1 (SPAdes) (version 2) | ecosystem: Environmental > Aquatic > Deep subsurface > Groundwater | place: Rifle, Colorado...
CCACGGTTTTTTTGGAAACTCCCATAACCGTGGCAAAAGCCGATTGTGAAAGCCTAAGATCCGCACGAAGGTTCTTGACAACAGTATCGTCACATCTCGGTGGGGGTTTTATTTCCAGGGTTGAAGTCTTCAGTTGCAGTTTCCCCTCATTGTGGGCTTTTATTTCTACAAGCCCTTTCATGATACTTGCATACGCTTTACTCATTGCTCCTCCTCACCATACAAGGATTTAACAAACTCCTTAATATGTTTTTTCTCTGCAGAACTCAAGCTATCTTGTTCGTTTTTGCCAAATGCTGTAATTAGCCAGATCGTCTCCCGATTGCGGATGTCAATATAAATAATACGGAGACCACCTGACTTTCCTTTCCCCTGGCGTGCCCACCGCACTTTTCTAACACCGCCAGTACCCTGAATAACAGGCCCAGCCTCTGGACACTCCAGAAGATGTTCCTGAAATTGCCGTAAATCGTCTTCAGTCATCCCAAGTTCTTTCCAACATGCTTGGAACTCATTGGTTTGAATGAAAAGACGTTTCATATATACTCCAGTAGCATCACCCTACTCAGTAGGGTGTTAGTATTACTATATTCACAATGATTTAGTTTGTCTATGAGCTTGACAAAGTTGGTAAAGCATATGGCCTGCTACATTCTCCCGTCCAAAAACTTTCCTGTTTTCTTGTAGTTGAACTCGGGGATCTTCTTTAACCAGCAATTCTGGTCAAGGTGTATACTCGAGAGAGTTGTGTTGCAGCCTTTATGTCGCCCTGTCTCAGTGCTTCTCGAACATCATCGAGTTTGTACGCATCCTGTAATGAAAGGTATGGAGCCCATCCTTCTTCCGTATAGATCAAAGCAACATCAACTTCTGCTACAAAATCACCTTCATGGATCATCTTTGTGAAGTTCCTGGTGTTCATTTCTTTCTCCTCATAAAACCGTCTTCCCACCGCGATGGATCCGGTCTATACGCAGTAATCAGAACGGCCGGTGAAGACATTCCTTTAGGGATACCCCATACGGCGTGGATTGAATCGCCATTTCTAACCTTCTGCAGGACAAGTACACACGGCCCTTTAGGGTACTCCGGGTATTCCTCAACAACTATAGCATCCGCAATGGATACAAGTATATCTTTTACGAAAATACCATCTTCAGCAAGCTCATCATATCCGTGATCGGAAATTCTAAGCTCGTTGAGTTGAATTAACCGAAGAACATCTATAAGTATTTTGCTCATAATAATTCTTCAGGATCGTGCTTTCTTACCATGATCACATCCTCCCATCCAAAAACTTGCCGGTTTCCCTGTGGTTAAACTCAGGGATCATGGTGTTGAACAGGTCTATGAGGTCGGTGCGGCTCCAGGTGCCGCGCGCGCGCAGTTGCCGGATACGGGACTCGATATGGGCCAGCTTGGCCTGATCGTAGTCTGGTTCGTTCTTGGTTATGCCGAGCTTGGGAAAGAAGACGTCACGGTTGTTGCCCAGGAGGCAGGAGCAGAGGCACAGTTCGCCTGATTCCTGGGGGGTAACGAAGTAGCGGCGCACGTCATTAGGCGCGGCGAGCGGTTGGTCCTTCTCCATGCGGCGGTTAAAGCCATAGAGGAGGCTGCCGTCTGAGAAGGCCACGTTGGCAAAGCGGGCCGTGGAAACGGGCATTTCAAGGCTGCGGCGCATCAGGAACATCTCCATGATGCGCTTGCTGGCCCCCATCATGTTGACGGGGTTGGCGGCCTTGTCAGTAGACACGCAGTCGTAGGCGGATTAGGGCGTGCCCCGACCTGCGGTCGGGTCGGGCTCTTCGCTTCAAGTCCTCGCTGCGCTGCGGGCTTTACGCTACGATCCCTCACGCGGAATGCATACAACTCAGGTAAGCGGGTTTAATATGCGCAACTCTTTGTTTATGACAAGTCCATCCTGCAAGTCTTCGGTCACCAGAAATGAACAACTTCTTTCAATAGCGGATGAAACCATGATCGAATCCCAATATGACAGGCTGTATCTGGAACGAAGCTCAATCGATTTGTACCATGCGGAAATACTGACCGGGAGTACTTCAAAATTGCTGACAATCCTCGTCTTTACCAATTCAAAGGCTACTGGGTCGCCAATATGAAATTTCCTTATCAAGTTGAAGTGAACTTCATTTATTATCTGGACGGATGTTACAAGGGATTCAGCATCCAAAATTGTAGTCTTGAAGAATTCCTGTGCTTTTTCATGCTTTTCAAGATCCGAAGAAGAGGAGAATCTGGTATCGTCAGTGCATACAGGAATATATTCGTGTCTACAAAGACATCACCGTTCATAGATTTCATCCCGTGTAGCAATCAGGCTGTATGAAGAGATGATGATTGGTTCAAAAAAAGATTCAGGCAAGGGTTGGTTGTGTGCACCAGTCTCGAATAGAAGTACCTTCATGTGTTTGTTCTCGAGTTGAGTATATTTTCGAGGGATTTTTATCATCCCACCTTCAACATTGGCTTCAAATTCTACTGCCACCATAATGAGCTCCTTGTAGTGTTTCCATCCACCAAACCATGTACCGCGTAGTTTATGGACATTAAACTACATAAAATATACGCAAAACTGGAAGACAGGAATAGTTTAGCGCATATTCTGCTGAATAAGCGGATGAATAGGCCTGCTACATCCTCCCGTCCAAAAACTTGCCTGTTTCCTTGTGGTTAAACTCGGGGATCATGGTGTTGAACAGGTCTATGAGGTCGGTGCGGCTCCAGGTACCCTGGGCGCGCAGCTGCCGGATACGGGACTCGAAATGGGCCAGCTTGGCCTGGTCGTAGTCTGGTTCGTTCTTGATTATGCCGAGGTTCTTGAAGCGGGCCATATCCAGGGTCTCGTTGTCTGTGTAGAACTCCTCAAAGTCCTTCTCTCCGGTGGTGTCGCTACTGAAGAAGTATACGGGCCACTTGCGCTGGGGCTTGAGTTCGGCCACGCGGGCGCGGGCCTCGTCCTCGCTGGCGCAGTGGACGGATTCGTAGCCCGCGCGTTCCAGGTAGCGTTCCGCTATCTGGCTGAAGGTGATGAGGTTCAGGCCCTGGTCGAGCTTGGGAAAGAAGACATCCCTGTTGTCGCCCAGGAGGCAGGAGCAGAGGCACAGTTCACCTGATTCCTGGGGGGTAACGAAGTAGCGGCGCACGTCGTTAGGCGCGGCGAGCGGTTGGTCCTTCTCCATGCGGCGGTTGAAGCCATAGAGGAGGCTGCCGTCTGAGAAGGCCACGTTGGCAAAGCGGGCGGTGGAAACGGGCATTTCAAGGCTGCGGCGCATCAGGAACATCTCCATGATGCGTTTGCTGGCCCCCATCATGTTGACGGGGTTGGCGGCCTTGTCAGTGGACACGCAGAAATACTTCTTTGCTCCCTTGGACTTGGCCTGCCGCATGGTTTTATCAGTGTTGAATACATTGACATCGATCATGCGCATCAGCGTGTACGGGTCCCTCTCGCTGCGCACGTGCTTGAGCGCCGAGAGGTTGAGCACATAGTCGTACCCGGGGCCATGTTCCATGAAGGCATCGAAGATGTCGCTGCCCGCGTCTATCGCGAAGGTGGCAAACTCGCCATCTGAATAGCCTATGGAACTGCGCAGATCGCGCACCAGTTCCACCGTGTTGTTCTCTGATATATCGACGACATGGAGAAGGCGAGGATTGCGCTTGAATATCTCGCGGGTTACAGCCTGGCCGATGGATCCGGCGCCGCCGATGACGAGGAAGCGGGAAGCAGAGACGATATCTCCAAGTATACTGGAATTGGTAGCGAGATCCTGAGCTAGAAGGGGGGTACTGCGGCCGATAAGTGAAAGTATGGAATCCATCAAATGCTCCAAAATATATTGACAATTCGGTTTGCCATTTCAGATTGGGATCAAGGCTGGTCTTTTATAGTACTGGCAATATATCGCTCCATCGACTGCTCAAAAGTATAAACGTTGTAGGACTCCAGGTCCGGGGACAAGCTCCTTGAATAGACTTTTGAACCGAAAAGTTTGCGCAAGACGCCAGCCTTTTGGGAGATGGTGATGAGAAGCGGATTAAAAATACGAGTAAAGAATATCTTGCGGCCGGAAAGTCTGGCGGCATGCCGTACGATGTCCAGGGTGCTGACGTATTCCGTGTTCTGCGGGAATAATATCCCAGTCATTTTGGTGTCGATGACCATTTTAAGGAAGGCGCAGAGGTTGCCGATGTAGATCATGCTACGGTGGTTATCCAGGGCAGGAAAGACGGGCAATTTCCGGGCCAAGGACACGAGCTTGGGAAAATTGCCTTTGCATCCTTCGCCATACACCATGGGTAGCCTAATGATTGAGACGGCAAAGGAATCATCCTGCAGAGCAAGAAGCCCTTCTTCAGCCTGTAGCTTGCTCTTGCCGTAGAAGTTGGCGGGTGCGGGAAGGGTGGCCCCGGTAATGACACTTTCTTGCCCGATAGGCAAGTCATCACCATAGACAATCATGCTGCTCAAGAAAACGAAATGTTTAACGCCTTCGGCTTTGGCTTTACGGGCGACGGCAATGGGTAGGTCGCGGTTTACTTCGTAGTAGAGGTTTTCCATGGATGGGTCGGTGGAGACGTGGGCGAGACCGGCGACGTGGAGGATCACGTCTAAGTTACTGAAATCGGCAGATTGCCATTCAAGTGTCTTACTTGATTTAAATGAAAATGTATAATCCAAATTTGTTTTTAAATAGTAACAAAAGGATTGCCCGATATAACTGGCTTCACCAAATATAAGAATAGTTTTCATTTTAAGAAGCATCCTGTAGTTTTAAGAAAATCGTTTGAATCATCACGCCTGCTTCCTAACCAAAACTATTGAAGTGGTAGTCAAAATAGTTATAATTATGCCACAAAGAAATGGATTCCCATGAAACCTCGCTAAGGTCTTAGTTTTGGATTAGATCAAATATTTTCATCGGCGTTTGAAGACAGACAAACGCTGAACAAAAAATGAAACAACAAAAAGGGAAGAATCTATACAAGCTTTGGCTATGACTGGATCGACGCCGAAATATAAATGGGCAATCTTAACGCCTCCATATGAAACGCTCATAATACCAAACGCCAGAATTACATATCTCGATGCATCATGCTTGAACGTGGGGTGAATAATAAGAGAATCCAGCAAATATGATCGCAAGAAGAATATATAAAACGACATCAGTTGAGATGGAATGCTTCGAACAGACCTGGGAAACAGCTGTCAGAGCATCTGCCACGGTGGCGACTGATATTTTTTCAGATAATGACATTTGTTCAATGCTCCTTAGGTTTTGTTCTGACGCGATTGTGCAATGGTTGCTAAGATGCCGCTAACTATCAGTTTGCGGTCAAAAGCCCCGGAGAAAGCCCGTGCCGCATTATTTCCCCAAGAGTCTATTTCTTTTTCTGTAGCTGTCGACAACCGTAAAAAGGCCTCTGCGATGGATTCGGGCGAATCAGAATCTGCATCGACACCTAGATCAAATTCTCGTACAAGAGCCCGTACCTCGCCTTCTGCTGCGCAGAGGATCGGCTTCCCGACGGACACGTACATCTGGAATTTTGAAGGTACTGTAAGCCTAAATACCGGTTTGTCGGCGAGAGACAGAATCAGGAAACTCGCACGTCGATACTCCTCAGCCATAATACTCGACGGTTTTCTTCCAACAAATTCAACAGTCCTGCAACAGGTATCTGCGAGTTGCTTAAGCTCAACTAGAGCTGAGCCGTCTCCCACGATGCGAAGCTTGCCTTTGAAGTTTTCTCGCGAGCAGGCAATGGCAAATCCTCGGATGACATTATCGAGATTCTGCACCTTTCCGATGTTTCCCGCAAATAAAAAAACCGGCTTCTCTGCCAACCTTGCGTTCTTCATTCCGTGTTCATAGACTGTGAGCGGCCAGTTAGGAGCGTAATACATCGGCTTGTTTGTATATACTTTAAGTATCCGTTCAAAACCCTTGCAAGAAATGAAGATGGTATCTACAGAAGCGTAAACCCAGCGCACAAAAAAATCGAGACTGCGGGAAAGAACACCTGTCCGCTTGAAACCGTAGGCATAAACAGAATCAGGCCATACATCCTGTGTCCAAACTGCCACCGGTACACCACGAGACTTGCCGTAAACAATGCCAGGGATCGCCATAGTTAACGGTCCCACCTGATAAATGAGAACATGGTCGTAACGTTTTCGTAAACAGAAAGCTACAATAGATGCGGCTACAGCAAACCAACTATAGTTAAGCAACTTATAAAAAAGACTCTCCCGATAACCGAGAATAGTTTTCAATCGGAAAATATTGACACCTTTCCAATTTTGCTGTGAGAAAAACTGATTCCTATACCCTCGTACCATCCTGCCCCTAGGATAGGACGGCTGAAGTGTAAGTACGTCGATTTCGTATCCGCTTAAAACCGCATCAGCTGCCAGATCTCCTATCACAAACTCCTCTGGCCAGAAGTATTCAGTTATTAATAGTATTTTTTTCATAAAGGCAATAGAGCTCCTCATGCTCGACCATAAATGCTTTCATATCTTCTAACATGGCTCTATATGACGGTACAATATACTGGAAATCCATTCGAGAACTACGAAGTCCTCTATATGAAATATAGGATTCGTCGAATTCGATAACAACATCATCACGTTCCCATAAGATTTGAAATAACTTTAAAAGATCATATTTACTGATGGCTTTACCGTTGGTGAGGTGAACCAGGCCGGTGGTGCCCTCTGCAATCAAGATGTCGATAGCTTTTGCTAACTCCAATGTTGTCACACCACCCCACATTGCGCAAGCATAGCCCTTAATTGTTCCTCGCTGACGCATGAACCAACTAAATAAGCCCGACCCTTCCTTCTTTATATCTGGCCCAACTATGGATGTCCTTATAGTAAGGTCACGATCGTTGATGATCTCACCGAGAGCTTTCGTTCGCCCATAAACATCATCGGCATCACGAAAATCCTCTTCGCTGTAAGGGCCGTTTCTTCCGGAAAACACGCAATCAGAGCTGAGATGAATTAGTCTAAAGTGATTTTCCCGTCCAAGTCGAGAAAGCATCCTTGGGAGCAAAGAATTGATTCTGATCGACCTTTCAGGATTATCCTCGGATTCCTTGATTAGGACTCCTACACAATTGACAACAACATCGGGCTTCTTGGAAATTATATAGTTTCGGAGATCTTCATTTTTTTCGACATCCACCCTGTCGCAGTTTAAAGCCTCTGTTCTCTGGATGGACAGTACTTCATGTCCACGGTCCCCAAGAACAAGACTGATCATATGACCAGCCATTCCTCCACCGCCTAGTACTAACACCCGTGACATGCTCAGACCTTCCACACTGTACGCTTAATGTAGCGTGTATAGCTCATTATGATCCTTAGAACCTTTTTCGATACATCGTCGACATCAAAATCGGGTATAAGCTTCGGACTGTAGCCTTCTATATAATCGCCTACAACAATTTCAATGGATTTCTCAACATCCTCTTTTTCAAGCCCTGACATAATTAGTGTTCCCGAATCCATCCCTTCTGGGCGCTCATGCGCATTGCGAATGGTAATTGCTGGAAATCTTAGCAAAGAAGATTCTTCGAATACCGTGCCAGAATCAGATATTACGCAGTAAGCAGAAATCTGGAGCTTGTTGTAGTCGAAAAATCCCAGCGGTTTCATCACTCGAACGTATTCGTTGAACTCGATTCCCCTCTCGACAATTCTTTTCATGGTTCGAGGATGAGTGGAAAAAATGAGCGGCCTTTTATATTTATCACCCAAGTAGTTTAGCGTGGCCACTAGATTCTCGAAATTAGTTTCATCATCGATATTCTCTTCCCGGTGAGCGCTAACTACGAAGTATCCTCGGTCCGTGAGACCTAACCTAGTCAAAATATCCGACGATTCTATTTGCTTATGGTAATAAGTAAAAATTTCTTTCATCGAAGAACCTGTCTTAAAAATAGTTTCTGGCCTGATTCCTTCTGCGAGTAAATAACGCCGGGCATGCTCGGTGAGTGTCATATTAATATCGGATGTATGATCCACTATCTTTCGATTGATCTCTTCAGGCACGCGCTGATCAAAACAGCGATTTCCTGCCTCCATATGGAATATGGGTATTTTCCTTCGCTTTGCTGCAATTACAGCCAAGCAACTGTTTGTATCGCCATAGACAAGAATTGCATCTGGATTCTCTTTTACAATTACCTCATCGGCGTTGGCTATGATATTCCCAATGGTTTTCGCGACGCTATCGCCCACTGCGGCAAGGAAATAATCAGGCTTCTTGACTCCAAGCTCATCGAAAAATATCTGGTTTAGCTCATAGTCATAATTTTGGCCTGTATGCACAAGAATATGCTGGGTGTGGGTCTCAAGTTCAGCCAAAACTCTTGCGAGTTTAATAATCTCCGGCCTAGTTCCAAGTATAGTCATTACTTTGAGCATGTTTCGCAACCCTTTTCTTAAATTGAAGTCCGTTCAGCCCGAACGAAATCCAAAGTCAGGAGTAGCTTTTTAAGCTCCTCTCGATTGAGTCTATGAGTGTTGTGGGAAGTATATTCTTCGGCTTTGCTAATGCGAGTATTGCCCTCTTCAAAGTAGAGACTATAATTTAGATCGCGTGTATCGGCAGGTACGCGATAGTACCCTCCAAGATCGACTGCCTTTACAGCTTCTTCGCGGGAAAGAAGAGTTTCGTAGAGTTTTTCGCCATGCCTAGTACCAATAACTTTTATTTCTGATCCGTCATTCATAATTTCTTGTATTACAGCCGCGAGGTCTCTAATGGTAGCGGCTGGGGCCTTTTGCACAAACATATCTCCTTGCTCCGCGTGCTCGAACGCAAACAAGACAAGTTCAACTGCTTGATCAAGGGACATCATAAAACGCGTCATGTCGGGATCTGTTACGGTTATCGGCCGTCCTTCTTTAATTTGTTGCATAAAAAGGGGGATCACAGATCCGCGCGAACCCATGACGTTTCCGTAACGCGTTCCACATAAAAGTGTTTCTTTCTTTGTAACATTACGGGACTTAGCGATCATTACTTTTTCCATCATCGCCTTAGACATTCCCATCGCATTTATCGGATAGACTGCCTTATCGGTAGAAAGAACGACCACACGAGAGACGCTACTTGAGATAGCTGCGTCGATGGTATTTCCGGTCCCTATGACATTTGTACGAACAGCCTCAAGTGGATAGAATTCGCAAGAAGGTACCTGTTTTAATGCTGCTGCGGAAAAAACATAATCGACGCCTCGCATTGCACTTAGTACTGAATCATAATCCCTAACATCACCAATATAGAACTTAATTTTATCATTTTTATACTTGTGGCGCATGTCATCTTGTTTTTTTTCATCACGACTGAAGATCCTAATTTCTCCGATATCGGTCGAGAGAAAACGGTCTAATACGGCGTTACCGAAAGATCCAGTGCCTCCAGTAATCAGTAAAATCTTATTCTTGAACATAATAAATCCCTCCACTTGTGAATTGAAATTTAAGAATGGCGATATTAATCGCCCATACCCGCTATCAGTTCAAGCACAACGTTCCACCCACCATCACAGTTATACTGCACAATTCGTTCAGCTATATTATCGGAGACGGATTCTACAGAAGCTTCATTATCCCGTTTTATACAAAACCGCTTCATTTCTTCTGCCAGCCCTTCCACATCTCCTTGAGAAACCAGGTGTGCTCGAGCATAGCCGTTCAGTATTTCACGGGAAAAGGGTTGGCTAGTCGCGATGATAGGAGTGCCTACAAGTCTGGCCTCTAAAAGGGGCAGGCCAAAAGACTCAAGCCTCGAGGTGAAGAGCAACGCACTCTCATGATAGAGTGCGAAGACTTGATCCCGTGTTATACGACCTTCTAGCCTGAAAAAGGCCCCCAACCCACATCTTTTTATTCGCTGTACGAGCTTATGAGCATAGGCATTCTCACTTCCGTTGATAGTGAGGATTACCTTTGGTATATAGCCTTCAGTTATTAGTATTTCTACAGCAGATATGATCTCTTCAAAGCCTTTATAGATGTATGCTGCCGCAGGATAAAATAGCATCCGGGGTACGGCAGAAAGATCACATGCAACAGTCTGGATATTGATGGCCTGCGGAACGACATGAACTTTGCCAGGAGCAATATTGTGCTCTTTTTCGATGGCATCCCGAAGCCACCCGGTCTGCACAATTGCCGCTCGTGACCGTCCTATGGACCACCCGATTATCGGTCTGAATATATCACCGATAATAGCTAGTTTGCGCTCGTGAGGATCAGCATAGGAAAAGCGAGTAGGTGCATAGGGTATAGATTGATGCACATAAACGACCTGAGGCACCGCAGTAAAAAGAATAGCAGTATTCTGCAGTGAAAAAATAACATCCGGGCTGTGCTTCCGGACTAGCTTGGGAGCGCAAAACAATTCGAACAGAATACGCGAAAACCATCCTCGCTTGACACTAGGATAGCGTTCGATCTTGATGCGACTGGGGGTCTTTGGTTCTCCTAGGTCGTTGGTGCTTACGATGAAGACCCACTTAATATCCTTCCGTGGACAATCTTCTACATACTTAAAAAAATCAGCAAGCACCGAAAGGGCTCCGCCTTCACTGGCTGGAACGTCGAAAACTAAAATCTTCATGAGCTGAGGCTCTCAGGGGGTTCCATTAACACTGATAAATGATCTAGAGCCCCCCGCGTATCAGCGAGCCCTACGATTGAATGACGCGCAGCCCCTGGCTTACCCACAAGAAACGTAGGAATCTTACTAAAAGCATAAGCTACGGCTACCGGGAGAAGATATAAAAGAGTAGTTGTTGAGACCAGAAGCCTTCGCCAAACTCCCAAATGAGCGATGATTGCCGTTGGCACAAATCTAACAGCTTGCTTCGGAGTGAAGACCAATAATGTGGCATATAGATACGCAAAAGCCCTTATAGGCGGTTTCATTTCCGTCTTTACCAGAGCCATTAAATGGCTCTGTGCCCACACAGAATTAGGAGAATAGTACATAGGTATGCGTTTATCCCAATCTACCTGGGTGAATCGCCCGATATGGTCGTTAGTCGTTAACCCACCCACGTCAGAACGTTCAGCCCTAGCTGCAGACGTACTCTTTGGGGAAGCTCCAGGAATAATAAAAGGAAAATCGACGACCGCTGCTTTACCGCAACATGTTGAAAGTAAATGGCTGCTATAAATATCCGGGCTAAACCCACCGAATAAGAGGCCATAGCATTCTTGGACCCGCCAGATGAGTTCTCGTGATACTATTCCCAAGTAGATTCGAGGCATATTCCGGGGACCGCTACCGAGATGGTTGATTGCGTCCTTTATGGCTCTAGGAATAGCTGAAGGAGTGATTTCCCCGCTGAAATCCGAGAAAAATAGTTTGCCACCCAAATCTCCCCAACGAGGGGAGCTGACACCTGGCCAAAAATAATGGATTACCCTTCCCTTATTTCGATATAATATGGCCTCTATCTTATTCTTTTCTGCCCATTCTACATAAGACAAAAATCTAGGTCCGATCATGTCATCATCACCCAGAAAGCAGATATAACGTCCTTGCGCACGTTCAAGAGCACTGTTAAAATTCTCTACCACGCTCATAACTTGCTTAAAATACTTATAGGAGAGTCTAGGATCGGATAACGAATCACAAAGCATTTCTCTCAGAGAATCATTGTCGCTGTTATCGTTCACTACAACTTGGCAGTTCGGAATCAACTCCAATACCGACTGAACCAAAATTGCGGCGTACTTTTGTCTATTTAAAGTCGGTATTACAATCGTTATTATGGGTTCCATTTATAATCCTTGTTTGCTTGCTTGCTAAAGATAGCCATTCTAGCGGCTTGTCGTCGTTCAACGAACTTAATTTCAAATCTCGATTTTTTTCTCCCAAAATAAACCACAGCCATTAGCGAAAATAGGTAGTTCATGGGAAAAGCTTCTAAAAAAATAGTAGTTGCGCCAAACAAACCATACATCAACATGAAAGCGGTATTCCTCTTGCGCTTGCGATTTTTAAATATTGTGATGGCTGCAATAATGAGAATTATCAGCAAAGCACCCCATCCTAGATTTATGACAATTGAGGCATAGATACTATCTACAGCAAACTCAGTAAACCCTAACAACTGAGATGAATTCGTCCCGGCACCAAAGGTATAGCTCAAAAAATTCGACCTTGCCAGCGCATCTAGAAATATGCGCAATCGGGTTCCGCCAGAAACTGCTATATAGTCGCTACCCCGACCCAATGCTGGGCTGAAGGCAAAAAACATAAGGATTACCCCTACGCAACCAGAAAACAAGAACCAAGGCAGAACAGGTGTAAATTTCTTGGGAACTGCTTTTAGGTAAATTAAAATAACACAAATTACTATTCCTGTACCGGACTGCGTTAGGAAGACACTTGCCAGCGCCATAACAACGCTGAATGTTTTCTGACGTTCTTCACCGTAAAGCGCCAGAAAAAGAAAAAATGTTGAAAAAAACGCAGCACTATTTGGCACAAGAAATAATCCTGGAGTTCTCGCGGCGAGTCCACCAAGTTGCAGCCCATAAAAATGACTCATCGTAAAGAGTTGGACTACCTGAAAAGCGAAATGTAACATAAATATGATAGTAAGCGCGTGATATACCGAAGCCAGAAAATCATCATCAACGATCAGCGCGATTGACCAGAGAAGGGCTAATGGTAGTAGCCATCTAAGCCCAGCGAACAAAACCAAGAGTTCAACCTGCCCTATTGAAGCTAAAATGCTGATTACGATAGATATGCCTATTCCCAAGGTCGCGAACCAGCTTGCGATGCTCATTGTCACTGGTTTCCCACTGGAAGCAAGTGACAATAATATTACAATGAGTACCAGGCCATCCTTAAGGAGTTTCCACCAAAGTGGGCTTGCGATGCTCACCAGGGATGGCCTGGATGCTGAAAACAGCGTCGCTACCTCAAATATTGAAGCAAAGGGAACAAAGTAAATGAGGCACAGAAAACATAACTGTGCGATTTTTCGCATTATCTCTCCCAGCTATTTTGTGTTTGCATGCTTCAATCAGTATAGATGAAAGCCGATAGCATAAAAACATCCGCCATTCCACGCGGACCATGCTTTCTCCCTGATTCTTTGTTAATTCACCGAGGCCTTCTCTTGAACCTGAAGATCTTCAACCGGTAGTCCGGTATTGCCAAGCATGATGCAATCGTAGCGCTCAACCAGGCAATACCAGCGAAAGCAATAGTATCAAATCTTGAAACTGGCGAGGGCAACAGGAAGTTGCAAGCACCAGCAACGAGCAAGGCCGGGACAAGAGGTCTCAAAAAATCTAAAACTAGCCATATCTTGAATTCTCCCGGCAAGATTGTTCGGTGCATTATGTACATATAGAATGGCAAGGTTGCAAGGTTCATAAGCAACCAAGAAATGCCAGCTCCTTCCATCCCCCGCAAGAGAATGAGAAAGTAGAGCACAGGAGTGATGATGACAATGGAAGCGATGCTTAACGCAATATTGAGCCTGAGCTTGCCGAAAGAAAGCAAGGTATAGTACGGCATGACGGTAACAGCCTGCAGGCCTTGGCCGATCACCAGTAGTGTTGTCGCCGTACCAGCGACTGACGCAATCTCCGGGGAGCCAGTCCAGGCTACTATCAGTGGCCTGGAAAAAAAAGCTATGACCACCACTAAAGGAAAGATAGCGACGCTTATGAGCTGACACCCGCGATGGTAGATTTTTTTGAGCTCATCTAATTTTCCCAAACTATGCAGCGAAGTCAACTGCGGAAAGAAGGCTGACCCAATAGGGCCGGCCAGGCTTAATGGTATCGCCGCAAGAGAGCCAGCGAGGGAGTAATATCCAAAATTACTTAAGCTTTCCAATTTACTAAGGATTACTTTGTCTTCTTGGGTCAGTACAACAGAGAGTAGAGTTGCGAGTGCCATTCCAGACGCATATTTCCAGGTCGACCTCAGAGTCTGTAAGTCGAATCGGGCAATATTTGGTGTTACCTTGATCGACTTCCAAAGATAGCCCCGTGCAAGGAGGCAATATGCCAGATTGCAGGCTACTTGAGAAACGGAAAACATCACGATATCGTTTGAAACGAACTGAAGAAGCGCAACCGCCCCGAATCCCCTAAACATTCCCCAAACAATCTGCAGCATGTTCGAAAAGACTTGCATCTGCAAGCCCATTAACCCGCCCAAGAAGAGCCCTGCGGGCATCTGCAACGCGATAGCAAGCCCCATCCAGCGAAGCGCAACTGTCACGTCCGAGACCGAAATGACTGTAGCTTTCAGCCAGTACCGGGCGATCCAAGGAGATACCGTAAATACTGCCAAAAAAATAAAAATCGAGAGAAATAAATAGATGATTTCATAAGTCCGAAGTAAATTTTGCTTGCCCGATTCTCCCCCCGGCACAGTTGAAAGTCTCGCCATCTCTCTGCTCAGTGTTGCGGTTAGTCCGATGTCGGTGAAAGCAATTACACCGAGAAGCGTCGAATAGAATCCGACAAGACCATATGCATCAGGCCCGAGGTAGTGGAGGTATATAGGTGCAAAGAAGTAGACCGAGACTAAACCCCAGACTCGCCCCGCGAGATTGGCAAGGACATTGTTGCGAAGCATCATTCCTCTGTGCTTTCAGAGGAGATAAAGATCCCCTCCTTCGGACGATTCAAAATTCTTCTATCAGGCGGGTTATCTCCGCGACATCAACGGATTCCAGCCACCAGCCACATGGCAGTGCAATGATACTTCTCATTAGTTCTTCGCTACCCGGCAGTTCCCGACTAACTGCGTTAAATCCACTATACGGCGTATTGAGAACATGAACTCTTGAGCACCCGATGCCTTTGCCCTTCAGATAGCTCAACAGTTCTGTGCTTCGCTTAGTTCGTATAAGATAAGTCCAATAGCTAGGATTCGACCCGGGAAGCAGTCGTAGAGGCCGGACAATCGAGGAATGTTCTAAAAGGCGGTCGTATTCAGCAGCATTCACCTTCGCCTTCTCTATGCGAGCTCTAACTCCGGTGATTTGTGCATAACCAAGAGCAGAGCAAAGGTTATTAAGCGTAGCAGCCCAACCAATTTCAGGAATGTCACAATTAG
>Ga0209518_1002946_pt1 | contig 15130 bp, 9 predicted proteins | sample RifGroB1_FD_183993 | JGI IMG/M metagenome (GOLD analysis project Ga0209518, IMG submission 183993) | Groundwater microbial communities from Rifle, Colorado, USA - Groundwater B1 (SPAdes) (version 2) | ecosystem: Environmental > Aquatic > Deep subsurface > Groundwater | place: Rifle, Colorado...
GAAGGTTAATAAAAAAATCAAAGAAAAGAAAGTTCAAGATATTGATCTTCAGTCGGCGCTTAGGAATTTGGCGCGAGATGGAGTTAAGATAAACGCGTTTTGGTCAACATCAGGAGATAGTAAAATAGTTATTCAAACGAAAAATTGGAAAACAGAGTTAGGCGCGAATGATTTAGGAGTATGGTTGGAAAGTCAGCAATCTCAAAAAACGAAATAAGTCAAAATTGAAAATTAACGGATCAACAAATATGAAGCAAGAAATTAGCAAAAATGATAAAAATTTGATAATCAAGTTGTCCATTCCTTTGGAAGCGCGCAGATATAATCCGTATGACGAGAGCGAGGGCGACAAAATGGATAATGTTGTAGGGGTGGTAGCCGGAGACGAGATCGGCTTTGCGTATTGGATAGACAGAGATTATAAAGGCAAAGGAGATGACGTATCCGCCCCGTTTTATCTCTATCAAGAAGATCTGGACAGTTTCAGAAATCTTTGCAAAGAACTCAAGGTTGATATCGTAGAATATCCTGATTGCGCTTATTGTCATAAACCTATATTCGGCAGTTTTGGCTTCGGCGAGAAAGGAAATAAATGTTTTGATTGTGAGAAGGCGGTTTCGTAATCCGGATTATAAAAAACGAAAGGCCCGCCGTTAGGCGAGCCAATCTCGGAGGCCGAAGCCATAATGTTTATAGTATATGCCATGAATTACGAAATGCCAATTTCTGTCATTCTGATCCTGCTCTGCGGGAGAAGAATCTCATGGAATCCAAGAGATCCTTTGTAGGTCTCTTGTCCCGCAGGGATCTTCGAGATGACAGAAAAGAAAGAATTTAAAATTAGGTAATAAAAAATATGACTAACAAAAATAACAAAAGTCAGGGGGAGAAAATTGAGGAAGTTTTCACTTGGGAGCTTCGCTCCCAAGTGAGGTTGGCTTCCAAGATATTGAAGAACATTGTGAAGGCGGAGATATGAAAGTTTATCGTGTTAAGGCGGCTAAATTAAGCGGGACGGATTTTCGCGAAGTTTATAAAAAAGCAAACGCATTTTACGCGCCGATTAAGAAAAGAACGAAGAGGCGAGCATATGTGAAATCGGCGTATTTTGCGAAAGATAAAATATTTTTAGAATTATTTTGGCAACATTTATTTGATAAATCAAACTGGCGAGACAGGGTGCGACGGCTGAAATATCTTCCATGCGCTATTGAATTGATCCAAAATACGCGATTTGACCCTATATCAAAAGAAAGTCCGAACAAACCGAGTGAGATTTTACACCGTTTTGCCGGAGTAACAAAAAATAACGAATTATTCTTTGTTCAAATTAAAGAGAGTAAAAGAAATGGGCAAAAATGGTTAGTGTCAGTTTTCCCAGAAGATCATTAGAAAACAAAAAACTCTCCGCTAAGTGTGGTATATAAACCACGGCCGAGAGTCTTTATAAAATAAATATTAGCAAATACAGCACAGTTGTCAATAGCTTATATATAGAATCAAAAATCATGAACAAAACAACAAACACAAAGGTCGATGGTAGGAAGAAAGGAGCTAACTTTAAGTTTCCAGTTTTGAAACAATATGACCCCGGTAGTGTCATTCTGAGGGAGTCAGCGACCGAAGAATCTCTGAGATCCTTCGCTTCGCTCAGGATGACAGACTCAAGTCTAATTATTTATTCAAAATTAGAAATTTAAAATTAAATTATAAATATGATCAACAAAAACAACAAAGGTCGGCCCGCCTGCCAAAGCCTGTCAGGGGAGTATAGCCGACAATACGGATATAATCATTGCTCGGAAAAATCGGCATCGCTTAGTGCCAGGCATATGGCGGGCAGGGGGGAGGAAAACAATTCGGTCGTCCGACGACCGAAGATTGGGGAGATGGTGAAGAAGGTGGCGGTGGCGGGGTTTGTGGTTATCAATATTTTGAGCGTGGCGTTGTATCCAACAACGCCGGCATTGGCGGCGAGTTATACATTTACGCAGACGGATTGGAATACGGCGAGTACTAGCGCGACAAGCACTCATCCAGGAGGGCAAAGCGGGGTAACCACTTTTTATTCCACTTCCAGTCCTTATATTACGACCGGAGCGAATCTTTCGCTGGCGACCAGTTCCGGCAGTTTCTTGCAGACAGATTGGACCGGAGGAGCAACAACGACAGCGACGACGGCGCAAACCGGCTGGACATACGCAAGCACGACCGACAGTCAGATCGCCACAAGCACCGCCGGGCAACTATCCGTCAAGGTAACCGCGTCAAGCACGACACAAACTAACGACGGTACGACCGCGACTGGTTTTAAATTAAGCGGATATGCGACTTCAAGCACGGTCATTTCGGGCACCGAAGATTCGACAAGCGTGAAATTGAATGTTTATTTCGGCACTGGCGCTGACGGAAATTTTGACGCTTCCACTTATGTGAGCGGCGCTGTTACCGGTATTACTAAAAGCGATCTTACTATCACGATTGATACAAATAATGCTACTAAACTAGGTACTTATAATTTTAACGATTTTACTCTCCCGGAAACATATATTCTTACCGCCACCGGCTCTAATAAAATCACCCTTTACGCCAAAGGAATAGTTACAATTAACGGAACAATTAATTTAAAAGGAGGGGACGGTGGCGCATATACCACTGTCGGCACTGCTGTAGCTGGCGGTGGAAACGGAGGAAACGGAGGAAGTAACGATGGTCCTTACGCTGCTGCGGGCACAGGCAAAGGCCCCGGAGGAATAGGTGGCGGCGGTGCACCGATGCCGGCGCAGGGCACATCTGGAGGTGGCGCCGGAGGAGGATTTGGCGCGGCAGGAACAAATGGCATCTATGCGGCATCAGTGTCAACCGGAGGGTCTTTATATGGTTCAAGTTCTGATGTATGGTACGGAGGTTCAGGAGGAGGCGGTGGTCAGCAGTCCGCCTTTAATTCGTCTGGTGCCGGTGGAGCAGGAGGCGGCGCGCTTAGAATTATTTCCGCAAATGCAATAATTATTAATTCTACCGGGATTATAAATGCCAACGGAGGCAATGGTTATACAGGAGGTACTGGTGACGGAGGCGGCGGATCGGGAGGCGGTATTTTACTTCAGGCAGGCAACTCAATTTCTAACAATGGTTCCATTCAGGCAAGAGGGGGCACCAGAGGTGTTGATAAGGGTGGCTACGGAGCCGGTGGAAGGGTAGGATTGGAAACTCTTTCAGGAACAGGCATCTCATTAGGAACTGTTGCGACATCGTCTTGTGCTGGTGCGGCTGGAACTGTTGATGTTTGTGGGGGAGGGGCGAATTTCGGAACTGCCACTACCGGAAGTATCGCTTCTCCGCAATATTCATCCTCCGGCACCTATACTTCCGGGGGGATTGATACGGGTCAGGTAAGTGGTTTTACAACTTTAACATATAGTACAACGACAAACGCAAGCACAACTGTGGCTATAAATATAAGAGCGGGGGACGATAATACGCCACCGGCGTGGGGATCTTTTGATGCTAATTGGCCGGCTAGCGCCTCATCAACCAGTGTTTCAAGCGGAGGAAGTATATCGGCTTTGAGCGGATATAGATATGTCCAATATCGCGCGACACTTTCCACAATAGATACCGCGTATACGCCGAGTTTAAACGACATTACTATAAATTATCAGTATTATCCGGCTTCGGCGTCTTTGATTTCTTCCGCTTTTGATACGGGGGACGCGGCGAATATGATTTCGTCTATCAACTGGGCCGGGGCAACAAGCACTAACGCCGGAATAAAGTTTCAGATAAGAGCTTCCAGCACGGAGGCACTTTTGGCAAATACTAATTGGTGCGGTCCGACGGTTTGTGACGGAACGGAATATTTTACTGACATTTATAACGGAAGCAGTACAATGCCATCGGCTTTGACTGCCGGATCCGGCGCGCGCTGGTTTCAATACAAAGCAGTTTTCACATCAAACGGCGCGGCATCTTCCACTTTAGATTGGGGGCGAGTTGATTATAAAAGGAAGTTATCGGGCGGGACTTATGAGTTAAAATCCACGCCATATGATGCTACTGACGCGGCTAATGTTATGGGATTGGCCGGCTTTGCCACTTCTTCGCAACCGACCGGGACAAATGTGCAAATGCAAATACGCACGGCGAGCACGCAAGGCGGACTTGAATCCGCGAATTGGTGCGGTCCGACGGAGACCACCTGCACCGGCGGGCAATACTTTACGGCGGCAAGCACGGAGATTGACTCTAACTCGCCTTTGAAAAACGGCGGCGACGACCGATGGTGGCAGTACCGCATTTTATTAACTCCTTCTTCTGATAGTTTAAGCGTGCCTGTTGTGGACAGCGTGACGGTTGTTTATGTCGTGAATGCTTCACCGGTGTTTAATTCCAGCTCCGCTGGGCAAGGAAGCGACGGCGTCGTAACTATTAATTATAATATTTACGACCCCGATACTGACCAAGGGAGTGAGGGAAATCGATACAGAGTGACGCCTTCGTTTGAATACAGCACGAATACGGTTAATTGGTTCGGTATCGCAACTTCTTCCGGCGCGTTGACTCACTGGCAAGATAAAGGAGTGGGGACGAACACGGCCGGCACCGCCACTTCAACTTTGTGGAGCGCGGAGAATACTTTAGGAAGTAATTTCTATTCCACCTCTGTTCAGATAAGAACAACTATCAGCGACAACGAAGCGGCCAACGCGACGGCGGCGACTACGACCGCGGCGTTTACGATTGATACCAAAGATCCGACGGCCGGCGGGACTTTATTGATTAACGGGAGCAACGCGGCGGAAGTTTCCACCAGCACGGTCTCCGTTACTATCGGCGGCAGTTTGAGCGACGACTCGCAGGTACGCATTCAACTTTCTAATGACGGTGTGAATTGGTACGGAGCGAATGCTACCAGTTCGGTAGAAACCGTTGCCGGCACTTGGGGCTCGGCCACTACTACCGGCGCAACTCTCGGAACATGGAATTGGACTTTGCCGACCAACACCCGCTCGCATACGGTTTACGCCAATATAAAAGATGTGTACGGCAATCAGATACAAGAACAGGCAAGCGCGGATCAAAACGCTGCGCCGGTGGTGAGTATTACCAACTCGCCTTCCATCAGCACGACGGCGAGCACCACCTCGGGAGTAATTGTTGTCAATTACGATCTTTCCGATCCCGACTCAAGCGGCATAACGCCGGCGGATGCCAGCGCGACTACTTCTTTAATGTATGATATAGGAATAACGCTTTCCTCCGCTATGAGCAGTACAGCCGGAATATACGCGACATCAACGGGAACGAATGCGAGTGTTGTCGCGGTAAATGATATTATTCAAGTGGACAACGAGCTGATGCTGGTATCCGCGAATAATAGCAATATTTTGACTGTAACGCGAGGATATCGCGGCACCACGGCGACGATTCATTCAAATGGAGCAACTGTCTGGCTGATGGCGAATGCGGTGAGCGGAAATGTCGGCAGTTCGGTACCTCTGGGAACCGGAAAGAGTATTTCTTGGACTCCGGCTAGCGACAAAACCGCCACTTCTTCGGCGGCTCGGCTGATGGTAACAGCGATTGATGGCCGAACCGTGAATCAGACTGGCACAAGCACGGCTAAAACATTTTTCTTTGATACAATCGCGCCGGTGAACGCGTCTCCGCGCGTAATAGAATTTGACGCGGGCGCGGCCGGCGAAACCGGAACAAACAACATCGCGATTTATCATCCGGTGGACGCGACGGGTACTCAATATATGTTCTCCGCGACGACGACGGATGGAACAGCAAGCACAACTCCGTGGACGACCTTATCCGGCGCGGAGCCGACTTATCTTGACTGGGGTTTTGACACGACGATTGGCGCCAAGTCGGTGAGTATAAAATTCCGCGACATTTACGGCAACACGCAGGTTGCGACGACGACGGCCACGACGACCATTCCTCTCTCGGCCGATGCTTTCTTGGTGCAGGATGTTTCAAAGGCATCACAGAATGATTGGCGGCTTTACATCGCATGGGAAACATCAACTTCAACCGACTTTGCTTCGTATAAATTGGAATACGCCACTTCCACCGACAACTCAACTTTCGGCCCGTTCTACGATGTGACGACGATTATTAATTCGGCAACGAATTATTATGTACACACTAATGCAAGCAGTACTCTGTATTATCGCTATCGGGTCGGCGTGAAAACAGCCAACAATAATATCACGGTTCGTTCCAACTCGTACATCAACGCCAAACCGGACGGCGTGCAAAATCTCGGCGAAGGAGGTGGCGGAACCAGCCCGTCGGCATCAGTGGTAACTAATATCGTGCCGACGCAGGGAGCGGACAGCAATGTGACTGTTACCTATAATCTGACCGACAGCTCACAGAGCGTGAAAACCAGTCCGTCGTATCAGCGGTATCTTTTGTATGATGTCGGCGCGGCGCTGACGGCCAGCAGTACCTCAACCTTGATTTTATCCGACACGACGAAATTGCCTTCATCGGGATATATTCAAATCAATCAGGAAGTAATCGGCTATACCGGCAATGCGACGAGTACCGGAACGCTCTCGGGCATTACGCGCGGAACCTGGCCCGGCTATGTGTCTTCGGGACGCGCGACGCGCGTGAACACGACGATGGCGTCCAGCACGCCGGTGTGGGTTTTCGCGACATCCACTTATGGCACTATAGAAGGCACGATTTTAACCGGTCAATCAGGCAGTATTACATGGACCACAGCCAACGATACGAACCTCGCCGGGTACTATATGACGAATATCGGCTTGCGCGTGTTGGTACACGACGGCCAGGGCGCGTCTTCCGGCCCGCTCTCAACCCAAAGCGACCAGTCCAACGACGGCGTGCTTACTATTTTTGACAAAAAAGCGCCGGTTTTGGGAGCGAGCTCGCTTTTGATTGAGGGCTCGCCTTATAGCGTGGAGACGGATGCCGCGACAGTTGGCTTGAGCTTAGCGAATGTGTCGGGTGATACTTCTTCAGAAACTATATATATTCAATTCGCGAGCGGTACTTCGCCGACTGTTTGGTATGGGGCGAACAGCAATGGTAGTTTAGCTTCTGCCGGCAGTTGGGGCGAGGCGCTGTCCGTTGGCGGCAATCTCGGACCGTGGACATGGACGCCTTCCGGCCGTTCGGAAACTATAAACACGCGAATCAAAGACGCTTATGGCAATATCTCCAACACCGACACCAATTCAATTCTAAAAAACGCCGTGCCGGAATTCGGCGGCTCTATTTCAGACGCGGACGCCTTGGGATACGCGACGACGACCAGCGCGACCGGCGTGGTTATCCGCCAGTGCAATGTGTACGACACTGATCCTTTATGTACGACTGGTAAAGTGAAAATCAAATTCACGGCGCGCGATGCTGATACGGATCTCGGAATGGAGACGCCCGGGTCCGCTTCCACGACCATCGCCATCTCATTGAATGGCGGAGCTTACGCGACCACTTCTTCAAGTGTGTTCGCGGTCGGTACATCCACTTATTCCACGGTAACCGTATATTACGATCCGCAGTCATCAGCTAACATAACCGCGCGCGTCGCGATCACTGACAATGAAGTTGGGAGCGCTTTGCAATACGCCGTTTCCAACACTATAGCGTATGATAAAACCCCGCCGACGACGGGAGTAATGACATTTGACGCGGGAATAGCCGGCTCGGCCGATACCGCGACCATCACCATTCCGACGCCGGCCGACGCCACCACAACCCAGTACACATTCTCGGCGACCACCACGAGTGGAACACTTTCCGGTATCGGTTGGACGACATACACGGCGGCCAGCTCAACCGCCTGGGGATTTGATTCCACGGTCGGCGCGAAGTCTGTTTCATTCCGTTATCGCGATATATATGGAAACACGACCGCGACGGCCACGGCTTCAACGCTTGCTCCGCCCGATGGAAATTCCTTTGTTATTGAAGATATTTCGGCCACCACCTCGGCGCGCCTGTTCTTGAGCTGGCCGGCGTCTTCTGACGCGGATTTCGCGAATTATCGCGTAGAATACGCGACTTCCAGCCAAGAATCCAGTGGTTATGTGGCTTTTCAGGATTTGATTACAATTCCCAATTCGGCTGTTAATTACTACACTCATGCTGGTTTGGGTGCTGGCGTTTGGTACCGATACCGGTTATCAGTGAAAAATAGCGCCGGCAATTATTCGGTGAAGTCAGTGAAAGGTAGCAATGTTTACGTGGCTGGCAAGCCAGACGGCGTCCAAAACGGCGATGAAGCGTATGCCAATGATACGAGCGCGCCAGCAGTGACCAATGTGTCGTCCGGCACTCCGCAGGTAACCTCCGCGACTATCAGCTTTAGCGTACTGGACAACGCATCTCTCAACACCAAATCAACCGTGTATTACGCCGTCAGTTCAGACTACAACGGCTCGGCGAACGATCATCGCCTGCGCTATGCTTATAAATTCGGCAATGCCGGATACGCCGCGACCGCCAATAATTCCACCGCGACGACCACTACGGTCACGCTTTCTAATTTAGTAAAAAACAGCATTTACAAGTTCGCCGTTGAAACATGCGATGTGACCGGCAACTGCGCGCTTAAGGAAGATACGGGCGATGCCCCGTTTACATTCACGACCGCCAACGGGCCGGCGATCGTGGTCGGACCTTCAGCCACCAATAATACTTACGACACCACTACCATCACTTGGAAAACCGATAAAGCGGCTGATTCCATAGCGTATTATTCAAGCAGTGTTGACGGAAACAACAACTTGGTCAGTCCGGTAACGGCCGGCTCCAATACGCAAATCACGACTGCCGATGTTAACCCGCCGAATTATTATTCGCACTCGGTTACTTTATCCAGCCTTGGATCGGGCACTTATTACTATAAAGCGCGATCTTCTGATACGAACGGACAATACAGCGAGTCAAGCGTGTTAAGTGTCGCTATTCCCGCTCAAGCGACTCCGCAAATGACCGCCGCGCCGTCCTGCTCAGTAACCTATTCTACTTTTACGGCTAACTGGACGACCGATCAGGATACCACTACTGAAATATCAGTATTGAGCGCGAATGTTGGCGATAATTATTTCAACTCAACGCCGGGAGCGCAATTAAATCAATATCCAAGCACTTCTTTGACCACGGATGCGGCGGCTTGGACGGCATGGAGGACGAGCGCCGATCACAGCAAGAATCATTCTCAAACATTCACCGGACTCACGGAAAACACGACATATTATCTGAAAGCGCGTTCGCTCAATCGTTCGAGCGGAGAAGTTTCCGGCTTGCTCACTTGCACTACCACGGCGACGCCGGCCGCCGAAGTGATCGTTGTCAGGCCGCCCGCGGTTGATAACACTCCGCCGATTATCAGCGCGGTTGAAATCAAAGACATCACGGCAACGACGGCGACGATCGCGTGGACGACCGACGAACTCGCGGATACTTTAGTGAAACACGGCGCGACGATGAGCTACGGCTCTATTTCCGGCACGGAAGAACTTTCCACCAGCCACTCAGTGATGCTGGGCGGTTTGAAACCAAGCACCGCTTATAATTTCAAAATCACTTCCGCCGACGCCAAAGGCAACCGCTCTTACTCGGGCGATCAATCCTTTACCACTTTGTCTCTGCCCGAAGCAGCGCAAACCACCAAAGATGAATTGGAAAAATTGCAAAAAGAACTCAAAGAGCTGAAAGAGAAACAGGAAAGCGAAACGAAAAAGGCGCAATCGCTGGCGGAAGCGACCGCGCGGTTTAAATCAATTTTGAAAAGCGTGGCATCGGATGTGTCTTTGCAGGATCTGGAAGACTTAACCACCGATATTTCCGACACCATCAGCGATATCACGCAGGAAGTGACCCCGCCTAACATCATCGGCGGCGTGCCGGCGGTTGAAATAGAAGCGAATAAAGCGACCATTAAATGGAGGACAAACAAAATGGCTAATTCTATCATCGCTCTCGCTCCGCAGTCCGATTACGACGCTCAAGCCAAAGACTCTTACACATTGCAAGTCGGCCAAGCGCAGGAAGAGGTGAAGGATCATGCCGTGACCATTCCAGATTTGAAGCCATCCACGGTGTATCATTTCCAGATTCGTTCCAAGGCGAAAGTCGGGCCGGAGGGAAGATCGCGCGACTTCGTCTTTGAAACCAAGCCGGAATTGCCGGTGATTATAGACTACTCGTTCAAGAAGATTACGGAAAATTCTATCACGGTCGTCTGGAGAACTAACGTGCTTTCTTCCTCGCTTGTTCGCTACACACCGTTCAGTCCCGATGGAGACTTATTGGATAAAGAAAGCAAGACACAGGGCAACCCGGCGTTCGTGCAAGCGCATGAGGTGGCCGTGACCAACCTGCCACCCAATGTCGCTTACTTGGTTGAAATATCCAGCAAAGACGTGACGGGCGCGGAAGTTTCGAGAGTGCTTGGAACGGTGCGCACTATTGTGGATGTAAAGACGCCAGTGATCACTAAAGTCCGCGCCGAATCAACGCTCTTCCCGGGCAAAGTGGAAAAGACACAGACCATCATTTACTGGGAAACGGACGAGCCCTCCACCTCGCAAATATTCTGGAAAGAGGGCGTGTCCAAAGGAGATTTTGCCAACTCATCTCGGCTAGATATGGAATACACGACCAGCCATGTGATGGTAATGACCAACTTCAAACCGGGCTCGGTGTATCGCTTCCAAGTGGAATCGGTTGACCCGGCCGGCAACAAATCCCGCTCCACTGACTACACGGTGCTGACGCCCAAAAAAGGCGAGACGGTGATTGATCTCATCATCAACAACTTCCAGGACATCTTCGGCTTCTTGAAGAAGATGTAGCATTGACTTCGCGACGGAAAATAATACAATACGAGCATGGAGAATGTTAATGAAAAAATTGATTCAGAACGGTTTAAACAGCGCTTGCTTGAAGAAAAAGCGCGACTGGAAAGCGATCTGGGAGAACTCGCCACGCGCGATGACGGCACTTGGACGGTAAAATTCCCGGACTACGGCACGGAAACGGCCGAGCAGGAAACAAACGCGGACGAAGTGGAAGAATTTGGAGCCGATCTGACGCTGGCCAAGCAAATGGAACGGGAATTAAAGGACATAGGCGACGCGCTCAAAAAACTGGAAAACGGAACCTACGGCCTCTGCGAAAATTGCGGAAAACCGATAGACGAGAAACGGCTGGAAGCCAGCCCGTCAGCGAGAACGCACACTAAATGCTAATGTTTTTCGCATTCCATTCTATTTACTTTAAATCACAAAACTATCTTTTCTGTCATCCTGAGTGATAACGAAGGATCTCTTAAGCCGGATTCTCTGGGATTCTTCGGCCGCCTACGGCGACCTCAGAATGACAATCGATGGTATTTCATAATTCAAAGCAAATGATTTCAAAAGTTTTCTCCGCGGCTCTTTCAGGCGTGGACGCTAAGATTGTAACAGTGGAGACCGACATCGCGCACGGTCTCCACTGTTTTAATATCGTCGGCTTGCCCGACAAATCGGTGGGGGAATCAAAAGACCGGATCAACGCGGCGCTCAAAAACTCCGGCTTTCAATACCCCAAATCAACCAACCAGAAAATCACCGTCAACCTCGCCCCCGCCTCTCTTAAAAAAGAGGGTTCTTCTTACGACCTGCCTATTGCCGTAGGCTATCTCATCGCTTCCGGACAAATCAAAGCCGATGTTTCCGAGGCACTTTTCGCCGGAGAGCTGGCACTAACCGGCGAAATCCGCCCAGTCCGCGGAACGCTCGCCATAGCGGAAACGGCCAAAAACCGCGGATTTAAAACGATCATTATACCGGCCGACAATCTCGCCGAAGCGAAACTCATATCCGGCATCGCCATCATTCCGATAAAAAACCTGATAGAGTGCGTGGAATATCTCACGCTCAACAAACTCCCCGAATGTTTAGATTCCCGGCTTCTAAACACAGAGTGTTTAGAAGCCGGGAATCTAAACATAGAGGAATACGACTTTGCGTATATTAAAGGGCAAGAACAGGCCAAGCGCGCGCTTGAGATCGCGGCCGCCGGCGGACACAATATCCTAATGTCCGGCCCGCCCGGTTCTGGGAAAACCATGCTCGCGCAATCTTTCGTGTCCATTTTGCCTCGGCTTTCGGAAAAAGAAATGATTGAAACCGCCAAGATACACAGCATTGCCGGCGAGCTGGAAAGTAGCGCGGCGGCTACGCTTACAAGACCGTTCCGCGCGCCGCACCATTCTGCTTCGCATATCGCATTGATCGGCGGAGGAAAGGAAGCGGGACCGGGCGAGATCACGCTCGCTCATAACGGCGTGCTGTTTCTGGACGAATTTCCTGAATTTCAAAGAAACGTCATTGAAGCCCTGCGTCAACCGATGGAAAGCGGGAAGGTTATTGTCTCTCGAGCTGCCGGATCATTCAACTATCCGGCCAGATTTATTCTAGTCGCGACTAAAAATCCCTGCCCTTGCGGCTGGTACCGATCCGACCAGCGCGAGTGCGTTTGCGCGATGACGCAAATCATAAATTATCAAAAGAAAATTTCCGGGCCGATTGCCGACCGGATTGACATTCACATAGAAGCGCAAAAAGTTGATTATGAAAGACTGGCCTCGCCCGACGAAGAAGCGCGGAGTATGGCGATCAGGAAAAGAGTGGAGCGGGCGAGAGCGTCGCAGGAAAAAAGATTTCAAAAAGAAAAGTCGGCGCATACCAACGCGCGAATGTCGCCGCGACAGATTAAAGCTTACTGCCCGTTAGATAAAGAGAGTCAGCAGACTTTGAAAAATGCCGTAGAGTCTCTAAAGCTCTCAGCGCGCGCTTACCACAAGATAATAAAAATAGCCCGCACCATCGCGGACCTGGAAGAATCTGAAAATATCGGGTTTAATCACATCGCCGAAGCGATACAGTATCAACCCAGGGGATGATTTTTTGTCATTCTGAGGGAGTTAGCGACCGAAGAATCTCAGAGATCCTTCGTCGGCGACCTTATCAGGATGACGAAAACCGAGGTGTTTCGTAATTCAAAAATTACCTTGAAAGCACGAAATTCTTCGCGCCTCTGACTTCAAAGTGCAAATGACAGCCTGTGGATTTGCCGGCCCCTTCCATTCTCACCAATTTGCCGTTGACATACTCAAATCCGCCGCCCATATAAGCGATGACATCGCCCTGCTTGACTGCCGCTCCGTTGGACACGAAAATCTGCCGCAAATGCGCATAGAGCGTCACCACGCCGTTGGGATGCGTGATTCTCAAATGATTGCCGTAGCCGGAATAAACCGAAGCACCGAGGCGCGCCCGCGAGGTGGTTGTTTTGGCGCTGGTAACCGTGCCGTCGGCTGCCGCATAAATAGGCGTGCCGCATTGGCTGGCGATGTCCACGCCGTTATACCCGTGCAATCCCTGTGAAATCCGGCCCGAGGCGGGGAAAATGAAATATTTATTTGAATTCGCGTTGGAGATCGCCGGCGGTTTTTGAGCGTATGAACTCTTTTTGGGCGCGGGTGGCGCGGGGGGAGTGTAAGGCCGCCCGCCGGGCAATATCAAAGCATCGCCGGCGGAAATGCGCCCGTCAGCCGGAAGATTGTTGTAAACGATGATCTCATCGGTGTCGGTTTTATATTTCTGAGCGATCAAGCCCAGCGTGTCTCCCTGCTTCACCGTGTATTTGATGCCGTCAGTCGGCAAAATTTCCAGCCGCTGGCCGGCTTTAATATAATCAGCTCCCGAAAGACTGTTCGCCCAAAGAAGCGTGTTGGGCGATATGCCAAACTCGTCGGCAATCTTTGAAACCGTGTCGCCATCTTCAATAGTGTAATAAACAATCTGATCGCGCGAGATTTGATTTTGGTCTATTATCAAAGGGGCTAAATCAGCCACCAGCGCGTCGTCTTCAGTGGTAGGATAGGCCTCATCATCCAAAAACGGGTCATCCTCTTGGCCGCCGCGCCCGCCGGCCGGAGCTGTGTCGTAGGCCAGCTCGCCGCTTCCTTTCGCCGTTTTATGCGGAAAACCGGAGCCGATTGACTCAGAAAGATCAGAATCAAGCGCCCTGAACGAAAAAGCGTATAATTGCCCGTTTTTGTAGGCGTCGGCGAGGTTAAATAGGGAAATAAACAAAAGAACCCCTATCGTAAATGAAAGGGCGGAATTTCTTCTTGCGATATGAATTTTCCCCTTTAGAGAAAGGAAAAATTTGTAAACTATTGTATAAATAAGCCGATTTTCTTAGTATTCTTGTCCGCCTAAATTTTGGATGTAACGACCAAAAAACTGATTAAAATGTGAGTAATTATCCAAAATTTCGGCGGATAAACGGAAAATGGACAGTTCCATCCTTATTTAGTATCATACAGAAATTCTTCCCTCAATATTATATAATCTATCATTTTTTAGCCCATTAGTCAATTAATTATCCACAGGCAATGGACATTCTAAAAAACCTCAACGAACAGCAAAAGGAGGCGGTTTTGGCGGCTGATGGGCCGCTTTTGATATTGGCCGGGGCCGGTTCCGGGAAAACTATGACACTGACGAGTAAGATAGCTTATCTGATCAAGGCGCGCGGCACTCATCCGGCTAATATTCTGGCCGTCACCTTCACCAACAGAGCGGCCGGCGAGATGAAAGAGCGGGTGGCTAGGATTTGCGGCGAGCCATTGGGCGCGCTCAACATCGGCACGTTCCATTCCGTATGCCTCAACATCATAAGAGAGAACACCGAGCTTTGCGGTTTGAAAAAACGGTTTGTTATTTTTGACGCCAAAGATCAGGAAACAGTACTGAAAGCGATCATCAAAGAATTTGAGCTGGACGAAGACAAATTCGCGCCGGAAATTTTTTCCAATCAAATATCAAAGCTGAAAAACAAGCTGATCGGCGCCGAACGGTTCGCCGAAGAGTCCGGTAGGGATTTTTTAGAGCGTACTTTGGTTCAGGTGTATCTGAAATACGAGGAGCGCCTGCGGGAAAACAACGCGCTTGATTTTGACGATATGATCGGGCGGTGCGTCGCGCTTTTCAAAAACAACGCGGACACACTCGCGCGCTATCAGGAAAAATTCAAATATATTTTAATAGACGAGTACCAGGACACCAACCATGCTCAGTAT
>Ga0209518_1002947_pt1 | contig 15123 bp, 19 predicted proteins | sample RifGroB1_FD_183993 | JGI IMG/M metagenome (GOLD analysis project Ga0209518, IMG submission 183993) | Groundwater microbial communities from Rifle, Colorado, USA - Groundwater B1 (SPAdes) (version 2) | ecosystem: Environmental > Aquatic > Deep subsurface > Groundwater | place: Rifle, Colorado...
AGTAAATTTTATTTCGGTGGGCTATATCAGGACCTCGAATGAAACTGAGGATGGTATTTGTGTGGGATGCGACATTCATCCCCGATTCAGGCGAAAGGGCTATGCAACTGAAGCATATAAAATGATTATTGAAAAATATAAGAAAAAATCAATTTATTTGTGGGTTTTTAAAAATAATCCGGCTGTGAAATTATATGAAAAACTTGGCTTCAAAGTAACCGGAGAATCAAAACTTGTACGGAATATGAACTATATTAAGATGGAACTAGGGAAAAGTGTTGAGTGTTAAGTGTTGAGTGTTGAGTGTTAAATTAATTTATTATAAATTTATTGAAAATAAATAATTAAAAGTAATAATATGAAAAATAATAAAAGGAAAATATTCGGGATAATAATTTATTTGATGATGGATTTGTGTCTTATCGCATTAGCACTTATTGGGCTTCATTTTGCTATAGAAAGTCATAGTTCTTTTACTATTTTATCCTATAGTATTTTTATAGGGTTATTTTTTATCGGATTTTTCTATTGGAAATGGTTCTTTGAAAAAGTATATAAAGACTTTGAAGATTAAATCATTGAAATTTTATTGAAAATTTTAAATTATAAATTATGGAAAAACAAATATGTTTGAATTGTGGGAAACCTATTCATTGGGCAACCCATGAAGGACTGTATTCCCATGATTATGGTAGATGGAAAGGAGATAATGGCTATTATTGCTATGAGAATGATTTTGAACATTCCGCTAATGGCAATTCAAGAGAGAAGCAGAATTTAATAGATGACGGGTGGTATTTTATTGAGGGAAGTGAGAATGGATGGGTCAGGAAAAATGCAAAAACAGGTGAAATTCGCTTAGAGAAAGAATTATTTAAAGAATATAATATCCCAGATGAAAATAATTGGTAAATTAATTTAAAACTTAACACTTAAAACTTAACATTTTATTAATAGGAGGTCTTTATGCAGTGGGTTATAATTACTTGCAACAATTCAAAAAAGATTGTTGAAGCACAAAAGTATTTATTTAATAAGTATTTAACTCAGAAATTCCATGGTTTCGAATATATTGATTTGGCTGATGAGCCGGTTAGTAACTGGACACAAAATATTTATAATAAAATCAAGGATTTGAAACTTGATGATTATTTTATCTTTGGACTTGACGATTATCTTCCAGTGAAACAAATAGATAACGTTTTGCTTTATGAAGCTCTGAGTTTTATGCACGATGTTAAGGGAAATCGCTTTGAATTATCATGGGGAGCATCGAAAAAGCCAGGTAATTTCATTGAAATCAATGAGCAAATATTAAAATATGGTCTCGGGGTGAATTATAGCGTTTCTTGCCAATTTTCAATCTGGAAAAGAGAAGCACTCTTTGAATTATTCCAAACGCCTATGAATCCATGGCAATTCGAAACAAAATTGCACCTGAATGAAGTGTATTGCTATAAATCGCAATATAATTGCTTCAGGTATATCGAGGAATCGGCAATTTCCGGCAGGAAACCGGGAAAAGTTAATTTGTCAATTCTTAGCGAAGGAGATAGGAACAGATTAATCAATCTGGGATTAGTCAATTCTGATGATATTGTGGAGAGTTGGAAATAACGAATAACGAATAGTGAACAGTGAACAGTGAATAGTGAATAATGGAGGTAAATATGCAGAATCACACAGAATTAATTCAGTATTTGATTGACAAATACCAATTTAAGAGTTATTTAGAGATTGGTGTCGAATCAGGAAATAATTTTAATGCAATTAATTGTGAACATAAAATCGGAATTGACCCGGCTTGGGATAGTCCTGCTATTCATTGGACTTCTGATGAATTTTTTGAAAGAAATACAGATGAATTTTTAATAAATTTTCCTGGGTGGCACCATGAAGAGCAGACATATAGAGAAAAATTTGATATAATTTTCATTGATGGATGGCACCATGCGGAGCAATCATATAAAGATATTCTGAATGCTATTGCTGCGATTCATTCTGATACCGGATTTATAATTTGCCATGACTGCAATCCAACTGATGAGGAAATGCAGGTCATTCCACGTCAGCAAAAAATTTGGACTGGGGATGTTTGGAAGGCATGGGTAAAATTGAGGCAGCTTCCATTCCTTGAAATGTTTGTACTTGATATGGATTACGGATGTGGTGTAATCCGGTACGGGATGCAGGAGCCATTGATTGTTGTTGAAAATCCATCCTGGAGTGATTTTATGAAAAACCGCAAAGAATGGCTAAATCTGAAAGATGCGGACTATATTTATACAATTCACAATTAATAATTAATAATTGAAAATTTATTGAAAATTAAAAATTATAAATTAAAAATTTTTAAAAAAATATGCTCCCTGAAGATTACGAATATTATCCTGAAATTAAGGTAAAAGATAAAATTACCATTAAATCCAAACGGATTTTTGATGATTTGGAATACCGTGATAAAGTGATTAAAAATGCAGGTTCTGAAACTTGGACTAAATTTGGTAAAGGATTTTGGGTAGATTTAGTTTATGATAATGGTAATGAACTTAATGACAAACATTTTATTCTTTTGAGGGAATTGGAACCGAAGGAAATAATCAAAATAAATGGCGAATTAACAGATTTTTATAAGAGAAAGAAATGAAAAATATTAAAAATTATTTAGAGGAAATATGTTAGAAAATTTAGAGATTATCGAACAGGGGAGAATCAAACGGCTGAGTTTGCGTTTTAATAAAGTTAATATTTTTATCGGGCATGACGGGGCAGGGAAATCTTTAATCCTCGATATGATTCGTAAGAAATTAGGGCATAATGTCTCGTATTTGGATGCTTCTGGGTCAAGATTACAAATGGCACAGGAATTTCATAAAATTTTTAAAGAATTGAGAGATTTTCTGAAAGCGGAATATATTGAGTTTTTTGAGAAGGAAACCAAAAGTAGAAATTATGGCAAGGATGCAGAAACAGGTGAGGATATTATTTATACTACCGAGCCGGAGGAGGACGATTATCCTTATAGTGTTGATATAGCTAATGCCAGGACTATAATTCAGTCAATCGGTGCGGAGGATTACATCCCCGATAAAACGCAAAATTATAAAGTTCAGTTTATGAATGGTCCATACCTGCTCCCCTGGAATGAATTAACAGTGGGACAAATGCAGACTGTCCGGATTTTGTATGCAATTTTATTTGCGGATGAATCTAATATTTTATTAAATCGTGCCGAATCCGCTTGCTTTCCTGCAATATTTCAACAAATGGCACACAATTTGCTTGTCTCCCGGAAACAATCATTTATCATTACCGATACTATACTTCTTTATAGATTTTTGAATCCTGAGTTGCATGAAGAATTAAGTAAAATCAAGAACCGGAATACCTGGGAAGATATAAATTTATTTATTTGCTATATTAGTGGTGAAAACAAGGAATATCGTATTGGAAGCCGTACTTCCGTAAAAATGCTAACTGGTGCAGAGCTTCAGGAATATGCGAAAAATGAAGATTTATTTGATTTTGTCAGTAAATATTATAAATAAGAAATGTTGAATGTTGAGTTTTGAGTGTTAAATGAAAGTATGAAGTCGGAAGCTGGAAGCACGGAGTAAAAAAAATATTAAAATTTCAAATTAAAAATATTGAATGGAAATAATTAAAAAAAATAAATTAAAAATTTCTTAGGTGAAAAATGGTATTTCTTAAAAGTGAATATGAATTTAAAGATTGTGGCGAATATTGGCAAATAAATCCCAAAAGGCAAAAAGTAATAACTGTTAATCAAAGACAGAGAACTTGGAAATTAATTAGAAATATTTGTGAATTTGCTGGTTTAAATTGGGAAACAGTCATAGGACTTTCCCGTGTGCATGAGATATGTTTATTGAGAATGTGTATTATCTATTTTTTGAAACAAACGGGGTTATCTCTGAAAGCAATCGGTAGTTTTTTTTCGGGAAGGGACCATTCGACAGTATTGAACGCTATCAGGCAAATAGATGACCACTTTGTAGCGAAATTCAAAGATGCAGATACTAATAATGTAATCAGATATATTGAAAAAATGAAAGAAATTTATTAAAATAAAGAGGTTTTTATGGAAATGTTTATTATGTGGTTCAGTTTGATGATAGTATCAGCTATGGGGATTATTTCAATTCATCAAGTATTAAGAGAAATAAATAATTCAATAAATAAAAATTTTAAAGAATTTATGCTTGAAATTAGAAAGCAAATGGATGAAGTTTATTCAAGGTATAAATAAAGCAGGGCTGCCGGTGGTTATATCTGATTTTATGACATAAATTTTTTATAAACAAATAGGCAGTCCTGCGGTTTTATAGTGAATAATGAATAGTGAATAATGAATAGTGAAAAATTAAAAATTATAAAATTGAAAATTCTTCAAAGTTATGAATTACGGAAAAGCATTACCGATTGCAGAAAAATTTAAGGATGCAATATCTCCATATTGTGATAGGGTAGAGATTGCCGGAAGTGTCAGGAGGCATCGTGCCGATGTAGGTGATATTGAAATTGTCTGCATCCCGAAATTTGAGACTTACGAGGTTTCTGATGGTTTATTCACTAAATTAAAGACTACATATAACCGGGGATTTATTAAAATTGTTGATTCCATGAATATATTGAAAGGAGATGCAGAAAATGGGAAATATATGATGAGGTATTCCGGCAGGGCTGAAATCAAATTTGATATTTTTGTTGCCTGTAAAGAGAATTGGGGTTATCAATTTGCAATCAGGACAGGTTCGGCAAAATTTTCTCATCTTGTATTAGCTTTGGGATGGTCCAAAAAAGGTTTTCGGGGACATGAGGGATTTCTCTATTCCCGTGATGATTATGAAAAAATTGATGGAAAATTAGTCCTTATGAAAGATGCAAAAATTGTTCCTTTATATGAAGAAATTGATTTATTTAATTTAATTGGCATGGATTTTGTAGAACCTGAAAATAGGAATCTTTAAATAATTGAAAATTGAAAATTGATAATTTAATAAAATGGTGAGAAAATGATAAAAAAGAGGCAATTAGTAGGAGGATTATTCTGTGCTTTTATTTTATATGCACTATCTTGGTTTCTCTATGATATTATTTTTTCCGATAAAGATATTCAAATCAAGTCGGGACAGGTTTGGGTAATGAAATTTGATAGTACCGATAATCCTTTTGAACTGGATTCGGTATTTATTAAAATTCTAAGACATAAAGGTAATTGGAGTGAATTTTGGGTTTGGGATAATAAAAATAAGAAATTAGAACCCATTGATTGGAATGAATGGCGGTCCTTCGACCAGAAATCGGATTCCTCAATTAAAGAACGATTTGATTTTTATAGTAAATGGTGAAAAAATGAGTAAGAAAAGTGAATTTATTGAAAAATATGTTTGTTTTATTAATAGATGTCCTATTGATGAGAACTACCACAGAATGACTACAATTGAAGAACGGGATGAAAATAAAAAGAAAATTACTTCTGACCTTGATGAGGTTATTGCAGAAGAATTTAAAATTAATACTTTAAAGATTAATTATAGGGATAGTTTTTTATATATCTGTTGTGAAATACGCAATTCTGTTTTGGAAATATTAGAATTAAATGATAATGATTTGAATGAACATGGCATTGCAAAATCTATTGTTAAATCAGCTGCGAATATAAATGTATATTTTGGTGCGGATTTGTCTGAAAATTCAGATATTAAAATATAAATGACACGGGAACAACTCTTACGAGCTGTCCCGTGCTGAGGCTCCTAACGATTCATGGTCAATTAGGAAATTTTTACTTGTAAATCAGGCAGATTTTTTCTTTCTTCCGCCACGATGTTTCCGTCTTTTTGGACGGGTTGCACGAACTATCTTGTAGCTGCGTCCCTTTGCTTTGAAACGCCCTACAGTAGTAAGCTTATCAACCAAACCAGCTACACCCGAAGTGCCACGTCTCTTTTTGCTGTGTCCCTTCTTGCGTCTTGCCGCCTGTGCCTTTTTGATATTACGCTTCGAAGCGGCTTTCTGCTTGGCTGTACGTCTTTTCTTAGCCATTTGAATCACCTATGATTAATGAATAATAAATAAATTAACTGGCGTTTGCCATGTTTTGTCTCCAATCAAATAATTTTTTGTTCTGAATCACCGGCATAGTTTTTCCGGTTTCGCCGTCCCTATGTTTTTCTGTTGTTTTTGCCGTCATATTCCCTACAAAAACAATTGTGTCAACTTTGAAACCAATCTCAGGGTCTCCTATGTATTCTTTGCCTGCTTTATTTGTCCTTGCTAAATAAATGAAAGATTTATCGGGATATTTCTCGATTAAGTCTTTCAATTCATCCTGTTTAATATTGTAAACATCCCCGATTTTGTCAATAAATACAAATTTGTATGCATTATCATTTAAGTATCTTTCCACTCCAGGGTCTGCCCAATCTTTTGAAGGATAAAACACAATATTTTTACTGATTTTCAACCGTTCTAATTGCTTTTTTAACCTGGTATCAATAGTTCCTTTGTCTGCCAGAATATAGAGAGATTTGCCATTTGGCTCCAAATCCTGTGCCAAAATTAATGCTAAACTGGTTTTTCCCTGCCCTGGTTTACCATATATCAACATTGAAAAAGGTTCGAGCAATTCTCCAAAAAGTGGCTTGGTTTTTGATAGAATCAATGGCTTACCTTTTGTTTTCGCGGTAAGTATATCATTCGTTGTAGGAAGTACCGGCAATTTTTCCCCTTCGGGGGGTTGGGGGTTGGGGGTTGGGGGTTGGGAATTAATTTCATCCACCTTTAGCTCAGGAACAGTCAATTTCTCATCAGGCACAGAAATAACATCCGAAAGTGTTGAATTTTGAGTGTTAAGTGTTGAATTATCCTCAAAATCTGCATTAGATAAACTTTTACCTGATTCCTTTGCTTCCTCGATTTGTTTTAAATAAAACTTTAATAAATCCTCTGGTTCAGATTTCTGCTTAAACATTGATTCGCCTGTTGCAGCTTTAGCAGAATTGATATATTTTTCAATAATCCGCTTAAACCAGGTAGGCTTGGATTCCTCGATAATTCTCCAGACTAATGCAATTCTTTCAGGTACTTTTTGGACATCAATACTCGTTTGATTGAGGAATTGCTTAACTGTCGGAATTCCTGCTTTCCTTCGCTGATATTCAAGTTTTACGGCTTCCTGCACATCGTTAATCAGATTCCATTTTTCAGGCAGTGATTTCATAATAATAAACTGCGGGATTGCCCTTATGATTTTTCCGGAATAAGAACCTACTTTTTCAAGTAAAGTTTTATCAGGTAAAATTGAAGCTAATAAAATATATTCTAACAGGACTTTACCCTTGTCTGTAAATTCCGTATCATTTTTCAGCCATGAATTTGTGTTCGAAGGAGTAATTAAACCGGCAGATTCAAGCTCTTTGACCACTTTCCTCGAAGTTACCGGATTATTGAGTAATTGTCTTAAAGTATCATCATTCTCATTTTCAGAGAAAATAGTTGCAATATTTTCAAAAGTATCTTGTTTTTCTTCCATTTGCTTTGCCATAGCAATTGCCTCTGTAACATCTGATTTAGTCTGAGTTAAACCCGTATTTAGCATATTTGAATAAGTAGAGCATTTTGAAATTGGAATATCAATAATCCTAGCTAAAAATGGGAATTGCATATTCTTTATATCGGATTCCTTAAAGCCATATACCGCCAGCCGTTTCATTAATTCAGGCTTGTATTTTCTATCATAAACCAGATCAGTATTATCATAGGCAATCGTTTGAGCTGCTATTGTCCTTGAATTACCACCAAGCACATAGCCGCTTTCTGTGATGACAGGTGGTCCATCAAGGGCAGATGGAGTATCGGAAAGAATAAATCTTGCATCAAAATCCCTGATAATTCTTAAAATTTTCTCTTTTTCAGTTACATCTCCCGAATAATCCCTTGTTTGGCAATCCGGGGGATAATCCTTATTTTTATTTCCATCCCAAAAATTATGAGAAGGCATTAAACTGAATAATTCCACAATCGCATAATATGCAGGGATTGATTCAGCTGGTGTTGCAATATTAGTTGCATCACCTTTTATTAATGTAGTTGGCATTTTATATAATGGATTTTTACTAAAATGCTCAGAACTATCTACTTTCGTTAATTTAATTTTTAATAAATCAGCAATTTGAATTAATTTACGCCATATTTCATCATCTGTATCTTTATCAAGTTTCTTCGCAATCCATATATAACGATATTTCAAGGCATTAAATCGTTCAATTCTATCAGTTTGCACATTCAATTTCCCTATCCCAAATAATTGTGATTGTTCCTGAGCTTTCATATTTCTTATTCCCGGCTGCATAATGAAGTCCCTCAATCGTTTTGTATAAGGTAAAAAATCATCGGTTTCAACGCTTCCTGAGTATAAATCAATCTGCCCAGTGATAATTTCACCACTTTCCACATCAATCTGCCCGATTAAGGTTTTATCTTTTTGACTGTAAATATTTACTGAAACCAAACCAAGCCGTGTTTCAACGGGAATCGGATAAACCTCATTCGCAAAATCCTTAATTGCCTGAAAATTCTTTTGTATTTTCTCAACAAGAAATTTATCTTCAATTCCGGATAAATTTGCTTCCTCGACCTCAATCTCCGGGAACGGACTTGCATTTAATTCCATTATGCCACCTTCTCGTTATTCGGCAAATCGCAGTCTGCCATTTCATTTACTTTCAAGTAATTTTGCATTAAATTAATTCCATATAAATTTGCAATTTTTTCTAATTTATTCAGGATGCTATCAAGCTGAATCCTGTATTTTACCCTTCTTTCACATTTGACGACTAATTGATAATAACGCCTCAATAACAAATTAAACCTATCATTCCTGATAATTTGCTTATTTGATAATATTTTTGGCAAAGCACCGAGTTCATCACTCAAAATACTATCATCATTTATAAGTTCTTCTAATTTTTTGAGTTGAATTTCTGTATTTTTTACATCCCCGATTAATAAATATTTATTTAATTCAACAGCGGCTTTTTGAAGTAAACTGTTATCTGTGGGCTGTTCGTCCCATTGACTGAGCATTTGAGTAAATTGAACAGTATTATTCTCATAAGAAAATCGGAAAGAATCTTCTTCATTTATAAAATTCTTTTCATCCTGGAAATATTTTTTTAGCCTGTCAATTTTTTCCCTCAAATAACTTTTATGGGCATATTTCCCTTTTGTAGCCTCTCTGAAAATATCCCCTGCGGCTTCCAGATAATGCCTGTAATAATTTCCTTTGTCCCATTGTGAATGAATGATTATTTCCTGGTTATTCGATTGATATTCAAATGGGTCCTGTTCGGCATCACTCAAAATACTATCATCATCTGCATCCCAAGTGCCGTCATTATTCACCGATTTTATTTGATTTGGAGAGAAAACGATATATTGTGTATGTGTGCCACCATAATCAGCCCAGTTCTTTATAATTAAACCATCATGTCCTGATTCTTTTGCTTTTTGGATAGCAACTCCTATTGGAGCATATTTTGGATGTCGTAAATAATTTCTGTATTCATCGCTTTGAACAAATTGTTCGTGTTCAATTATCCTCGGATTTTTTAAAGAAATATATGCTTTTATAACATACCCTTTTCTTTCATCGTGATAGCCTGTAGCATATTTTTTTGCCTGTCTTAAATTTTCAGAAAAGAATATCCCGAATTCTTCACCATGTACAGCTTTTCTTCCCAAATGAAATTGAGTAAATTTTTCAGGAGTTCCATGATAAACCACCTTCGGGCTTCCATCCTCATTCACCACTTTGGAATCACCGAACCAATCCCAAAATGCTTTGTTGAATTTTGGTGTAATTTTTGTTGCTTTATCACTCAAAATACTATTATCATCCGCATCCCAAGTGCCGTCATTATTCACCGATTTTATTTGATTTGGAGAGAAAACAATGTAATTAGTGCTTAAAATTTGTTTTTGCTTTTTATCCATTGTTGAATAAACATCTCCGACATTTTTAATAATTATACTATCAAATCTGGCCCCCTTTTTATTTAACCCATTAATTTCTTCTATTAATTTTCTTGTGCCATGCCATGATTCACCTTTCCAATCTATTATATAAGGATTCTTAATCAATAAATAGCATGAAATAATTCCCGGTCTAGCTCCCTGGTAATCAAAAGCCCTATGTGGGTCTGCATAAGTCTTTGCAACTTTGAAATTATCAGTAAAAAAGAATATTGATTCAGAATTTCCAAATCGGGGTTCAAATTTTCCTGTTTCATTAATCCATCTGTTATCAGGTGTCCCATGGTAAACCACTTTCGGGCTTCCATCCTTATTCACCACTTTGGAATCTCCGAACCAATCCCAAAATGCTTTGTTGAATTTTGATGTAATTTTATCGGATAAATCATTGATTTGTTCTATTTCTTTAATTTTTAATAATTTATCTTTTAAATTAGCAAGATAATTTTCTTCGGTATAATCAATATTTATAATATAATCATATTCTGTTTCTTCATATTCAACTCTACTCTGATTCGGTTTATGGTCTGCTAAACGTAAAAGAATAGATTTATCGAGAGTATAATCAGGATATTCAGGGTCAGGCTTTCCTGTGTCTAATGAAATATCATAATAAACAGAAGAAGTTGTATTAGAAAAATGGGCTTTCCCTATTGAAAAACCTAATGATTTAACTAATTTCTCCGCACTATCTTGCTTCCCAAACCAAATTTCCATTCCTTCATCTTCTTTAAAAAAATCATCTTTCAATTTTGTATGTAATCCCAATAATTTACCAATTTTTTCTAATTTTGCCTTAACCGGTTCAATATTGATTTTTTCTTTCAGGAAGTAATTTCTACGGTTAATTTCTTTAAATCTATCATTCAAATCTGCAAATTTCTGTTGTCTTTGTCCAAGTTCTGAATGGTTCAAGCCGATTCCATATTTTTCTGCATTCCTTTTATAAGCATTATAAATTGTCCTCATATAACCATCATCCATCTTTACTGTTCTTCCAAAGGAATCTTCACCTTCCCTATTTGCATTGAATAAATATGATTGGAGTGTAGGATATTTCTCAAAAAACAGCTTATAATAATGCTTATTCATTAATTCCCTGTTAGTCAGGAATTTTTGCTGATGTTCTGTCAGCCTGCTATATGCAGAACGAAATTTATCGAATGCTTCATCAAATTTTTCATAATCCTTAATTTTTAGAACATCCAATAAATCATTATTGAATTTTTCAAGATTTTCCTTATTCTTGAAATCCCAATTATCATATTTTGTATGTTCCTTAATTTTTTCCATTTTTCACTCAAAACTTAACACTCAAAACTCAACACTTCTTCAGTAGTCCTGCAAGTTTCTCATTTTTCTTGATTTTATCTACAATCCATTTATCATAAATCCACTGAGCTAATAAATTCGCTAGGATTCCTGCTCCAAATCCTATTAAAAAATCAAGGTCAAAATCAAACCGTTGCTTTTCAGTCTTTTTCATTTAATACCTAAAACTTAACACTCAACATTTAACACTTCTTGCTCATCATTCATTCCAACAGATTTTTCCAACTTGGAAATTTCTATCTCCAACTCATTTAGAAGAAAATCTGCCTGGTAACCAACAAAAAGAGTATCAAAGTCAGATTCAAACCTTTTTGCCAATTCCCTGAGTAAATCCGTAAGTTCTTTATCGGTTTTTCCGGCAATTGCTTTTTGTGCATATTTCTTTACAATTGCATCAAAAACCTGCACATTCTCGATTTTATCATTCAACATATAAACTCCTATAAATTTTCAACTCTTGCAAGAATTTTCGCCAATAATTCGGCATCGCTATCTTTCGATTCAAGTACTGGTTTCAATGGAATTTCTGGTTTTATTACTTCAACCGGAGGAATTTCCTCTTTTTCAATTTCTTTTACAAATTCCTTCTCAATTTTTTCTGGCTCTTTTTTAGTAACTTCCTCTTTTTTAGGAACTTCCCTGACACTTTTCTTTACAATTCCCGGCTCTTTTTTACTTAGAACTTTATTGGCTTCAGCTTCCGGTGCTTTTTTAAATTTAAAGAAACTGATTCCGAAGTGCTTTCGTAACCAATGTGCGACTGTAGATTCCTGTGCAGATGAAACTGCAGGATTGGAAGCATCGGCAGATGGTTTGCGTTTTTTCCATTCAGGATTGTAATAGCTTATATAATCACGTCCTTTTCGCTTCCATTCCTTGGATAATGCCATATAATAATAAGGTTCTTCTTTATCCTTCAGCGAATTATAAAGCCGTTTTATTGCAGAATTAATCTCATTAGCTTTTTTAATCGCTGGGTCAGTGTCGGCAAGCCCTTCTAATTGTGTTGAACTTTCGTCAGTCGCTGCCTGACTAATTTGAGTTGGGGTATCTGGTGTTAAGTTATTTTTCGGTGGAACAGGAATTTCAGCCTGGGGAACAGGATTTTCCTCATCCGGTAATTGTGAATTGTTAATTATTAATTGTGAATTATCTTCAGTAATTGTTTCCATAATCCCTAATTCCTCAAATTTTGGCATAATTGTTGCAGTCTGCTCTAAATTTAACTTGTAAACCGGTAAACCATTCAATACCTCATAAGGAGATATTTCTAATTTCTTGATTACCGGAATGATTATTTCGGCTTGCTTTGCAGATAAATCATATTTTCTGACCTTCTCATCATTATCAACAGAAATTACAACGGCACCGGACATAGCTTCTAATGCAGATAATTCAGTTATAAGTGTTGAGTGTTGAGTTTTGAGTTTTGAGTTATCAACTGCCCCGGACACAGCTTCTTTTGTAGATAAATCATCAGAGAGATTATCTTCAGATTTATCTCTTTTGTGGTCGTATAAAATAAATCTATTGAACCCAAATTTATCATTTATTACAAAACGATTTGCAACTTTTTTAACATCCCATCCTTTTCTATCGCTAATATGCCCTTGCTCAACTAATTGCTTTAGAATATCCTTACCCTGAATAACCGTATCGTTATAGTCATCCATTTTAAAATCAATCCCATAAATAAAGAGTTTTTTCATTTTCTCACCATTTTATAATATTTTTAACATTTTTCATTCAAAATTCAACACTTAACACTCAAAACTCAACATTCTTTTTTAAAAACTACCATTTCGGAGGATTATCCGCACAATGCAAATCTGCCTCCTTTGCCTTCTCACGTACATTGCAGGCACATATAATGCATTGCTCAGGACCTAAATCCCTCCGTTTAGTTAAAATACTGCGGTTCCCGTTCAATTTCTTGCATGCTCCGCAAATATTCAACCTCCTGTTATATTCCTGTTCACTTACCATTTTATAAAATTTTTAATTGGGTTTAAAATTTTAAACCCCTACAATTCAACACTTAACACTCAAAACTCAACACTTCCTGAGCTACCATTTTTCTTTATCACAATGTAAATAATCGGCTTTTATTTTCCAAGCAAGATAGCATCCGCAAACTTTACACCTTGGTTTTCGCCAGAACAAAAATCGTCCCCGTGCCTTATAAAACTCACAGGGCTTACATATTTTCCACCGTTCTTTCTGCTTCTCTTTCGAAGCGAGCATCTGCCCGTTACCTTTGAAGAAAGCATCCAAAGTTTTCGATGAACTATTTAACAAAGAACGAAAACTTATCATTTTATAATTAAACCTAATAAAATCCCTACTATAATACTACCCCCGATATAAGCCGGCTTGACATACCATCCTTCTTTAATTTCAAACGGCACTGTGATCGAATCGTGAATCGTCATTATCGAATCGGGACCAAAATCAATATTACTCCATAAATAATTCTCAGGAAAATGATAGCCATAAGTCAAAGTATCCTTGCGTACAGTGTCTTTCCTGTGAGTTGCAAATGGCTTTGTCAATATATAATGATTTGTTTCCGAAATTAAAACCGAATCCCAGTCAACTCCCGAATCTCCATCAAAAACCCTTGCAAATAACAGGCTGTCTTTGATATAAATGAAAGATGTGTCATGGCGTATTTTCCATTTTACAGTTCCTTTGCCTGAAGCAGAATCCGAAGGTCTTGGCACTTCAAAATAAGTTGTGTCCCTGGAATGAGTGGATTTGCCCGGAATATATTGAACCGGTTTAAGCAGCCAGCCGATAATTCCACCGATAATAAAAAATGCTACTATTAACCAAAATATTTTCCAATTCATTTTACCACCCTAATATTTCTACAAGACCAGACCATGAAGAGCCTATTTCTCTTTCAAATTTCCTTGAAAGCCAACCTCGAGGTGCTAAGATAGTACCAGCTCGCTTTAAATTCAATTTCTTTTTATTACTATTTCTGGGAGTATTTCGATTATTTTTTTTAATTATTTCCTTCCTATCATTTAATAAGTAATTAAATCCTTGTAAAATGTATCTATTTTTATTGATAAATTCTTTGGGATTTTTCCAACTCATCCCTTTTACATTTTTTATACATAAATCAATTGCATCTCTTGCTTTTTCAACAAATTTTCTTTTAATAAAATGTCCCTCTTGAAGTGAAATCATAACAACACCAGCAAGTGCAAATTTATTATTTAATTTTAAACCATTATCTGTATTATTATCATATTCTTCGTATAATACTTCTAATGCTTGATTAACAGCTTCATCAATATCAGATTTTAAATCAAGACAAAAATCTGAATCTTTCGGATAAACGCCCCATGAACCCATTTTAACCTCCTAAAAGTTTATAAATTTTATTCATCTTCTACTCCATAAAAATAATCCAAATAAACCAAAAACAATAGCATAAGGTACATATTTTTCAACTTTATACCCGATACTATCCTCGATTACATCTTCATTGCCAATATCTTCCTGTGTAGGAAGAGCAGTAAGGCAATATTCACCTTTTCCCAAGCCTGATAATGAAATTTTATTATCCATCGGAATATAAGCAAATAATTCACCGGAATCCTGGTATTCCTCAATATGAACAAAGGTAGAGAAAGTTGAGGGTCTGCGTTTTTTTGTTATAATTCCATTGGCAACTTTGGTATAGCATCCTTCAGAATCTAAATGATAACCATTAGAATT
>Ga0209518_1002957_pt1 | contig 15095 bp, 21 predicted proteins | sample RifGroB1_FD_183993 | JGI IMG/M metagenome (GOLD analysis project Ga0209518, IMG submission 183993) | Groundwater microbial communities from Rifle, Colorado, USA - Groundwater B1 (SPAdes) (version 2) | ecosystem: Environmental > Aquatic > Deep subsurface > Groundwater | place: Rifle, Colorado...
GCTTGTCCAGCATCTTCAGGAGCCATTTCTCGATCTCGGCCTGCTTCAGCCCGATGTCCTTCTTCTTGGCCTCGGAGGCGGCCTTGCCGTCCCGGCCGTTCAGGAAAAGGTCGGTTATGAAGTCCACGATGGTGGGGTCGTCCTGCTGGAGCAGGTAGGTCTCCCGGTTGGATTGGAACTGCTCGACGGCGGCGACGGCCTCGTCGGCGGCTTTCCTGATGCGCCGGATCTTCTCCCGGTCGGAGAGGTACTGCTCGATGATCTGGGTGTTCGTGGGGACTGACATTCTCTTCCTCCTTTCAAAATTGTTAACAACTTTATAGCAGGGGTTCTTGGGGCTGTCAAGAAATTTATTTCTTATTTTCTATCTTGTAGGCTAAATACTCTTCCCAGGTCCTTGACTTGTACTCCGCCTTCATGTTCACCCACCGCGCGAACCAGAGCTGCTCCTCGGTCGGCGGGGTCCCCTCTCGATCCCGGTACGGCTGCGCGTAGGGGTCGACATTCAGCGTCTTCAGGAACTTCACCCGCTCCAACGCCTCGTCCACATCCTTGACCAGCAGGTAGCAGAAGTACCGGCTGGGGGTCACGTTGTGGTAGCGAAGCTGCTCCACCGCCTTGAACAGCGGCTGCATGGCCGCCCAGTTGTCACAGGCAAGTCGGAGAGGTGTGAGCCACTTCAGCTTCTTCAGCCTCCGAGCGACCGCTGCGTCGATCCTCCGAGCATCAAGGCCCTGGTTGAAGTCCACCTTCACACCCAGTCGGCCCAGCTTCTCGATTTGCTGGAGGCCGTGGTCTATCGCCAAGGGGTTGTTGTCCATCAGCACCACCGAGTCAAGGCGCAGGAACTCTTCAACATCGGCGTGGGCGCGGATCGCACCCTCGTTCTCCGGCACGCCGCACCATGCGCAGGTGTTCGGGCAGCCGCGCGTCAGGAAACCCAGGGAGTAGTCGAGGCCGTAAAGGGTGTAATCTGGGCAGATGTGCTCAACCGCAGACGGAAGCTGAGTCTTGAGTCCTCGACCGACTCCACCTAAGATCGCCCCCGCCGGCGCAGTCTCTGGCGTGAAAGAGAAAACCTTGGATGAGATGACTTTCTCATAGACCCCTTCGGGTCTCCAGAGTTCGGCGCTTTTGCCTTGCGCCTTGAACGCCGCGCTCATCTTCATCAGTGCGAGGTTGGGGTAGTTGGTCTGGTCGGCGTCGTGGAGGGCGATCATTTCGCCCCCTTCAAAAGATCGAGCACCACATCCTGCAGCTTCCCCTTCTCCCGCACCACCGAGTAGATCCGGCGCTCTGTCGGGGTCGCCGAGATGTGCATGATGTCGATCTTGGATTTCTGCCCCCCGCCGTCGATACGGCAGCAGGCCTGGGTGTAGATCTCGTTGGAGGTGATGGGTGCGTAATATACGATGAGCGAAGCGGCTGTCAATTCGAGGCCGTGGGCCATGCACTGCGGGTGTGCCACCAGCACATGCGGATCCTTCTTGGTCTGGAAATCTTTGTAGATCTGGTTGCGCTTGCCGGCGGAGACCCCGCCGTCGACGACCTCTACGCTCCACTTTTTCTTCAGTTCATTGGCCACGATGTTCAGCGGCCCTTTGAAGGGGAGGAACACGATCACCTTCTCGCCGTTGTTCTCCTCGATGGCCTCCTCCAGGACCTTCAACCTGGGGCCAAAGTCCATGCGGATCAGCTCGCCGCCGGAGCCGATCACGGCGCCACAGGCTGCCTGGACAATCTTTGAGATCAGCACCGCGGCGTTCACCGCCGACACAGTCGCCCCGTCGATCTCGGTCACCGCCTCCCGCAGGAGCTTGTTGATGTGGTGCTTCTGCTCCGGCGACAGCTCGGCGTGGCGCTCGATCAGGCAGGGCTCCATGTTGGTGACGGTGGATCGGTCAAACCGTATGGACGGCGAAAGTACCCGAGCCACAGTCTCCTCGCTCCCGCGCCTAGGCACCCAGCGGAAAGGTCCGAACTGCTGCATGGTCAAGTCTTTAAAAGAGGTGAAGCTCACCCCTTTGACACTCTCGGGACGGACCAGCTTGGCCTGGCCGTAGGCGTCGGTAGGCTCGTTGCTGGTCGGGGTGCCTGTGAGCCCCCAGCACCAGGTCGAGATGCCCCTGTTGTTCACCACGGCGTTCATCGCTTTCCAGCGGTTGGTCTTGGCGTTCCTGAAAACCGCGCAGTTATGGACTACTTTACCTGCGGCAATATAGTCGTGAGGTCCGGCGACTTCGAGGTTGTAAACAGTTTGTGGACCGCAGAGTTCGAGACCCTGAACACTGACCACCCTAACCCCGAGAGAAAATCGGTTTTCTTCTGGTCCAGTGCTTGGCGTCTCAGCGATCCGTGGCTCGCCCCATCTACCTCTACTGCCGTCTTCGTGGTTAGATCTCCAAAGTCCACTTTGTAGCAAGTCGGATACCCGCTCCCTCTCGGCATACGTGTCGGGATCGCCAGATTGTACTCGAATCTCACCGGGAGAAGTGACTGCACCAGTGCTTCCGACTTTGACATTCCTGTGCCGTTCCCGCCTCGAACAGCCAAAAACTGATCTCGCTGCAACTTCCTGCAGGCACTCAATCTCTCCAACGTTTCGGGTTTGGTCGGGATGCCTTTGTTGTGCGCCGGCCTCCCTCGTTTCTTCTCTGAGGCCTTCGCGGACCCTGCCATCATCACGTCTCGCTTCGTCGCCCACATGTGCTTCCGGCTGCATGATGGCGAGCAAGTCGTCTGGGGTCTGAACTTGGCCGCGGCCGCCCGTGCAAAGAACTCGGTCCCGCAGACCGCACACGCTCTCGTCTCGCCTGCCACCCCTGTCGCTCTGGGCTGCGCTGCGCACTTTCGGCTGCAATACTTCGTTGGGTTGTGCTTGATGGTTGTCAAAGACGCCTGGAAGATTTTGCCACAGTGCTTGCAAGTCCGATCCACGAAGACACGTGAATCCGGTTGTGTCTTTGGCCGCGACCCATCCGGCATCGGTCGCAAAGGGGTGCTCTGGTGTGCATCTAACATAGCTGCCATCCTCGAAGTTAACCTGCACCAAGTGTGCGGCTTCTTTTTTGAATACGTGGGTTACAGGCATCTCGCCCCAGCTGGAGCAAACTAAGTCGCCAAGTTGTACTGTTTCTATACACCGCTCCCCCTGCGGCGTCAAGACTTTTGTGCCTGCGGGGAAACATTCATCGATCACGATAAGGTCGATATCGCCCCGGGCCATCAACTCCTTCTGCAGGATCTCGACCCCGTCATGATTTATTACATATAAATCATTAGGTTCAGCTAGCAGCTTTCGTCTCTTGTCGGCCGAGCCGTGCAGCACGGCGAACTTCTTCCCGGGGAAATTGAGGAAGATCTCGTCGCCCCAGGCGCGCTCCAGTGTGGAGAGGGGTGCTACGATCAAGGCGCGGCCGATGACGCCAATCCTCTGGAGGTAGTCGATGGCCCAGAGAGACGAGAGGGTCTTCCCAGTCCTCGGAGAATTGTGACAGTGAGCACGCGGGTTCAGAGTCAGGTGCGCGCTGGTCTTCACCTGGTGTGGCCGGGGTTTCCTGCCAGGGATGATGGGCCAGTTGTAGACCGCCTCGATCGGGCTGGGCGCCTCGATGCCTAAGTTCCTCAGGACCCGCGCGGCTTCCAGGGTCAGGGGTACGGCGCCCAGGATGCCGATCGGTGCTTCCTGGAAACGTACCTGCGGGATGCAGGTGCGGATCTGGCGCGCCTGGGCGAGGTCTTTGGGTTTGAAGATGATGGAGCTGTTGACGATCCTGGGTTGCATTACTTCTCCCAACTGTAAATGTGCGCTACGCCTTGAGCATATGCGGCCACAAATGCCAGATAGAACGCGAAATGCTTAAATCTGAATGGCTCATTAATGCCTGCAGCGTACATGCAGACCAATGACAAGGTAAACCATGCGTAGAACCAGACAAGTAAAGCTCGCCTCATTTCGGAGCCTCCGTATCTGGGTGAAGGGCTTTACAAGCCAGCTGGACCAGTGCAGACCTTGAAAGGTGCCGGTTGTTGAGGTCTGCCCCTTTTACCCACTGTAAGGTATCCCTGTACCGGCCCATCTCCCCCTTCACCTGCTGAAGTTCTTCTCCCAGGGTAGCCCGGCAGCGCTCGGATGATTCCAACAGCATCTCGGCTTTTTTCTGGAGCCTGGTAGCTTCCTTGATGCCAGTTTGCAGTTCCCCACACCGGTCATCTGTTTCTTTCCAGTGTTCCTCGGTGGCTTTCAAGTCGCCCTTGAGGGACTGCAGCTCCGCATAGATGGCGTCATGGGCGGATAGCCAGGTGTCGCGCTCGGCTTCGGCTTTCTCCTTAAGGGCCATCTCCACACCTACCAGATTGTAAAGGGTGTCGCGTGCCCCCTCTACGATAGATAGTTGAGATTGAAGGGCGGTGATGTACTCTGCCGCTTCCACCATAATCTGCTCAGCTTTTTCTGCGTCCTTCTCGCCTGCGGTCCCCGGCTTGAACGGGCAGCCGAACTCCAACATCTCTACGATGTCTCTATTCATCCTTCCTCCTTATTCGGCCCCGTCCCTCCGTTACCCGGCCAATCCGGCGGAGGGCGGGCCTGTGAAGTCCTCGACGGTTAAGTTTGCCCACTAAACCGGTAACGGCCGTACTGCCACGGTGTCACTCCGAAGACTCTATGTCGAAACGGCAACAGTCTTTCACCCCTTCCCGCACATCCTGCCAGTCCTGTCTGGCGTAGAAGAGGGTATCAGCCCAGAAACTAACGACGAACGCTCGTATGCGCTGCACGCTCCACCTCCTCTCTCCCCGACAGCCCCCACATAGCGATGACCGCGGTCAGGACGAAGAAGGCGATCCACATCTGGCGCCAATCCGGCTCGAAGCGCCTCACGCTGCACCCATGAGCGGCTGGGCTACCGCCTCAAATGAGGGTGCTGCCGGGGTCTCTGCCCTGCGCTGCTCGCGCCTCAGGGCTGCCAGGATCTCGCGGGTGAAGGGGCGGGGGCAGTCGCTCTGCTCGATGTAGGCCCCGACCGCGCCGTCGCCCTTCTCAGCGCCGATCAGCTCGGTGATCTTGCCGTGCCAGCGCTGGGCTTCTTCGAGGCTGAGGGGGTCGCGGTTCCTGATCTCGTTGGTGAACCTGTGGCCGCCCTGGCAGGGGGTCTTGGAGACTACGACGACGTTGAACGGCCCTTCGCTATCCTGGTAGACGCGCATAGATGGTGCCCTCCATGTTGTGCCGGCGGCGCCGGCGGGATTGCAGTGAGTCAATCTACAAAAGGCTCCGGTCTCCCAGAGCCTTTTAGAAACGTACTTACCGCCAGACCAGGCTTCTGATTTTAGGATTTCTTCATAGTCACCTCCTATCGTTGTCGCTTCGCCAGTCCCGAGAACTATATCCCGAGCGCAACCCTTTGTCAACATCTTTACGAAAGAATTTTTATCTCGGCGTCGACTCTCCTCCGCCAGCTCTCCACCCAGGCCAGATCCTCCACGCAGCGCACCACAAAAGCAACGGCGCCGGTCGTGTTGATGGCCTTGATCTGGTGGGCCTGCAGGGGCGTCGGGTCCTTGCCTGGGATCTTGGTCTCGATGGTGAAGAAACGACCGCGGTAGTGGCCGTGGATGTCGGGCTGCCCCATCACCCCGTGGAAAGCCGGGACTGGGAAATGAAACCAGCCGGTGTGCTTGTCTGTGGCGTTGACGGCGTCCTTGGAGGCGCACAGGCCGATCCCGGTGAGGTAGGTACGGCAGGCATCCTTGACTCGGCCTTCAGGGGTTTTAGCCATTGGCGCGCTCCTGGAGGAAGAGGTAGGTGTACGCGTCGGGACCGCAGTCGTCGAAGACAACCTTGAGTTTGGTCCGGTCGAAGCCTGAGTAACGACCACCCCGCACGTCTCTCTCGAAGGCCTCCAGGTAGGTGAACCTGAACCTGAGAGTGCCGATGGTCTTGAGCCCATCGGGCGGCTCGCGGAAAGTCAGTTCCGATTTGGCCTGGTTGAAGAACACGCAGTTGTGCAGTGGGAGGGTCAGGTCGTAGGCGTATCTGCGGGCATGGTCAGGGTAGCCCCTGCCTACGAAAACTACGAACTTGCCCTCGCTGGCGTCGGCCAGGGCTCTCAAGACTGCGCGATATGTTTTTCCGGTGGCTCGCATTTTCTCTCCTTTATCCAACACTTCGCGCAGACGAAGGCGCTCTCGCGCCCCGCCTTGCCGTTCCAGATGGCTACCGACTTCGGGCCGAACGGCTTGCCGCAGGTACAGGCCGCCGGCCTCCAGACTCCGGTGGGGCTAGCCACGCTGCGCTTCCCGCAGCATAAGCTCCAACCTCGCCAGGGCGTTCCACGCCAAATGTGCTGCATGGGTGAGCCCTGAGTCCTGGTCAAGCTCCTCGCCCGAGAACTCTTGAAGCTGGTGGCGCGCCAGAGCGTCTGTGTAGCGCTCGATGCCGTCGGGGACGGAGACCCACCCGTTGGGGGTGTACTTCTTGGCTCCGAAGGTGGTGACCTCGGCGACCGCTTTGAGCGCTCGCGGGAAGCCTGCGAGCATGAGCGCCACTCGGGGCTTCCCTGCGTCGAGTTTTGCCCCGGGCTCGTTAGGGGCCCGGCCAGTCGGGTCCTGTTCTTTCACTTCTTCACCCCCTTCTTCAGCCGCCTCTTCTGCCCCTTGTTGTGCGGCGTGAGGCCGGCGATGTGATCCAGCTGCTTCTTCTGGTCCTCGGAGACCGGCGAGAGGATCGGCCCCAGGGAGCGGAGCTCGGCGGTGACCTGCGCCTCGTGGAAAGCAGCCCGAGGATCTAAGGGTTGCGGTGGGTATTGGGACATGACGGTCTCCTTCTAATCGTTAAGTTTTCGCATCTCGCAGTAGCCGTCTTCAAACTCAGGGCTGAAGTTAGTTCTGGCGAACTCGCCGAAGAGTTCCCGTGCCTTTCGGTCATAGGCGAAGGCTGCCAAGATTGGGTTCGAGAACAGCCCAAGATGTGCCTCTTTTCGCCCCACCATAATTCTGGCCCGCCACTTGCGCGGGTTGGCCGACCGCGTAACCCCCTTCAATCTCCCTACACCCGCCTTGCGGTTCCACATGTTCTGCTGGTGGGTCGCCTTGCGCAGGTTGCTCCTGAGGTTGTTGAGTCCGTTGCCGTCGCGGTGGTCAACGCGCTCACCTCGTACTGCCCCGAGGATAACTCGGTGCATGTAGATGGTCGAATTAGGGGTATCGTGGGCTTGAGCGTAGAAGGTGTTGTGGTCCTCATACGCGTGCCACTTGTGTTGGTTCAGCGTCTCATAGTCGGCGTCGTCCACCACCGCCGATTTGCCTTGGGTGAGAGGAATCAGCTTCATGCTCTCTACCCCTTATAAAAGCCGTTGTGGACGCAGTAGACGTTGGCACAGTACTGCCGGCAGAGCCCGTTCTTCTCGGCGCGCCAAGTGGCCGACTCCCAGGACGCGCGCATCCGGTTGATGATGCCGAAAACCTTCTCCCAGATCTTGGGGATGTCGTCTTTCAGGATCGGCTTGGTGAGCCCCACCAGGGCCTTGCGCGGGTCGGGCTCTTTCACGAAGATCAGTTTGCCGTCGGCCTCGTCGAACTGGTCGCCGTAGTACAGACTGGCCAGGGCCACCATGACCTCGATCTGGAAGAGATCGCTTTTGGTCTTGCCGGTCTTGATGTCGACCACTGTGAGCTTCCGGTTCTTGATGGCCATGAGGTCAGCCTTGCCACGGAAGAAGACCGTACTCCAGTCGCGCCATCCGCAGGGCTTCAGGTCTTCGGTGAAGCACATCTCCTTCTCGACGTGCAAGTCGGCGCCGGAGGCCAGGAAGAAGTCGCAGTAGCGCTTCACCAGCGGGAGGCACTCCACCTCGACGGGCCTACTTCCGCCGTCCTTGGCATTCAGGAGGTAGTTCTCCGCCGTCTTGTGGACTCGGTTACCCCACTTGATCGCCTCGGTCTCCTCGAACTTTGTGATTTTGTAATACTTAGAGGCCGCAAATTTTAAAGGACACTGCAGGAACTCCTCCATCCCCGAGAACGAGGTGGCGAAGCGGGGCGGGTTGGCGAGCTTGCCGGAGCAGGGGGTCGCGGCGGGGGTCGGCGCGGCCGTCCCGCCAGTCAAGGCTTCAAGATCTATCACACTCCCTCCAGAAATAATTTCAGCTTCAAAGATACTCGGAGCAATCCCCGAGCTGTAGATGGTCAGGTCGTCCCCTTTCGGGGCCTGGGTCAGGTGGCTGGTCCTGGCGAACCAGTCGCGCACCGAAGCCGGCGCCTTCATGCCTGCAGCCGCTACGTCCCGGCGCCACAAAGGCCAGAGCTTTGCGGGGTGCAGGGCGTTGGCGCCGCGACGATCCGGGCCGGCTACCAGGTAGCCACAGGCGTCCGAGACAGGCTTCTTGGAGGCCAGCACCTCGGGGAAAGTGAGCATGTGCAGGAGCAGAGTTTTCTGCTCCCGTGGGAGGATGATTTCGGGTTCGACGGCGCTCATTCGTAGGCCCCCATGTGCATGAACTTGCCGCGGACGTCGAAAACGAAAGAGGTGTAGAAGTTCGGGTAGCCCTCCACCTTGTCTGCGCTTTCGCTGCAGGTGACGACGCGCCTCTGGTTCTCACATATCACCCCAAACCCCACCCCGAACTCCGTCAGGAGCGCTTTCAGTTTCTCTAGGTCAGTCATCCCCTCGCTCCTCCTTCGTTGTGTTCTCGTCGACAAACTCAAAGAGACATACAAAAGGTACGAACACCCACATCCACAGGAAGAGGACTTTACCAAAACTGTTCCGTGTCTGCCACAAGTCTCTCGTCATCCACCGCAACATTCTCTTGGTTCTCCGCGTCCTCATATATCCTCCCTCCACTCGCGCGCCACCGGCTGGAACGGTACGCCGTCGTCGGTCAGCATGCTGTACTCGATGGAGAGCCTGCGGTTCAGGTATTTCTCCCGGTTCTCGTAGACCTCGGCCTTCTCCTCGTGACTTCCTGGGGCGACCGGCCGCACCTCTTTGCCGTCGTCGGTCACGCAGACGCAGATCACGGTGCCGCTCTTCGGCACCCTGCTTATGGCTATGCAGGTCACCTCGCAGTCCTGGAACTCCTTGATCTTCAGCAGCGAGGCGCTCCGGACCCCGATCTCGTAGGGTTTGTCGTTGGTCCTTTTGATCAGACCCTCGAACTTGCGCGCCCGTGCTGCGGCGAACATGCGGGCCTGTTGCTCGTCCGACTCCCAGGGGACCGACGGCAGGATCTTGGCCGGGTAGCTGGTGTCCCAGGCCGGCAGAAGGTCGCAGAGCTCCTGGTAGCGGTCCAAGTAGGTGTCGTCGGAGATCAGGTCGTAGACGAAGTACTGGAGCTTCAACGACTCGGGCTGCTGTTTCTTGATCCAGCTTCCGATGGTCTGCAGCTTGGTGCCGTGGTGGTACAGCTCGCCGTCCGTGATGGTCCCCTCAGGGATCAGGTCCAGGAGATAGAGTGAGATGTGCGGGAGGTCGATCGGTTTACCCTGCCGGCTGTAGAGCAGGATCTTGCCATCCTGCTTGGTGGCGAGGCAGCGGTGGCCATCCAGCTTCAACTGAAGCGAGTCATCCGCCCTGTTCTCCCGTTTCACTTTCTTGATGGGCTGCGCCAGCATGGGGAGGGGCAGGCCCATCTGGTTCGTCTTCCCCTGGAGCGCCTCTTCTCGGGTGTCGGCGTAACCCCGGTCGCGCTGCCTGGAGATGCGGGAGCGGATGCGGAGCTCGACCTGCTCCTCGATGGTGCGCCCGGAGCCGTTCACGGTGACACGCTCCTCGTGCCACACCTCCTGGCCGCCTTCTGCTGTCGCATGAGCGATACTGATCAGGTCGCCTTCGTGGCCTATGCGCCAGGTGCCGATGCCGTTTACGTGTCTGCGGTACAGGGTTTTCACTGTTTCCTCCTTTATTTACCAAACATGGCTCTGGTCCCACCGTTCGGCTGCAGTGCCAGCGCGACAAAGCGATCTTCATAAATCTTGTAACCGTGGTCACAGGCTTCTATCACCCTGTAGATCTTCGCTCCATCAATCGTAGGGTCCTCAACAGCGCTTGATGCCCAATTTACAAAGGGTCTTAGATCTGACATCATCAGTTCATCCCACAGTACGATGTCCACGTAGACGACGAACTTGGCGTCGGGGCGGTTTTCGCGGGCGGCCGCAACCCTCGCCCAGAGCAGCTGGGTCTGGATCTTCCGAAGTAGGGTCATATCTTCCTCCTATAGGTTCTTCAGATCGCCCCAGGACTCCGGGCTCAGTTTGGCGTCAACAGGGAAGGTGATGGGGAGGTCGACCCCCCACGCCTTCTTGTATGGCAGGTTCGACAGGACATACTTGAAGGTCTCGGCGGCCTGGCGCGCTACAGCGTGCGGGAAGATGAAGAACAGGCCGTCGTGGAGCTCGTAGTAGAAGTAGCCGCGGTACTTGGGCAGCAGGTTACGCGCCACCGCCAGGGCGAGGTACTTCTGATCTCCACCGGTCCCCTGAATGGGGTAGTTGATGGCGGAACTCTCCATCTCCCAGGCGTCTCGGCCTGCCCACGAGCCGCGCAGCTGCACCCTGCGACCGGCGAAGGTCTCAGCATAGCCTAGCTGCTTACACTTGTAAATCTGGTTTTTCCAATATCCGCCGACTCCGGCAGGGCCGCCCGAGACGCCGATGAAGGTCGTCTTGTAGGTTGCCAGAAGCTGCTTGACGGTGTTCTCCTCGATGTCCAGCTCGTAGTCGACCCGGGCTTTCTTGGTGGCGCTCTTGGCTCCGATCCGGTACTGGAAACTGAGATTCGAGAACTTCCCGAGTTTCCTCTGCAGGCTCGCCTCAGCGTCGTCGGCCGCCACCCGCGCTATCAGTTCGCGGTAGTCCACCTGGGCGATCTTGGCCCCCATGTAAGCGTGTGCGTCCTCACCCGGCTCGCGCAGGGAGAGCATGGTCTCGTCGCCGGAGGCGACCGCCATCCAGCCGAACTCCTGGCCGGCGAAGTCGAGCTCCACCAGGGTGTAGCCCTCGGGTGGTCTGATCAACCTCCTGAAATCCTTGCCTCTTTTCCATTGATGCAGGCTAATTCCGACCGGATACTCGATGGCCGTGGTGCCGAGCTCCTTGTCCCCCTTTTTCTTCTGGCTGGATGCGTAAGTCATGCGCGAGGAGTAGGTGGAGAAGATCCTGGCACCCGGGCGCACGCAGCCGTCGCCGTTGTACTCCAGGCTCCTGAGGGTCCCCTCGGCGTACTTGGTGCAGTTCCCCTTGGCCTCCCGGACCTCCTTCAGCATCTTGGCCCTGGGGTCTATGAATGCGAGCTCATAGAGGGTGTACTTGTCGGTGGAGGGTGCCTGGGTCTTCTTGGAGACCCCCTGGACAGGCAGCCCCCAGGTCTCGAACAGGAGGGTGGCGAGCTGCGCCGGTGAGGCCAGGTTCACGTAGTTGATTTCCGGGTTGGCCGCCTTCAGCTTCTTCAGCTGCGACGGCGTCATCTTCTCGATGAACTCAGTGCCCGGGCAAAGCGCCAAGAGTTTCGCCTTGGCGTCCTCCCCATCGCTGATCAGCTTGAACTTCAGAGCCTCAGCCAGTTCCGCCGACGACTTGATCCCCATGACATAGGTCTTGGCCACCTGCGGTATGCACTGCGCCTCGATGAGGGCCGCCTGTCTCTGCTCGTCGGTCAGGTTGGACCAGAACCATTCGGCGAGGCGCACCGCGAAGCGGGTGTCCTCCTTGCAGCGGAAGAGAAGCTGCTGTAGTTCCGCTGGGTCCTGGGTCTGGAAGTTCTTGAACTCCTTGAAGCCTGCCTCGTCCGGAAAGAACTCGTGCATGGCAGCTTCCAGCGAGTAAGACTTGCGCTTGGCGGCCGGCACGTCGTCGCCCTCGGGAGCCACCACCCAGTGTTTCCACAGGAGCATGGCGTCCAACCAGCGGATCTGGAAGACCAGGTCTTCGTGGCCCAGCGCGATCAGCCAGGCGACGTCGAAGGCTACGTTCCAGCCGCAAACGTATAGGTTCTCCTTGATGATCGCCTCCAGCACCTGTCGGTGGGAGTCGGGAGTCGGGAAAAGTTTGCCGAGGGTACGCTCACCTCGCGTCCAAGCTACCGCCGAAACCCAGGCTTTCTTGTCGAGCGCTCGGAAGGGCTGGAGGGCGTACTCACCTTCAGTTCCTTGCGTCTCAAAGTCGAAGCCTGCCACCTGTGTGTTGAAGTCGATGCTCAAAATCCCCTCCAGCTAGTTTGTTCAGAACTTTATAACAGAGCAGTGCGGGTGTGTCAAGAAGTTTATCAGTACTTCTCAAACAGCCTGGTCAGGATCTCGTCCTGTTTGGTGGTCAGGTGCGGGAGCCCGGAGTTGACCCGGGCGTGGATCGATCGGATGAACTCGCGCTCCCAGTCGTTGTCGATCTCGTCCTCCTCTACGTTCCACAGGAGGTACTCAGCCATGCGCTTCTGGGAGGCCTCCTTGGCGGTCAGTTTCGCCTCTAGATCCAGGCGGCGCTGCTTGGCGGCCTCCCGAGCCTCCGGTGTGTTCAGGAGCCTGAAGTTGATGGGTTTGGAAGGTGCTACGCCGAACGGGTCGTCGGGGTCAAAGATCGGCATGGTTCACCTCTGGGTGTGTCCTCACCCATACCAGCACCGCGACCAGGATCATGAGTACCCTGAACCGCCGGATGAGCATGTGGTTCCTGCACGACCCACAGGTCACGCCTTCCGGGTCGCTGGTAATTTTAGGCGCTGCACCAGAGACCCTGCAAACCGGTGCGCCATCGGAGTCGAGGTGGACTTTCGGCTTCCACCCTTTCGGCATGAACCAGTAGCCTCCGCGAGATCCCTTGACCCAATCACCTTGGGCGTCGATCGGCACAGACCCCTTGATGGTCTTGCCCTCAGGGCAGAAGCGTAGACCTCGCATAGTCCTAACCCAATCACCTTGGGCGTCGATCGGCACAGACCCCTTGATGGTCTTGCCCTCAGGGCAGAAGCGTAGACCTCGCATAGTCCTAACCCAAGTGCCTTTCTGGTTCTCGGCGTTCACGGTTTATCCCCTCCTCATCTGCGCAGCCAGCCGGTCCGTCGCGCGGGCGACCAGCTTCATCGCCGACTCCAACTCTTTCGACAGCATCCAGAGTGCGGCCGCCTCCTCGCTGCGCAGCACGGCCCTCGGGCTCACCTCGGCGGTGTAGACCTCGCCGTCCGTGATCACCACCTCCACCCCGCAGACCCGGCACAGCGCGTCGAGGCGCTGCTGGAAATCGGCGATGTCTTTGCGAGGGTTGGGGTCGGTCGCAGTTCGGTCCTTCAGAATCTCCAGGATCTGGCCTATCTGTCTACCTACACTGTCCTCCAGCGAGTTGATCTGCTTCTGCTGGTTCGCGATCAGTCGGATGTTCCCGACGCTCAACCATGCGGCGAGCTTCAGGCGGAGCCAGCTCATCTCATCCCCTCCTCATCTGCGCCAGGGCGCGGGTCAGGTCCAAGCGGCTTCACTGCGACAGCTCCTTTGTTTGTGGTTCTGCTGCGTGGACCAAGCAGTAGTCGGGGTGGCCGATGAGGCAGGTGCATCGGGCCTCTTGAGGCGCGAGCCGCAGGCCCAGCAGCTCATCCGCCTGGGAGTCGCCGTCGATGGCCTGCTTCACCAGCCACTCCTCGAAGGGTATGACGTGGAGATCCCGCGCGGTGGCGAAGCCGCTTATCTGGCACCACTGGACGTACAGCTCGGTCTCCAGTTCTCTCTGTCTCATTTCAGGGTCTCCTCTGAATCGGTTGGTAAATCTTTTCGCGAGTTTCGCGGCGCCTTTGCCGCCGGTTTATGAGTCTCTGCGGTCGCGCCCCGCGGCGTGGACCACGAGGATCTTGGCGCCGGCGGGGAAGATCGGTTTGTCGGATTTGGTGGCCATCTTTGCTCCTCGTTTTCAAGAACTTTACCACCCACCAAACCTCTTGTCAACATCTTTACAAGAATTATTTAGTTGCTGGGGAGGAGGTTACCATCCTCGTCATATTCATCTTCTGCGCCGTAGCCTTCTTCGTCGCAGCCGATAGCATCCGCGACCACCGGTGCTGTAGAGGCTTCGTTGGGCGCCTTCGACGGCGCGAAGATATTATCTTCAAGATTCCTCAAGGCTTCGTCGAACGCTGCGTCCAACTCTTCCTCGGTCTGGATAGGCTCAACAACAGGTGCTATGACTGCAGGGGTCATCTCGATGAAGCCGAAACCTTGACCATTGGGCGCTGGCGTGTTCCGGATCGCGTCAGCTTCGGCCCTGGAACAGGTGTTGACCGACACGGTGAACTCTTCAGGGGTCGGGGTGAAGATGTCGTCCGCAATGTGCGGGGGGCGCTCCCAGTCCTCAGGGACGATGACCTCGGCGATGTCGGGTGCGCGCTTCGGGACCAAATCCCCCGCCGAATACCGGATACAGAGAGACTCCTTAATTGCGCCGAAGCAGCGGATAATCTTGGTCGGGGTGGGCTTGGGTACTACATGACCACGGATGGCATCTCTGGCGGCCTCCGAGGCACGCTCCAGCGAAGCGTGGATGCTGAGAGCCACACCTTCGTAGACCTCGTTGCGGCGTGAGATATCCACCAAGACGAAGTAGTGGTTCCCGGCAGCGTCATAACTCCACCAACTCTTCGAGATGTGCGCAGCGTTCTCCTTCAAAAAACGCTTAGGGTTAGTAAGCAAGAAGCGCTGCTCGGACAAGCTCATAGGGTAGTAGCGCTTGTGGACTTTATGGATCAGGTAGTTCGGGCCGATGATATCGAGGTCCGGCACAGACTCTCGGAAGGCTTTACGGGTGGTCTTGATGGCGTCACCTGGGAGGTTGAACGCTTTCAGGTCCGCCTTGCGTAGGAAGTCCAGGTAGCCTCTGTTTGTTGCTATCTCGGCATAGGTGTTCAGGGCTGCAGAGCTGGTAGGCGTTTTGGCCTTGTAGCGCCACACGACGGCGTACAGAGTGTTGAAGTTCTTGTTGTTGGCTGCGGCGTACATCTTGAGCTCCTGGCGACTCATATTGACGAGCTTCTGGATCTCGGCGGTAGCGTACCTGGTGCGTCCGTCGGTGTGCTTGTCGATGCGCAGGTAGTACCAGACGGAGTGGATCGGGATGGC
>Ga0209518_1002959_pt1 | contig 15088 bp, 15 predicted proteins | sample RifGroB1_FD_183993 | JGI IMG/M metagenome (GOLD analysis project Ga0209518, IMG submission 183993) | Groundwater microbial communities from Rifle, Colorado, USA - Groundwater B1 (SPAdes) (version 2) | ecosystem: Environmental > Aquatic > Deep subsurface > Groundwater | place: Rifle, Colorado...
TGAGTTATAAATGTATTAAGGACAAATTATTTTTTAATATTATAAAACTATTTTTGAAAGGTCAAAATATGCAATCCAGAAAAGTCCTTGACATTTAAAGGTCATAAGTGTATCTTGCGGACTAGAATTTTCGGAAAAACTCCCGGGAGGGACGTTAGATTACTTACTCTGAAAGGGGTCAGTTTCCCAATCTAGCGTCCCTTCTGGGAGTTTTTCTTTAGAGAATTACGGAGTAACGGTAGTGTGGGGAGGAAATTCAGATTTTCTCGCCTCTTTATTAGAACATATTTGATAGTAGCGCTCAATATCTGTGCTGTGGATAAAACATATTGCATAAATTCAGATACATAATAGTATTATAAGCGTACCAGAAAAGGACATCTTCCGAGGGGAAACCGAAAGATGTGTGAGTTTGCGATATGCAACAGGTTTCCCACACAAAAGAAAAGTTAAAAAAAGCCACGCGATTTTCTTGTGTGGCTTTTCTGTGTGGAAAATACTAATAATCATAAAGAAGATTAATAAATTAAAAAATATGAATTCATATAAAACAAATAGTTACTTAAACAAAATAATTATTATGGCGGCGGTCATTGCCATGTCCGCTATGTTGCTCGTTGGCGTTCAGACTGCTCTCGCCGCCACAACAATCTACGGCGATAGTATCCCAACTTCTTCGCAAGGTTTGAGAAAGGGCGGCTCGGCAGTTTTGCCAGCTCGCTCCATAACGGCAAGCGCGCTTGGCGCCCCGGACGGTACGTTCTTCTCTCTCGGTTTTGGTGGCTCGATCACTATAGAATTCGCAAACTACGTTGGAACAAATCTTTCTATCTCAACCTATGAGATAACTAACGGCACCTATCCGTTTGAGACAGCAAATGTCGAAGTAAGCCAGAATGGTTCAACTTGGACATCGGTCGGCACAGCAGACAATGAGAATGGCACAGGACCGAATCCGCATACCACAGACTTTAGTTTAGCTTCGGGAACTTGCATCAAATTCGTAAGAGTTACAGATACTTCAGATCCAGCACCTTTCACCAATGACGCAGACGGATTTGATGTTGACGCGGTAAGCGCGACTTATGACGAAACCTGCACACCTCCTCCCCCGTGTGAATGTACTAATTCTGTGACCGAAACTTTTGTGAGCGATCTGACTACGACTGTCGTAGGAGACAGCCCGGTAGCGGTAGCTGTCCACCCGGCATGGACGGCATCAATTCCGGGAGCAACTTGGATTTGGAAATCCGGCGCAACCGCATCTAACGAAACAGTGGCATTCGAGCAAAGCTTTACGGTCTCTGGCACGGTATTATCTGCGCAATTAGATATCGCTACCGACAACAGTTACAAAGTTTTCATTGACAACGTAGAAATTGCTTCAGACCCGAACATCAATAACTTCCAGCTAGCGACGCAAGACGTCCACAACCTGACACTTGCAGTCACCCCGGGAACTCATACGCTCCGAATTGAAGTAAAAAATGTCGGAACTTACAACGCGAGTTCAAATCCGGCGGGACTCTTATATAAATTTGAAGTCAAGACTTGTCCGCCCAAATGTTGTGGCGGAGAAGTGACAATCACCAACAACAATACGGCTGTTGTAATAAACAATGTCAGTACGCAAGCAAGTACCGGTGGAAATAATACTGATGGAGGTAATGGTGGCGGCGGTGGTAATGGTGGAGATGTTCAGTCATCAAATAATAACAACACCGGCGGTCGTGGTGGGAGAGGTAGTAACGGCGGAGCCGGAGGCGCGGTTGTGACCGGCAATGCCGGCGCTGGCTCAAGTGTCTTGAACAAAGTAAATACCAATATCGTTCGCGTTCGAAGATAGCTCTTTGTTTTGTATCAAGGGCTACCCTTGATATTTTGATGGAATCCAAGAGAGAGAGGGTACAGGCGCGCCCTTTGCCTCTTGGGTTCCAAGAATCCAAGAGGTTGATAAAACAAAATTTTTCTTCAGTTAGCCCTTAAGGGACCGAAGAAAAACTTTGATTAATTACAAGTTAATTAAGTAAAGAAAACAAATGAAGAAAATAACAGCAGCTCTTGCTATCGCGTCTCTCTTGGGCTTTGTCTCACCGGCACTGGCCTCTGGAGGGTATCACTGGTCAAGTGATGACATTACTGTCACTAACAACAACAGTGCATCTGTTAGTAACAGCGTAAATGTTTCTGCTTCAACCGGCGGTAATGATGCCAACGGCGGAAATGGAAGCGCGGCCGGCAACGGCGGGGACGTTAATCACTCTGACGACAATAACACTGGTGGTGACGGTGGTAATGGTGGTAACGGTGGCGAAGGAGGTGTGATTTACACTGGTAATGCTTACGCCGTGTCATTGATAGAAAATGACGTCAACTACAATGAGACAAAGGTTGATGTTGATTGTGATTGTGAGGGCGATGTTGATGATGTAACTGTTACCAACCACAACAGTGCATCTGTTGGGAATAACGTTGATGTCAGAGCCAGAACTGGACACAACAATGCAGACGGTGGAGACACTGGATGCGATTGTTCAGGTGGTGGTGATGGCGGGGATGTTAATCACTCTGAAGATCACAACACTGGTGGTAATGGCGGTGATGCAGGTCATGGTGGATGGGGTGGATATATTAATACCGGAGATGCCGAAGCAGGTTCCGGTATTGTCAACCTAGTCAACACCAACGTCACTCGTATTCGAAGATAGTTTATTCCGAAAGGCCCTTGGGCCTTCGGGCCTAGCCCCATTGTTTAAGGTTCGACCTTTAGAATTCCTAAGGTCGAACCTTGGAGAATAAAATGGAGCTGGGTTCGAGGGAAATAGGTTTGTGCAAAATCGAATTTTGCACATAAATGATGTTAAGTCTCTCCACAAAAATTATTGCGGTCGCTCTCGGACTAAGTCTTGCCTCGCCGCTTTACGCTGTGGAAATTATCAACAACGTTTCATCCTCGGCCTCAACGGGCGGCAACTCGGCCGGTTCAGGAGAAGTTATCCAAGGTGAGAGCAAGGCGCAGGTGAAAATTTACACCGAAGTTGACGGGGAAGTGGTCACCGACATTGACGAAGAAGTTACCGGGCCGGAAGCAAAAATAGAAAAAAGCGTCAATGTGATTTCCTCGACTGACCTAGGACAAGCAAGTTCAAGCGTGACAACTACGGCTACGACAAGCGCAAAAACAGAGAAAATCAATCCTATAATAGCTTTCTTAAACAAAATTTTTAATTATGTTTTATCAATTTTTAGCTAATAACATGGAGACGCCAAGGCGTCTGTCCGCGGTATCGCTGATCGTCGCTTTGGTTTTCGTACCTCTTTATCCCTTGCAAGTTTTAGCGGAAGACGTGCCTCCAGAAGATGCTCCTGTGGCCGAAGAGATTATACCCACATCGGAACCGGAGCCAGTGCCCGTAACAGAAATAGTAACAGGAAACGCTGTAGCCGAAACTGAAACTGTTAGTCAAGTCAATGTTAACGAAGTTGAGGTCCAGCCTCTACCGGAAGAGAATGCCGAGGTTATTCTAATTAACAACGAAGGCATAGTGGAAAATGAGGCTACCACTACTGCCGCGACGGGGGAGAATAACGCTTCGTCAACAGGCGAAACTCTAATTGCGACCGGTGACGCCTACGCTTCTGCCAATGTCGTCTCGGCAGTTAATCTAAATTTGGTTGAATCGAACGGTTTTCTGTATCTTCTAAATAACTTCCTTCAGTCGCTTGGACATATTGATCTCCGGTTATTTACCTCCTCTGAAACACCTCCTGACAATCCTTGCGGCACCCCAACTTGCGATGACTTCGCTTCCACTCTTGACGTAGAAACGCAAAATTCAGCCGCAATTTCCAACGCGGTTATCGTGCGTTCGTCAACGGGTTCCAATTCCGCGGAAGGAAACAATGCTTTGATAAACACCGGCAATGCTTACGCCGGCGCCAACGTGGTCAATATCGCCAATACCAATATCGTCAACTCAAATTATCTGCTCTTCGCTTTCAATAATTTCGGCGGCTGGGACGGCGACCTTATCTTTCCTAATTCCGATTTCTTCTCATCTTTCTTTACACCGTCTTTTCTGGGCGGAGGCACGAATGTCTCCAATACAAATTCAGCTAATATTGAAAATGAAGTGGGGACTTCGGCAGAGACTGGAGAAAATGGGGCAGAAGGCGACGGAAGTTTAATTGAAACGGGTAATGCTGTCGCTGGCAGTAATGTCACCAATGTTGTGAATACTAATTTATTTAATTCTCCGACGTTCTTTGTGGTCTTCAGAATCTTCGGCAACTGGAACGGTTCGGTTTTTAACGCTCCGGAGGGGATTAGTTGGGCCGAAACTCCGTTTGGTATTGAGCTTTTCTCTGATGACGAGGCGGGTCCCGCCGACGCTGAAGCTATGGCGGGCGAACCCGCCTTCGCCACAGGCTTTGGCGAGGCAACGGGAGGAGGCATTGACGTGGAGACCAATAATACCGCTAATATCAGAAACAACGTCAAAGTATTCGCTCTCACCGGGGGAAATAGGGTCACAAGCACGGACGGCGGTGCGTCTATTGATACCGGTAACGCTTACGCCGGAGCCAATGTTTTAAATGTTGTCAATAGTAATATTGTAAGTTCCAACTGGATTATCGCGCTTATCAACATCTTCGGAGATTGGAGTGGCAATGTCTCGTTCGGCCAGCCAGATCTCTGGGTAGCCACGCAAGTTGAAGCTCCGGAAACTCTAAGCCCCGGCTCGAAGCCTATCTTCCATACCACGGTCGCCAATCGTGGCGATGCTTCGGCGTCGAACGTACGATTCAACGGAAATTTTGACTCGGAATTCATCAGTTTCCAAGACCAAGACTCTGGCGAGGCATACTCTTGGGATGTTGGAACTCTGGCGTCCGGCGAGATAAAAGAGTTTTCATATAGCGCAAGGGTTAGCGATGGTTTACCGTACGGAGACACTCTGGTTGACCATGCTTTTGAAATTTCGGCCAATGAAACCGATGGCAACCCGGCCGATAATTTTGACACAGTTTCTCTCTTGGCTCACCGCTCACGGCCATTTCGTGGGAGGATTTCTTACGAAAGCGTTACAAAATCGAGCACTTATCCCTCTCTTCATATAACCAAAACAAATTCCGCTACCAGCACGAATATTACCGCTTCGAGTAGTGTGGATTATACGATTGTGGTAAGAAACGAAGGAGGCTCCGCTTTTGAGGGAATTCTCTATGATGTTCTTAAAGATGAAAATGGTAAGATTATAACCAAAAATGATTGGGAACTTGGAGAAATATTCCCGAATGAAGAAATAACCATTACCTATACAGCTATTTTCAACGCCAGTACTACGGCAGGTGTTTATACAAATACCGCTTGGGTTGAGGCATTGGGAGGGGATTACTCTCAAGACCCTGATTTGAGCACTGACGCTTCTTCGGGTGTTGTTTCTTCTCGTGTCACTGTCTCGGGGAGTGTTTCGAACAATGAAGGCGAAGTCCTTGGAGCAAGTTGCGGTCTTTATATGGATAAATTTATCCGCCAAGGCGTGGATAACGACCCGGAACAAGTCAAGAAACTGCAGGAATTCTTAAACGAAGAAATGAACGCCAACCTTCCGGTGACTGGTGTCTATGGCCCGCTTACGTACAATGCCCTCAAGGCTTTTCAAGAAAAATATCCGAGCGAAATTCTCGCTCCATGGGGTCTGAATACATCCACAGGTATCGCGTATCAAACAACTCTGCGTTGGATAAACATGCTGGAATGTCCGGCACTCGCGCTTCAAATACCGTCTCTTGTCGCGTGGTCCGATAATCCGAACGCCCCCGCCATTATTACCACAATTAGCCAAAATCCGATTCGGAATAAAATTCCTCCAGCCAAATTAAACGATGATGATACCCACAATAACATTGATAATTCCTCTGATGTCCCAATAGATCCGCCTTCGCCGCCGACAGATGGATTTATTATTGACCTGTTTAAAAATATTTTTAAACAAAGACGTATTTTCCAGATTGTGGGACTCTTTGGAAGATAGTTATATTCAAGTACAATCAGGAGATGAGAAAGAGACTTAGAAATCTCATGGGTATCGCTTTTCTGGCAGTTGTTATCTTTGGATTAACATTCTCTGTTAAATCTCTTATTACGAAAAATCTGGATCTTTTATCGGCGGTTATTACATCTGTCTTGGTCGATCTTACTAACATAAATCGTCTTTCGCGAAACATATCTCCGCTCGAAGTTAATCCGACTCTTACAGCCATAGCTCAAATGAAGGCCAACGATATGGCGCATAGGAGTTACTTTGCTCACACCAGTCCCGAAGACAAATCTCCTTGGTACTGGTTTAGAGAAGGCGGTTACTCTTTCCGATATGCCGGCGAGAATCTAGCAGTAAACTTCACCGATTCCGAAGATATTATAGAGGCATGGCTAGCATCTGAAGGACACCACGCTAATTTTTTAAACGAGAAATTTACCGAAATCGGCATTGCTATTGCGCCCGGTTTTTATAAAGGACGGGAGAGTGTATTTGTTGTCCAATTTTTTGGTCATCCAATATCTGATGAAGCCAATAAGCCAACCCAATATCTGTCACTACCATAAAAAAACTTACGGAGGCAACGCCTCCGTTCCTTGTATTTATTTTTCCTTTTCTAAAGCCAGTCTAAGTGAGAACAGTGTCTCTGACTTGAGTTTTACTTTTATCCAATCCTTTTGTTTCTCGGTCAATAATTCACCCATGCCGGAAAGTATCTTTCTGTCATTAAATTTTTCCATAGCGCCAATGACTTTCTTTAGAAATGCATGATATGTTACACCCATACGGGCTTCAATAATTTTTTTGTTTGGTAGCCAATCATGTGATAGCATAAATTGTACATCAAAAATGTCGCGGTTAGTTTTACTGATTCTCTCGTACATCGCGCAAAGTTTATGAGCCGCCATATCCTCTTTCGTCATCACTTGCATAGAAATGCCGAGGAATGACCTTACTTCATATTTTGAACCAAACTCCCGACGATTAATTTCCACTTTAACATTTTGAGCATGAATATTTTTCTCATCATAAGAAAGAATGTAAAATAGATTAAATCTTTTCTTTCTTGCTTGTTTTAATTTTCCGTAATTTAGAAGTTATGAGAATATTTTTATGTGTCGCAGTGTCAAGAGACATGGGTTTTGTACATTTTTACCATTTGTGTCATTCGCTTATTGCCACCATAAATAGGCAAAATTTCATAAACCTTATCCCAATTCAGACCTGATAAATTATCAAAATAATAGTCTTTATTGAGATAGACAACATCCAAAAATGCTCTCTCGGGTGAAGCAACGCTATAATTTTCCTTCGACTCTATGCCGGCCTGATTGGTGAGAATAGTATCTTTAATTTTGCGATAAGAGTATTTCTGTTCGTCGCACTCAATCTCTTTTGTGGTATATGACACGACAAAAATTTGACCATACAGTTGGAAGGTAATTCCAGCTGCTCCTAAAACTGTCTCCATACTTACATATGAAGGGGTGTATATTTTCGTAGCTAGTTCGTATTTATCATAGTTTTTGTTTTTTGAATAAATACCTCTCCGTATTGCATTTAATTTACCTGCCTTAACATAGCGATTGATCTTTTTTTAACAAAATTTACATCCGATTCTCCCCATAGCAGAACTACATCTTTGAAAGTAAAGACGGTTTTGCTTGATCTCATTAGGTTTAAAATGTAGTCTTTTTCCATAATATTATGATTGTACATCTTGTTAGTACCCAAATATGGGTACCTTTGGTTTAAATCATATACCACATTGTCAATAGGTACAAATGCCTCCATTGGTTTAGCAAGAACGGTTCTTGCTAAATAAGAACGGTTCTTGTTTAATAAAAAAGGGATTCAACACTGTCCCACCAGCCGTTGCCGTTTACGTCGTGTTTGATTGAGTCAGTTTTCACACAAGTTCCGACAGTTTGTTCGTCTTCAAAACAAAATCTCATGCCGAGTACTTTTATATCATTTATATCATTTTTGTTTCTAGTAAAATAAAGCATTGCTACCGCCGGTCCATCTGTGTACATAATAATCTGTCGTTCATCTGATTGAATGTGTTTAAACTCGCTCAACTTCAGATTGCCGGCGAAAGAATAGACGCTGTCCATTAGAGCAAAACAGTCGTTTTCTTTTGCGGGGTCGTTGCAAGTGGCGGAAATTTGGTGGGAAAGGCTTCGCAGGCCCGGGAGATCATGATTTTTGGCAAATTCCAGATACTTTTCAAATACCATCCATGCCTCGGCAGTTACTGCGGCATCATTGGCAGGCAGTATTTTAAAAGAGGGGAGAGAAAATGACGGAAGAACGATGGACGAACCGCGGCTAGGAGCAGGTTTTCCAATTTCAAAGGTATAGTTATTGGCAAAAAGTATTGTCCCGACGACAAAGATGGCAAGGATAACAGCTGTCTGCTTATTTCCAGTCATGATTTAAATATAACATAAAGTTTTAAGTTCTGACTAACGTAATCCAGAGGTATGATATATCATACCTCAAAACAGTTAAGACCAAACATGCCAAACTAAATATAAAATGCATACGCTAATGTTTCGGCCAAGGGAATAACAGGAAGTGCAACGGGTACTTTTTCTTCAGATGGTAAAGCACACTTGTTGTGTTAAATTTTTTCCCGCGACGTTTCTCAAATTCTTTCTCCATTCCCCTTACCGCTTGTTCGTATCCGGGAAATTGATCATGAAGCCATCGATGAACGCGATGGATAGTATCGTAACCGACTCGCAATTCCGCGGCGATATCATCACGACTCATTCCCGCGATAAGCCTACGGGCAATAATGATTCGACGTCCCAGCATAATACGTTCACTTTCTGTGAGCAGGTCTCGCAGAAAGAGTTTCACTGCCGCCCTTCCTTGTATTGAGGCGGCGGCCGTGTAGAGGGTATCAAGCGTTTCTATCTGTTGTTCTTTGGTTAATGATTTTTTCCGCACTTTCATATAGGTATGATATATCATACCTCATGTTTTATATACCGCAAAGTTTAAAAATATTCGATGACATTTTTTAACTTTTTAATTATCTGCTATCTTGTTGAGAAAATCTCCACATGATAGAATTGGGGGGTAATGATTGTTTTTGATCGTGTTTCAAAAATTTATCCAGATAATTCCGTAGCTCTCGATGAAGTGACGCTTTCAATTGAACCGAGAGAGTTTGTCTCCATCGTCGGGCCGTCCGGCGCGGGCAAAACCACGCTTCTGAAACTTTTTCTCGCTGAAGAAAGGCCAACCGAGGGTGCAATTTATTACGAATCCACTAACATTCACAAGCTTAATAAAAAAGAGACTGACGCTTTCCGCCGAAAAGTCGGCATGGTTTTTCAAGATTTCCGCTTACTTCCGAACAAAACCGTATACGAAAACATCGCCTTTACCATGGAGGCGGCCGGACGGACGGATGAAGAAATAGAATCGGATGTGCCACACGTGCTTGAGTTGGTGGATTTGACGCCCAAGGTTTGGAATTTTCCGCGAGAGCTCTCGGGCGGGGAGAAGCAACGCGTAGCCATTGCCCGCGCTTTAGTCAATGAACCGGACATTATTATTGCGGATGAACCAACCGGCAATCTTGATCCGGCCAATACTTACGATATCGTCCAAATATTAAAAAAGATTAATGACCTGGGGACTACCGTGTTACTGGCCACACATAATAAAGGTATAATTGATCTGTTGAAACGACGGGTGGTGGCTATGGAACGTGGTAGGATTGTTCGTGACGATCGGTCCGGCAAATATTTTGTATGAGTAAAAGGCAAATGTTTTGGATTAAATTAAAAAGAATTCTACGCACCGGCTTTTTCAATTTCTGGAGAGATACCACGGTGACGCTGGCTTCCGTTTTGGTGATGATGATTACCCTTCTAGTTATCGGCTTGATTTCTTTTGCCAGCGCTATTCTTGATACCACTCTCGCCGAATTGCAGAACAAAATTGATATCAATGTCACCTTTGTTACTTCGGCAAAAGAAGAAGATATTTTAAATATTAAACACAGCCTAGAATCTTTGCCGGAAGTTCTTTTAGTCACTTATGTTTCGCGCGATGAGGCGCTTGCTCTCTTTAGGGAAAGACATTCAAACGATCAGGCCATTCTCTCGGCTCTTGATGAACTGGGTGAAAATCCTTTAGGGGCAGTCTTAAATGTCAAGGCGAGGGCCCCTTCGCAATATGCTTCCGTCGCCGAATTTCTAGAGAGCGGCAACGTGATTTCCTCTGCCGGCCCTCCCATCATTGACCGGGTAAACTATTTTCAAAACAAGGCGGCGATTGATAAGCTGACCAAAGTAATCGCGTCCGCCGATTGGCTCGGTTTCGTAGCCATGTTTTTCCTTGCCGCCGTATCCGTCTTGATTGCTTTCAACACTATTCGTCTGACAATCTATCTCGCTCGAGACGAGATAAGCGTTATGCGCTTAGTTGGCGCTTCCACCACTTATATCCGAGGACCTTTCGCGGTGGTGGGTATTATTTACGGAATAGTGGCGGGCATTCTGACTCTGATTCTTCTTTTGCCCATTACTTATTGGCTGGGCGGCGCTACCGCGAACTTTTTTGTCGGCTTTAACATTTTTTCTTATTACCTTCGTCATTTTTTGGAATTCGCCTTTATTATCATAGCTTCTGGCATATTCATCGGCGCGCTTTCAAGCACTCTTGCCATTCGGAAGTACCTTAAAGTATAATTAGGGATGTGAATAATACATTAGTTACAGTCGCTGTTGTTGTCGTTTTGGTGTTCGGTGGTTTCTTTTTGTTCCAGAAAAGGGGAGTGGCGCCAGTCGATGATCTTAACCTTGATCCTACAGTACAAGTTGATACCACTATGCCTGTTCCGGGAAGCGAGGTGGAAGAGACTCTGGTGGTGAAAGAATTCAGCGTTGATGCCGCTCCTTTCTCCTTCACACCTTCAACCATAATAGTCAACAAAGGTGATACGGTGGAGATTATCGTGAAAAATGTCAAAGGTACTCACGACTTGAAAATTGACGAGTTTAACGCTACCACTCGCACGCTTAATGCCGGGGAAACACAAACAATTTCTTTCGTGGCGGATAAAGTTGGTACCTTTGAGTACTATTGTTCGGTCGGCAATCATCGCGCCATGGGTATGGTTGGAAGTTTTATTGTCCGTTGATTCGTGTCGTCGTTTAAGATGGACGTAAAAGCAATTACCTTCAGATCCGCGCCGGAATACAAACATCTGGAAAATGCCCCCGTGGCATTTTTTTGCGCGGAATACGCCTTAGACGAAGAGTCGTCTTCAGCAATGTACGCAGGCGGTCTGGGTGTGCTCGCGGGCGACTTTGTTCTTGAATCAGCCGATGAAAGTCTGCCCTTTGTGGCTCTTGGACTTTGGTATGGTTCTCATATTTCCAAAGATTTTTCAATTATTAATAGAAATGGCATACCTATCATGATAGAAGTGCCCTGCGGGGAAGAAATTATTAAGACTCATGTATGGTCGCGCCGTTTTGGTCAAAGCGCATATCTTTTGCTTTTAGATACAGATATTCCAGAAAATTTGCCAGAAAACCGAATTATCACTAATCATCTTTACGATTCAAATTTTCACACTCGTATGAAGCAAGAGATACTGCTTGGTATTGGGGGAGTGAGACTTCTTTCCGAACTGGGCATTACACCGAGCGTCTATCATCTCAACGAGGGCCATACCGCCTTTGCGGCCCTTGAGCTTCTGGTGCGGCAGATTGTTGCCAGCGGGTCAAGAGATATAAAAACAGCCGTCGCTTCTATCAAAGAAAAAATTGCGGCGACGAAACATACCATTTTTTCTTTAGCCGGCTCGAGTCTCAAAGAGGAAGAGTTCGGAACGCTTGTCGGGCCATACTGCCGGCAAAATAATATTGCCGTAAGCGATATGTTTAAACTCGGAGAGAATAGAAACACACCAAAAATTTTTTCAACCACTCAATTTCTATTGAATTGCGCCGGAAGACAAAATGGGGTAAGTATTTTACATACCGTGTTCGAAAAACTCGCTCACCCCGATAGTATTCTCTTTCCCATTACGAATGGTATTTTCACCAAACGCTGGCAGGCGGAAGCTTGGCAAACAGGCCCGAAGAATAAAACTCAATTTACCGATGAAACTCTTTGGAAAATCAAACGAGAGCTGCGGGAGCGGCTTGTAAACTTCGTTGCGACCAAAACCGGAGTGATACTTAACCCGGATGCTTGCACTATCGTGTGGTCTCGGCGCTTTGCTCGATATAAACGTCCCGAACTGCTTTTTTCTGATCCAGCGCGCCTGGAACGCATTTGTTCAAACAACCTTAAGGCGCAGTTTATAATTTCCGGTCAGGCGCATGAATCGGATACAGAAGGACAGAAGACGATAGAAAAAATCAAGGCCATAGTTAAAAATCCCATTTTTAACAATCAAATCGTTTATCTTGAAAATTATTCAATGACTGTGGCAAAAGAATTGATTCTGGGAGCGGATGTTTGGCTCAATACTCCCGAAAGAGGTTTTGAAGCGTGCGGCACAAGCGGTATGAAAGCCGGTTTAAACGGAGCGCTCCAAGTAAGCACTTCCGATGGTTGGATAGATGAAGTGAATTGGTCCAATATCGGGTTTATCTTACCGGGAGACGATACCGCCAATGCAATCTATGATGTTCTTGAAAAAGAAATTATCCCGCTTTTTTATAAAAGAGGATCGTCTAAATTACCTCTTGAATGGATCAAACGCATGCGCGCTACGCAAAACATTGTGGAATCCGGTTTTACCGCCAAGCGAATGCTCCATGATTATTTGACGAAAGCTTACTTGGTACTCTAGTTCTCGTATGATATTATAAAATGCGTAATGGGAATTTTCCAATCCAAGAAAAGTCTCAAGATACTTTTTATTGCTACCGAGGCGGCGCCTTTTGTTAAAGTGGGAGGTTTGGGTTCGGTTATCTACTCTTTACCGCGCGCGCTTCGCGAGTTGGGACATGACGCCCGAGTGATTATTCCCAAATATCTCTCAATTGATGAAAACGTATATAAATTAAAACTGGAGTACAAAAATCTAGAAGTGCCCACAGAAAATGACAATGAACCGTCTCATCTGATTTGTAATATTAAGCGTTATGATCCTAAAAGAGAAGATATTGATCCTGTTACCACCTATTTTTTAGAAAACCAAGAATACTATGAACAGAGGGCCAATATTTATGGTTACGCCGATGACGCGATTCGTTGGACTCTTCTTTGCCGCGGTACTTTAGAATTCATCCGCTTGCATCCCGACTGGGTACCGGATGTCATCGTTTCCTCCGATTGGCAAACCGGACTGCTGGCTAATTTTCTTAAAACCACTTACAAAAACGACGTGATACTTTCAAAGATAGCTTCAGTTTTCACCATTCATAATCTTTATTATCAAGCGATGTTTGATCATAAATTCGTCTCGGAAATGGAGTTTGACGACGGCCATTCATCGATACCGGCGCTCAGCTCTCCTCGGCTCGAACATCTGAATTGTATGCGAAGAGGAATTATTTATTCGGATGTTATTAATACCGTTTCGCCAAATTATGCCAAAGAAATTATGACCGAGGAATATGGCGAGCTTCTTGACGATCTTTTGCGCGAACGGCGCGCGGTTTTATCTGGGATACTCAATGGCATTGACTATGACCTGTGGAATCCGGAAACCAATACTAACATCGAATCAACTTACAATTCCAAACGTCTTGATCTGCGGGTTAAAAACAGAGTCGCCCTGCAGGAACGCTTCAGACTACCTATTGATAAAAACGCTTTTATCATCAGTATCGTCGGCCGTCTCACTAAACAAAAAGGGCTCGATCTGTTTTATCACGTTCTGGAAACACTTTTAATGGAACTGCCCATCCAGCTTATCGTTGTCGGAGAAGGAGAGGGAGAATTTATGAGCTTTTTTCACGACCTTGAGAGTAAATATAAGGATAAGGTGGCCACTCATCTCAAATTTGATAATGTTCTGCCTCATTTAGTTTTTGCCGGGGCTGACGTGGTACTTTTACCATCGCGTTTTGAGCCGTGCGGACTGATTCAAATGGAAGCAATGAGGATGGGTACGATACCAATAGTGAGAAAGACCGGTGGACTGGCCAATAGTGTCGAAGATTATAATCCCAATAATGAAACCGGAACCGGATTTACTTTCGAACGATTCGATTCGTCGGCCTTGATGATCGCCCTCGTACGCGCTTTTGAAAATTTTCGCGACAAAAAAGATTGGCACGCGCTGCAAAAGCGAGCAATGTCAGCCGATTTCTCGTGGATAAGTTCGGCCAAGAAATACGTCGCGCTGTTTCAGCGCGCCATCGAGATACATAATAGGTATTAATTTTTTTAACTAAACTTTTCAATGAAATGGGCCAATTTCTTCCATATATACCAACCGTCTGATCAGCAACCCGATATTTTACAATCGATAGTGGCCCAGAGTTATCGGCCGATTCTGACCCATCTAACTAATAGTCCTAACGCCCGCATCACTTTAAATGTAAACGGTGCGCTATTGGAACTCTTTGATAAATATGGACATCATGATCTTCTGGATATGCTTAAAAGAGGAGGTGAGGAGGGAAAAATTGAATTTACCGGCAGCGCGAAATATCATGCTTTTCTGCCTTTACTTGAAGAAGGAGATATTCGCCGACAAATAGTCATTAATAATGAAGCGTGCACTTTTTATCTAGGGGAAGGGGCGTACAAACCCCGCGGATTTTTTCCTCCGGAAATGGCCTGGGACAACCGTCTGGCCAGTATTATTGAGTCGCTTAATTTTGAATGGATTATCATTGATGAGATAGCCGCCAAGGGTGAAGCGGGCGGAGTGGATTATATAAAACTATATAAAATCAAAAACTCAAAACTCCGAGTATTTTTCCGTGAACGGCGTTTGAGCAATCTTATTATGAGCGCGGTGGTGCGTTCGAAGGAGACCCTTCTTGAGGCGATGAAAAATGAAGTGGGAAGTCCGCGCTATATCATTACGGCCATGGACGGGGAAACCT
>Ga0209518_1002961_pt1 | contig 15078 bp, 11 predicted proteins | sample RifGroB1_FD_183993 | JGI IMG/M metagenome (GOLD analysis project Ga0209518, IMG submission 183993) | Groundwater microbial communities from Rifle, Colorado, USA - Groundwater B1 (SPAdes) (version 2) | ecosystem: Environmental > Aquatic > Deep subsurface > Groundwater | place: Rifle, Colorado...
GTGCAGGGTTAAAGAAATGAAAATCAAAAAAATATTTTATAGTAAATAAATGATTTTAAACGCAAATCAGGATGATTTGCAAACCGGAATTTTAAATAGAAATAAAAATTTCCCGACCTTCGGCAGGCGGTCACTGAGCGGAGTCGAAGTGAAGCCGAACGGAGGGGCAGATTGATACTTGTCTTCCTCTGGGAGATAAGGGGCTGGGGGTTTGTGGGTAAAAAATCTTTAGGGTTTTCCAGGGTTGGCAAACAGATTGATAGAACAAAGATTCCTAATCCTTGCCACAAAAAAAAATTGCTACCTTTAATTTCAAATCCATGATAAAAGAATTCAAATCTTTTGTTTTTAATAAAATTTAGATTATTTTATTAAGGAATATTAAATTAAATAATGGGTAGAAATGATGAATGTAAAACACAAAAAAGTCTTTAAAACCTGGTTTATGATCTCTGTTTTTTTGATTCTTTTCTCATCAGCAGGATATGGGGAAAATTCTAAATTAGGACTCTCGCATCCTCTTGAAGGAATTCCGGCTGAGGCTTCCTTTTATTTTTATTTTCCTGATTTTCAAAAGGCAAAGTCTTTGATCGGAAAATCAAAAGAATTTAAAACTTTTTTAGAAACAAAAATGATCGATGATCTGCAGTCCTACTGGATCAAAAAAGCTGAAAATCTCAGTATTTTTTTCACCTTTACCCCGGATGATCTTTTTTCAATGATACCGAAAGAGCTTCTTGTCGGAAGCCGCAAAGACTCAAAAGGGATTGAAAGGTATTTTATTATTTCGAGCATTAATACTCAGGCAAAAGCACTTAAAACTTTTTTAGATACCGTTTCTAAAATTAAACTAAAAGATAGTTCGTATCAGGATACTACTTATCAGGTTTATCAAGTCTATCAGGGCGGCAGGAAAGAATTTTACCTTCTTGTTTTAGACCAGTATCTTATTTTTGCGGAAAACGAGTTTTTAATGAAAGAAATGATTCTTTCGGTTAAAAATTCAAAAAGTCTGATTGGTTCGGTTGTGACTAAAATGGAAATTGCGGCGGTTCAAAAAATGACACCGGGCAGTCTTTACGCAAAGTTTAAGAACCTTGAAAAAGTAAATTTTTATCAGGTATTCCCTCTGGTAAAGGACCTTGCTTTTTATTGGGATATTGATTCCAAAAATCTTGAAATCATAGCAACTCCTGTAGCTGAGATTAAATCTGCAAATAAAAAGACGGATTACGAACAGCTTAAATTATTTGAGCCGAAAACAGCTTTGTATTATTCCAATCAAGACTTTAATTTGAAAAATCTTTTTGATTCACTGATGAAAAATCAGAACACAAAAAATGCCGCTGATGTCTTTTATCAGGAAAAAGGCTGGAGACTGGAAGAACTGGTTAAAAAAATGGACGAACAGATCCATATTGTCTTTTCAGGATTTGTGATTCCTGAGGGCGGGCATGGTTATGAGATTTTTCAGCCTGAAATGAGTTTTGTGCTGAAGAAAAAAAACTCTCAGGATCTTGAAACGAATGAAAAAATCAAGCAGATTGCCAGTTTTTATTTTTCTGATTTCGGATGGGAAGAAAAACAGGATATGCAAAACAAGCTGGTTTACCTGACTGAAAAGCAATCCGGTTTTACCCTTGTTTTTTATAAAGAATGGGTTGTCTTTGCGACTTCTTTAGTACAGGGAGAATCGGTTATTTCCCAGATTCAGAAGAAAAAAGCTTCTTTGTACGATGTTTTTCACCGTTATATTGAAGGAAATCCGGAGGGATTTTTAGCGGTCAATCCTCAAAAACTGCTGGTTCAGTTTGAGAATGTCTTAAAAGAATACGCGCTTTATAAACTTTTAATGGATGAAGCGGAGTATAAGGAAAATTTTGGAAAACTGATTGATGTTTTTAAGGACTGGAAACCTTTTTTCCTGCAGTACAATTATGATAAAACTGACAAGAAGTACCATGGAAAAATTCAGTTTCTTAAATAAAAAGTTTTTTACCGTTGTTTTTTTGCTTTTGGCGGGATTCGGGGTGTTTTCCTTTTTTGATAAAGGGATCACTCTTGAAGAAACAGCCCGTTCGATGACAGTGGATAAAATTGCTTCAGTTTACTACCGCTTTGAATATAAGAATTTTTTTCATAGGCTTTTTCAAAACCAGAAATTGGATTATCAGATTCAATTTTTGGAGGGCGCTGACTTGGTCAGGGAAACAAGGACAGAGGATGGATTTTATCTTTCAAGCATGGGAAAGTCCGGTAAAATTGTTTTTGAAGTGACTTTATCAGAAGAAGTGTTCCGGAAAGAGCTTTCAATTGTTGAATCGGATGAAGATTATGACCGGGACGGATTTCCGGACAGTCTGAAACTGGTTTCCCAAAGCGACCGTGAAAACTTTACCGATTGGTTTATTTCAATTGCGGAGAGCCAGTATTATCAAAAGACAAAATCATGGGAAAAGATTCACCATGACTGCGCCGGATTGATTGTTTTTGCCTATAAAGAAGCTTTGAAAGAACATACGGCCGAGTGGTTTAAAAAATTTCCCTATCTGATTCAGGCAAACATTCCGGATGTAGCCCAGTATCACTATCCTTTTGTGCCGGGTTTAGGGACAAAGATTTTTAGAACCCGTAACGGGGAGTTTCAAAAAGAAGATTTAGAAAACGGCAGCTTTGCAGAAACAGCCGATGTAAAGAATCTTCTCAATTTTAATCTGGTACTGGTCGGGAAGGAAAAGGAGTTTTTTCAAAAAGGGGATATTTTGTTTTTTATCAGGACAGAAAACCCGAAAAGCCCTTATCACTCAATGATATATACGGGAGAAAGCGGGTGGCTGATTTATCATACGGGACCAGTGGATGAAAAAGACAGCGGAGAGGTCAGGAAAGTCAAGTTTGATACGCTTGTCAAGCATCCTGATTCAGTCTGGCATCCGGTTCGCGACAACCCTCATTTTATGGGTGCCTACCGTTGGAAAATATTACAGTAAGCAAGGAGGAATTATGAAAAGATTCTATTCAGTTTTTTTTGTTTTATTCAGTTTGATAATGATTCAAAAGGTTTATCCGACAGAGCTTTTTTATCTGTCTTCCGAGAAAACTTTTTCAACCGCGGAAACCAAACGGGTGAAACTCGAATCAGCGCCTTCTATTAAAAATTTGAATATCAGGGTATATCGGATTTTAGATCCCTTAAAATTCTATCAGAGCCAGCCCAATGTTCAAAAACCTGAGATCAACGGGTTTCAGTTTAGAAAAGATGTGCTGGATGTGTATCAGGGAGTTTTTCAGTTTTTAAAATCTGGAATCCGAAACTGGGCAAGAGAAAGCATTCCGTTTGAAAACAGAAAAAAGAGCCTGGATTTTTTTGATGAAATGAAAATGAAATTCAGGGGGGAAACGGTTCAGACCTCCCATATTTTGAAACCGCTTCAGGATAAAAACCTGAAAGTAGAGGAAGAGTTTATCTTTGATCTTCCTTCCAATGAAAAATATTGGAACTACAACTATCTTTTTCTGGAAAATATCAAAAGCGAAGGGATGTATCTGATTGAATCCAGCTGGAAGGGTCAGGTGGGATATACAGTTTTAAATGTTTCGGATACAGGGCTGATTTTAAAAAAATCGGAAAAAGAGCTTTTAGTTTATGCTGTCAACAATCAAAACGGAAAACCAGCCGCTAAAACTGAAATCATTATTCTAGACCGATTTAAAAACATACTGAAAAAATCAAGTACCGATAAAAACGGGATCCTTTCTCTCCCTATGAAGGAAAACGATATTTTTATCATTGGGAAATCCGGCAAGGGAAGCGCTTTCTATGATTTAAAATACTATCCTATGACGATTCAGGATTTAAGAGTTTACGCCTATACTGCCCAGCCTGTTTATAAAGGCGGGGATCAGGTTTTTTTCAAGGGAATGATCCGGAATTATCAGGATGGGGATTATGAAAAAATAAAGCCCCAGGGACTTGAAGTGGGTGTGGTCAACAGCCGGGGCGAAGAGTTTCAGACTTTGAGTCTTTACACCAATGACATGGGATCTTTTGACGGTTCTTTTATGCTTCCGAAAGACACGCCTTCGGGAAGGTATCTTCTGATTGCCAGAGTCAATGGAAAGCCTTATGAGGCTGAGTTTAAAGTGGATTATTTTCAGAAACCCGAATACGAAGTCAAGGTCAAGGCTGCAAAAAAACTCTATTTATCGGGTGAAATGATTTCAGGAACCATTGAGGCGAAATACTATTTCGGAGACCCTGTCAAAAAGGCGGAAGTCACTTACAGCATCTACCGAAGCCGGTTTCAAGACAGCGAGTGGGACACCGATAAAGACAAGCCTTTTTATCTATCCAAACAGGAAGCTGCGATTTCCCAGCTGGAGCTTTTAGAAACAAAAACAGGGGTGCTGGATGATAAGGGACAGTTCTCATTTGCTTTCCTCACCAAAAAAGAAAACAGCAATTATTATTATAAAATAGAAGCCAAGGTCAGTGATTCCAGCAATGTGAAAATAACCGGATCAAGCCGGGTGCAGGTAGTGACTTCTAATCTGAAGCTGGGGTGCTCTGCGGATAAATTTGTTTTTCTTTTAAATGAAACGGTTAAACTTCAACTTAAAAGCGTAGATTTTGCTGAAACTCCGATTCCGAATACGCTTACCGTTAAAATTGTGACTGAGCAGGAGGGCGGGCAGATTTATACCTTTTTGGAAAAATCGGTTCAGACAGATAAGGAAGGAAAGGCAGAAATTTCTTTTAAAGCCGATAAAACGGGATTTATCAAAATTTTCGTGACTGGAAAAGACAGTCTGGGAAACTCAATCACTCTTGAAAAGAATCTCTGGATTGGTGAAAACGGGGCAGCTTATAATTACAGGGGCGGCTCGATTCAGATGTATCTGGATAAAGCTTACTATAAACCGGGGGATAAGGCAAAGCTTTTGATTCTTTCTCCGATTTCAGATATTCCATTCCTTTTTACTATGGAAGGAGATACGATTATCAGCTATAAAGCTGAAAAGTTTACCAAAAACAGTCTTCTGGTCACAATTCCGGTCAAAGAGTCTTTTGCACCGAATATTTTTGCCACTGTCAGTTTTATTTTTAATAACCAGTATTATGACAATACGATCAAAATCAATGTGCCGCCGCTTCATAAAATGCTTTCCGTGGAGATTATTCCGGATCAGGAGCAGTACCGGCCGCAAAGCGAAGGGAAAATCAAGGTCAAGGTCAAGGATTCCAAGGGAAAAGCTGTGAAAAACGCCGAGCTTTCCATTGCGGTGGTAGATGAAGCGATTTATGGCGTGTCTGAAGAGATCGCTGTAGAGATTGAAAAGTTTTTTTATCCTTTCAGGAGAAACAATATCCGCTCCAATGCTTCGATTGGGTTCCGGTTTTACGGGTATTCTAAAAATGTGCGGGAAGAAATAGCCAATAAAAAATTCCGTGAACCTTTAGGCTTGGCCTCATTTAAAGAATCTGAGCAGGAAGCTAGGGAAAATTTTAAAGACCTGCTTTTATGGATTCCTGATTTAAGGACGGATGAAAACGGGGAAGCTGAGTTTAAAATCCAGTTTTCAGACAATATTACCAAATGGAGAATTACAGCCGTAGCGATGAGTGAAGATACTAAAGTATCCAAAATCAAAAGCCATGTGATTGCCAAGTCTGATTTTTTTGCCAGAATCATCCACCCTGCTTTTTTCAATGAAAAAGACAGTTCAAAAGTTTATACGATTGTTCATAACTATACCAAAGAAAAACTCAAGGGAAAGGCGTTTTTTAAAGCTGAAAACGCTCTCGTAAAAACAGGAACTCAGGATTTTGAAGTGGAAGCAGGCTCAACCAAACTCCTGACCTGGGATGTCAAACCTCTGGGAGTAGGGAATGTTAAGCTATCAGTCATGCTCAGGGCGGGGCTTTATTATACCCAGTATGGAGATATGATTGTCAAGACAGTGGAATCGATGCCGCACTCTATCCAGCAGGTGAAGACAATGAACCGTGAAATCAACGGCAGTGTCCAGTCGATTGATTTTGATATGCCTTCTAAAATCAAGAAAAATACTTTAAAACTGACAGCGGATTTAAGCTACGGGTATTATTCGGCTGTTGTAGCTTCTCTTCCTTATCTAATTCATTATCCTTGGGGATGTGTCGAGCAGACTACCAGCAGTTTTCTTCCCAATCTGGCAGCCGCAAATGCGCTTAAAAAAATGAACATCCGGCTCCCTGAAATTGAGAAAAAACTTCCCGATATTGTGGCAAAAGGGCTTTCAAAACTTTACGGGTATCAGAATAAAGACGGCGCCTGGGGATGGTGGGGAGACTCGCAAAAAGATGTTTTTATGACCGCTTATGTGCTCTATGCCCTGACTCTGACCAAACAACTGGGTTACTCAGTCCGCCAGGATGTGTATGAAAAAGGAATCGACGCCTTGGTGTCCAATCTGGAATATGCAAAAAATGACAGTGAATTGATTTATGCTTTATATGTCCTTTCCTTAAACGGGAAAAACTACCCTTCTATCCTGGATAAACTAAAGGATAAACGGGCGCTCAATGACTATGAACTTGCGCTTATGACATTGATTTACTATCAAAATCAGGACCTGGGAGAAGCAAGGGGAATGGCAGATATGCTTGAAAACCGTCATCAAAGCGGAAACAATGGAATTTTTTGGGGAAAATACAGGAGCGAACAATGGTTTTTAGATGATATTGAAACCACTGCATGGGTTATCCGCGCGCTGGCTCTTGTAAAACCCGGAAGTCCTTTGATTGAAAAGGCGGTCAATAAAATTTTGATGGATAAAAATGAAAACTACTGGAAATCCACAAGGGATACGGCGGCTGTGGTTTACGCCCTTTCTGATCTGATGAGCCGGCAGGAGTTTCCTGACAATAAAAAGTTTACCCTTTCAATCAATCAGAAGAAAGTGGGAGAGTTTGTTTTTGACCGGAAGAATTTTAAAAGCCGTTTTGAGTTTTCAGGAAAAGAGGTTGAAAGCCTTTTGAAAGAAAAAGGAAATGTCTTTACAGTGGACGGGTTAAGCTCTGACGACAAGATGATTCTCAATTTTTCAATGGTTTATTTTACGGATTCGGATGAAATCTCTGCAAACAACATGGGGCTTGATGTCCAGAAAAATTATTACAAATTGATTATGTATAAGGATGCAAGCGGCAATATTCAGTACCGTATCGGGGATAAAACCGACAGGGTTAAAAAAGGAGATCCTGTTTTAGTAGAAATCAAAGTAAACCCGGAGAAAACTTCAAACTATCTCATGGTAGAGGATTATTTTCCCGCAGGAACCTATCCTGTCAAAGATTTCAGGCTGGATTCCATTGAAAACCTGGATCGGTCTTTTAAACCTGATTTTGTGGATTACCGAAGTGAAAAAGTCGCTTTCTTTGTGGAAAAGCTTGAGAGTGAAACTTCTTTTTATTATCTTTTGACCCCTTTTGTGGAAGGGGATTATAAAATTGTTCCGGCTGCGGCTTTCTTGATGTATTCACCGTTTATATACGGGAATTCGGACGACAGCCGTCTGAAAGTTGAGTAAGGGAGGAATGAAGATGAAAAAACTCTTTTTAATGATGGCAGGGTGTTTAGTGTTTTTAACCGGAACTCTTTATTCCGATGATCTCTATTTAAGGCTTTCCAAACCTCTGAATGGATGGAGCTCAGACCGGATCATCACCATCAAGGGGCAGACCAATGTCCCTTCCAAAACGGTGAAAGTGGTTTATAACGGGCTTGCTTTTCTTCTTCCGGTGGCGGACGGGAGTTTTGAGAGAAATTTTATCGCTTCTCCCGGGCAGAATAATATTTATGCCGAGGTACAGGGAGAGGGAGAGGTATATTCCGATAAGGTCAGCTTTTTTTCAAAAGCTCCCGCCAAGGGATTGAAAATCCTTTTGGTATGGGACACTGATAATACAGATGTAGATCTTTGGGTGACCGAGCCGAGCGGTGAAAAATCCTACTATGGATACCGCAATACCAAAGACGGCGGCTCGCTGGATGTGGATGTAACCACCGGCTACGGTCCTGAGGTTTACACAATCGCCTCTCCGGTGAAAGGAAGTTATCTGATTCAGGTCAATTATTATTCAGACAACGGTTATCCGCAGTCTCAGCTGAAAATTTATGCGGTTCTTTATGAGGGCACGCCTAATGAAGTGATTAAAGAATATGAAGCAGTCCTCACCAAGACAGGGGAAGTGGTTACGATTGATTCTGTATTAGTTGAGTAAGGCTTTGCGCCGCTTTATTTGGATATTTCTCTTTCTCTCCATCAGGGGAGGAGGGGAAATATTAACCGAGGGGCATTTTGAAATCCAATTTTCAAGTCCCCTTTCTTATTACGAGCAGCAAAAAACAGTTGAAATTTTAAATGAATCCGAATTGTTTTTGGTATCTATTTTGGGAGAAAAACCGTCCGATGTTCTTTCCATCACTCTTTTTTCCTCTGTGCAGGAAATGAAGGAAACCTTGAAAATCCCTTATTATATCGGCGGCTGGTATTATCAAGGCAAAATCTGGCTCCAGCCGGTTTCTATCTTGATAAAAAAAAATGTGCTGGAAAAAACTGTTTTTATCGAATACGCTCACTTTTATTTTGATTTTTATACCCGAAACAACTGTCCGGACTGGCTGAATGAAATCCTGTCTCTTTATTATTACCGTTTAAAAATAGGAAAACAGATTCAAAAGCCGGATTTATTATTGAAAACCTATCAGGAGTTTTCCTCTCTTTCAAAAAACCTATTTAACTCCAAAAAAATCAAGGTTTTTTTTGAAACAGGCGTTGCGTTTTTATATTATTTAAATCAAGAGTTTCCCGAATGGAACCGTTTGATGCTTACAAAACTAAAAACAGACCTTTCTTTTGAAAAGGCTTTTCAGGAAATTTGCGGAAAATCAGTGGAAGAAGTCTATGAGAAAGATTTTATGTCTGGGAAAAAAATAAAAAAGGAGCTGTGAAGTCATCCAATGAAAAGACTTTTTTTTATTTTTCTTTTTTTATTTCATTCCTGGGGTTATGGAATAGAGATTAAAATATCGATTCTGGGGATTTTCAAGCCGAAAGCCATTCGAGTTTTAAATCAGGAAAATCATCAGGTTTATGAAATCAGAATCGGCGGTCAGAATCAGATTCTGGTCAATGGAAAAAATCAAATTTTTTTCACTCTGGAATCTTCTTTACCGCTTGAGCTTTCAGTTCCTTCAAAAATCAAAAGAAGTTATGTGGGAAAAATCTTGATTTCAAATCAGAGTGGAATTTTACAAATTGTGAATCAGATTGAAATTGAAGACTATATAAAAAGCGTGGTGAATTCAGAAATCGGAGCCGCACCTCTGGAAGCGTTGAAGACTCAGGCTGTTCTTGCCAGAAGCAAGGCGTATGAGGCGATTATGAAAAGCGGAAAAAAAGCCTATCATCTTACAGACCTCACAGACAGTCAGGTTTATAAAGGTTTTGAGGCAGTCACGAAAAAAAGTTCCCGGGCTGCTGCTGAGACAGAAGGGGAAGTGCTTTGGTTTGAGGGGAAAATCCCTGAAATTTTTTACGCCTCCACCTGTGCTGGGGGAACTGTGCTTCCAAAAGATGTATGGGGTAAAAATTCACCCGGTTATGAGGCGGTGCCCTGCGGATACTGTACCCAATCTCCTCATTATCAAAACTGGAAATGGGAAGTTTCTTTACAGGAACTGGAAAAAATATTCAATGTCTCTCATTTAAAACACATTGAAGTTCAGAGTTCGGATTCTTTCGGCAGGGTTTTGATTCTTTCTCTCGTTTTTGAGGATGGGGTGCGCAGGGTATTAAAAGCGGAAGATTTCAGAATTATCATCGGAAGGTATTACAGGAAATGGGGATTGGTGAAAAGTTCATTTTTCAGCATTGTCGAGCTTCAGGATAAATTGGTATTTGTGGGGAAGGGACTGGGGCACGGAGTCGGGCTTTGCCAGTACGGCGCGAAAGAAATGGCTTTTTTAGGCTGGGATTATCAAAAAATTTTAAACTACTACTATCCGAAAATGACAATCGGTCAATGGGAAGTGAAATGAGAAGAAAAATCTTTTTTTTAATGAGCGTGCTTTTTTTTTGTTATTCATTTAATAGTGAATTACTTGAAAAAAAGGCGGAAGAAAGAAAAAACAAAATCGGGGATTTTGGGTTTATGGTGATGAGCCCGAAGACAGGGAAAGTTTTTTTCGTCTATCATCCTGAATTGATCTATCAGGAGTCGTTTTCTTCCGGTTCGCTGATTAAAGCGCTGGCGTTATTGGCGTACAGTAAAAAATATCCGCTTGATCCTAATCAGGTTTTTCACTGCAATGGATTTAAAACATTTGAAGATCCCGATAAAATCTGCTGGTACGGGCCGGGGCATGGAGATATCAATCTGATAGAAGCTATTGCTTATTCGTGCAACAGCTATTTTTATGAAGTGATTGTTAAAAATAAAATCACGCAAAAAGACTTGATTGCTGTCTTGGATGAACTTGCTGTGCCCAGTCTTTTTAAAAATACTCTTTTACCCGAGCAAGAGTTTCAAAAAGCCGCGGTGGGGCTTGGAATTGCGATTCCTGTGAAGCCTTTTGATCTTTTTAAAGCCTTCGTTTCTTTTTTTAATGGCGGATATTTATACAATGAAAAAGGCGAAATAGAAAAATGGGTAAGCTACCCATCTGACTGGGTCGAGATTATGAGACAGGGTATGAGGGGAGCATTTTTATACGGAACAGCCAAAAAAATCTTTCAAAAAAACAAAAGCCTTCCCCTGATGATCAAAACCGGAACGGGGGCTTCCAGTAAAAACGGGGTCTATGACTGGAGAAAAACGATCGCATGGGCCATTGCCTTTTATCCTTCGGAAAATCCTGAATTGGCTTTGCTTAGCGTGGTTCGCAAAGGCAGGGGCGGCGAAGAGGCTGCATTCACAATTGAAGAGTTTTTGTCTTTGATTCTTAACCCAAACCGCATTTTGAAATAGCTCAATAAAACTAATTATAGAATGACCGCCTGTCATTCCGGTTTTTGCTTGCAAAAGACCGGAAGCTGTTATTTAGTCAACCCTGAAAAACCCAAATTTTAAAACAACCCTGCACGCTGCAGGGGTTCCCGTCCGACTTGATTTCATGGATGAAATCACGGAGGACTCCCCCTTGTCCTTAAAGACTTAAGGGTTAGGGGTTTGGATTTGAAAGTAGCTGGAATAGTCTTGAAATAAGGTGATTCGAGTCAAATCAGATTAAACCTTCAAGACACTTCAAAAAAGAATGTATTGAAAAAACTTGTATTTTTACCAGTTTATTGACAAAAAGAGAGAAAAACTTGCAAATTTTCAGCTTCTTTTTTATGATTTATTCTTTACTGTAAAGGATTTCTTGACTTTTTCAGGGTTGACTATTTAAAACACTTATTGTCAATAGATTCCCGCCTTCGCGGGAATGACAAAGAAAATATAAAAACGGTCAAAATAAATTTGTTTTAGTATAGAAATATACTGAAATGATTTTAAATTGCAAAAAAACGACCTCTTCTTGCTTTGCATTTTCGTATAGAATTGAAAATTTTAAAAAAACTGAGCTATTTTTTCTTCTATTTTAGAAGAAAATATTAAATTTTAAAAAACAGGGGGTGAAAAAATGGATATTCAGAATAAACAGTACAAAGTTTTAACCAGAGGGGATTTTGACGGGATTGTCTGTGCCGCGCTTTTAAAAGAAATTCAAATGGTTAAAGAAGTTTCTTTTGTCCACCCCAAAGACATGCTGGACGGCAAAATCGAAGTCTCGGGCAATGATATTATCGCCGATCTGCCTTACCATCCAAACGCTCACTTTGTTTTTGACTATCATTACCGGAAAAGCGGGGATCAAGAAATTAAAAACAAAAATTTTATTGTCGATGAAAAAGCTCTTTCCACTTCAAGGGTGGTTTATAATCATTTTAAAAACGACGGTGTTTTTTCAGGTTTGGAAGAAGAGCTTCTGGATGCTGTCGATAAGGCGAACGCAGGGTATTTTACCATGGAAGATGTTTTATATCCTAAACGATGGGAAATGCTTAATTTTTTACTGGATCCGAGAACCGGATTGGGCAGGTTTAAAGATTTCAAGCTTTCTTATCAGGAATTCATTTTAAAAATGACGGATTGGATCAGCCGCTACCCTGTGGAAAAGATTCTGGAGATGAGCGATGTCTTGGAAAGAACCCAGCTTTATGAAAGCTATCAGGAAAAATTTCAGGAACAGATATTAAGCTGTGCTGCAATACAGGGAAACCTTGTGATTCTGGATTTAAGGAAAGAGGAAATGATTTATCCGGGCAACCGTTTTATGATTTACGCTCTTTTTCCCACCTGTAATCTATCCATGTATCTATTAAACAGCTATGATAAAAAAAATACGGTGATCACTCTGGGTAAATCGATTTTTAAAAGAACTTCTTTAGTCAACCTTCAGCAAATCATGGCTTTCTATGGCGGAAGCGCTCACCAGTATGCCGGGGAATGCCAGGTGGAAAACGCGGCGGCTGAAAAAGTATTTCAGGAAATCGCGGGGCGGGTAGAGGTAAAGTAGGAAGGGTTTGATAGTGGTTTATGGGATATTTTGACTATTAAATAATTTGCCTGATAATTCCGTTAAAATAATGTTTTTTGAAAATAATTTTTTTTTATATTTTTTTGTTACTATTATTTAATTGTATTTTAAAAAATGGAGGAAATTATGAAAAAATATTTTCAAGCAGTTATTGTGATGATTGTTTTAATCATTTCCGCGATCAGCTGCAAATCGAAGGAAGACCCGGTTGCAACCACAACTACTACACCGCCGACAACCAATACTAGTATCACAAGAATCAGCGGAAATCTGGGAACAGGCTATATTACCCGTTCTACGGATACGGTGGATAAAGTTTGGGCGCTCCCATTGAAACAGGGGCAGGGCGGTTTCTGGGGATCAGAACCTTTCAAATATAAAAAAGAATTTACCATCAACACAACAGACAAATCTTTTGAAATAGATCTGGCGCAGTTGAAAAACCAAACGGTTGGAAGCGATTCCTATTCCGGCGACTGGGCATTTGTCTTGGTGGACTCCCAAAGCTGTGAATTCTGCGGCGCTGATTACGGAGTTCAGTGTACCCTCAATCTTCTTGAGAAAAACAAGGGTTGTATCAAAAGTTATCTTTCAATCAGCGGCTCAGCCTCCACAGACAATGATTCCCTGGTAAAAATGCCGACAGAGCAGATTACTGAAAGCATTGATATGGGAAATGTTAATCAGAGCACAGATGGGAGCGAGGCTCAGTCCACTACTACTGTGGACAGCGTGCTGACAAAAATCAGCCTGGATGCGGAGACGGTGAAAACAAGCGCAAAAACAGACAATATTTTCAAGCATTTGAAAAACTATATGACCAACGGACTTTTAGGTTCTTCGGTCACTTTCTACTGGAAAGGGGACTATAGTAAGCTGACAGACACAACTGGAAGAGATCTGACAACAGAGCTCCCGTTTTTTGGGGCGCATGTCAATTTTCCAGCAATTGATTCTGCCAATAATCCTTTCACCTCCGATGCGGGAGCGCTTTCAATCGAGGTTCCGGGAAATGTTTCTGTAAAAATGGTGGATGATACGGCGGCGGCATCGGGCAGTAAACAGCTTCTGACCACAAACTATCCTTTTACTGCTGGTCAAAGTATTGATTCTTCTTTTTTTATTTCTGATCCGAATGGAGCTTCCATGAAAGCTTTTTTTGTTTCTTCCTTCCCATCCGGGCAATTCAAAGTGAAAAAAGGAACCACAGTTTACGCCTATGCAGAACTGAATCTGGTCGATCCTTTTGTGGGCGGGGATATTACAAAATCAGCCATGTATATGCCGTTACTGACCCTGACAAAAGACCCTGCAACAAAAAAAATCACCGGAGTAAAAGTGGACTGGTATGTCTATAAAAACGGGGCATATACAAGTTTAAGCGGAGATGCGTTGACCAAGTTTTATGAGAATGTCTCTCAGGCAGTCGTCAGCGGAACCAATCCGAAGATTTCCATCGGAAGCGGGCAGTATGAAGATGTGGTGGTTGAGTTTTATCCTTACGGAGCCTATGCGGATCAAAACAAAAAACTGGAAATTGTTATGAAGATGGGCAATGAGATGGTTGCCAGTGATTTTGCCAATATCCAGAATACGACTTTAGAAACACAAAAAGAATGGTATTATTCCACTTCGTCTTCTGACCTTGCGGATACAACCAAGCAGTATGCAGGAAAAATTATAATCAAGTACACCTATGCGGGTGTTTATTTTGAATCCTTTTTTGAGGTTTCGCCTCAATAAGATAAAACTGATTATAGGATGACCGCCTGTCATTCCTGTTTTTGCCTGCAAAAGACCGGAATCTATTTTGTAAACAATTTATTAACAATAGATTCCCGCCTTTGCGGGAATGACAGAAAGGGGTCTTTTTTTTGCAATTTAAAACCATTTCAGTATATTTGAGCGTTTTTTAACTTAAAAAATGAGTTTTTCAGGGTTGACAAGTTATACTTTTTACCTTGAAGTGGTACCTGAAATGATGAAGGAAACCGAAATCAAAACAGCACTTCTGGTGATGAAAAATATTTTTGATGACGAAAAACTCGAAGCGCATCTTTCTGACTATTTTAGTATTGCAAAAATTTATTATGAAGAGGAAAAGGGCTTAAAGTTTTTAGAAGTGTCAGCACCGATTTAAATTTTCCGGAATTCGCCGATTAAGATTTTCCGCTTTTTCTTCTCTAAATATATCAAACAAATTCTTTTAAACCAACTTTCAGCTTATCTTTCATCCGGTATGAATTTCCTTTCATGCTGATCACATGAGAATGATGGAGAAGTCTGTCCAAGGTTGCCGTTGCAATTGCGTCATCGCTCATTACTTCTCCCCATTTTCCAAAACTTTTATTTGTCGTTAATATTATGCTTCCTTTTTCATACCGGCTGTTTATCAATTGAAAAAACAGATTTGCTTCTTGCGGACTCAAATTTTCATATCCCACCTCATCCA
>Ga0209518_1002965_pt1 | contig 15072 bp, 16 predicted proteins | sample RifGroB1_FD_183993 | JGI IMG/M metagenome (GOLD analysis project Ga0209518, IMG submission 183993) | Groundwater microbial communities from Rifle, Colorado, USA - Groundwater B1 (SPAdes) (version 2) | ecosystem: Environmental > Aquatic > Deep subsurface > Groundwater | place: Rifle, Colorado...
TGCGCCTATCCGGCGCTTCTTTGTGCGCTTCGCGCTCAGTCAGAGGCTCGAAGTAGTTTGCTTCGCAAACGGAAAACTTAGACCCCCTCTGGGGGTGAAAGTCAAAGGCCCCGGACTACCCTTTCATTACCTTCGTCTTACAGCCCCTCCTAAAACCCACAGTTTGTCAATTTCTATACTACCCCAAATTTTCCCGGAAAAATCCAGCCATCAAACCATAAACTTCTTGACACCCCCGCCGCTCAATCCTATAATCCCCAGAAACGAAGGAGGAAAACAGATGGGTAGAATCTTAGGGCCAGCCGGCAAGCCTGCCACACCAGACTTACTGCCGTACCTGAATTGGCCGGGGTGGGCCAGAATGGTGGAGCGGGATCTGGAGCGAGAGAGCCAGTTCTCACTGATGCTGAAGCTGGCCGAACTGCGGAAATCCTGCGGCGTGGAGCCTGAGCCGAGGACTCTGGTGTTCCGGCGTTACCCAGATATAAAGAAGTGAGTACAAAACCTACTCAGACCAGAGTATTTACTTGACTTTTCCAAATCCCTGCCTCAAAATGCCGCACCATGAGCGAACTGGCCGAAACATGGGGTTTGGACGATTTACTGGCTGACCCTATAGTTGCGCCCGACCCGCTGCTGGAGGACATCTCCCCCGGCCAGACCGTCTTCCTCCCCTCCTATTTTGAAGACGACGAAACCCCCACGACCCGCGCGCTGCACCCCCTCTCCGAGTGGCCGGCGCAGCTCCCTATCGCCCTGGCCCTCCAGGTGGAAGACATCCCCGCCATCCTGGACCGGTTCGGCATCACCCCCGACAGATTCGAGCTCCTGAAACCTCTCCCCGCTTTCCGCAAGGCGGTGGCCGAGGCGCAGCGCGACGTGCGCGAGCAGGGGCACACCTTTAAAGTGAAATGCAAGGCCATCGCCGAAGACTTCCTGGACTCGCTCTATCTGGAGTTGCAGAACCCTCAGGTGGGCCTGACCACCAAAGTCGATGTTTGGAAATACCTGACCAAGATGGGCGGGCTGGAGCCGCAGGCGGCGGTCGCCGCCTCACAGAACCAGGCCGTGGCCGTCCAGATTCAAATTAACTTGTAATCCTGCACGCCTGGAGGCTCTGCCTATGGCCCACACCGTCGCCGACTGCCCGCAGAACCCGACCCTGGATCACATCATGAAGTCCCTGGACCGATTCGCCACCCAGGGCGAGCGCACCGCGACAGCCCTCGAAGAGATCGCGGCGCAGAGTGTGGCCGTAGCCAACCACGAGAAACGCCTGGACAAGCATGATCTGGACTTCCGAGAGCTTTTCAGCAGGGTCAACGACGAGAAGCGCCTCGCCTCGGTGGAGGAGCGGGTCGCGGATCTGGAGATGAAGCACGCGAAAGAGGCCGGCGCCGTCGAGGTGGAGACCGAGCAGAAAAAGTTCTGGGCCGGGGTCAAGACCCAGATGGCCCCATACCTACCCTTCGCCATTTTCCTCGCGCTCTACGTCCTGGACCAGCACGGTCTGGTACTGAAAGTGCTGGAGCTTTGGAATAAATTCAACGGTTAAAAGGAGACCCACATGAAAACACTGCTCGTGATCGTACTGCTCGTCTGCATGTCCACCATCGCTTTCGCCGGGGGCTACACCAAAGGGACCAACATGACCGACGCCAACCTGAAGCAGTCGGACCAGGTAGGGCTGGACAGCACCAAGACCATCTCGGCCACCGTGACCGGGACCAAACCGGCCTTCGCCGACACCACCGTGGTGGAAGGCACCAACAGGCTTCTGATCAATTGCGTGAACCCGACCACCGGCGCAGCCTCGGCCGCCAGGATGAAGATCAACAACGCCGGCACCGAGATCCCCTTGAACGGGGTCAGCGGTCCTTTCCTCATCCCGAGTAACGCCGCCACCTTGGCCTTCGGCAAATATTCCACCGGCACGGCGACCGACTCGGTGAAATGCACGGGCTACGGGCACTGACATGGCCCTGCAAACCCTCACAGGTACGCATCTTTTAGGCTCGGGCGCCCCCTCCGCGGGGCGCTACGTCAAGGCCACGCCGATCCCGGGTCAGCACGTCGACGCCACCACGGTGGACACCGAGGCGGTGGTGGTCCAGGCGTTGACGGGACAGGACGGCGCCTGGTCCCTCGTCCTGATTCAGGGCGTGATTTACGAGATCAAGATCGAGAAATGGGGTGTGCAGACCATCCAAATCACGGCCGACGCAGAGAAGGCCTTCACGGCCTACCTGGGGGAGAACGCGCTCCTGGGCGGCACAGTGCCTGGCAGCCTCAAGTTCGAGACCGGCGAGAGCGTGGTCTTCTTCCTGTTCCAGGCTGAGGATGGCTCCTACCAGATGGGCTGGAGAGTCGTAGCCTAAACCTTTAAACCGTTTGCCGCCTAACAGCGACCACGGAGGTATCGATGAAACGAGTAAGGCTTCTGGCCCTGGTCGCATGTGTCACCGCATCCGCAGCTTTCGCCGGCGCACCCGTCGGCACCACCGGTACGGGTGGAGGGGGAGGCTCAGGGGGCTCCGGCCCTCCGGGGGCTGCGGCCACCATTGCGGTAGGCTCGACCACCACCGGCGCCGCGGGGACCAACGCAGCGGTGACCAACGCCGGGACCAGCAGTGCAGCCGTGCTCAACTTCACCATCCCCCGGGGCGCGACCGGCGCTACGGGTTCGCAGGGCACGACCGGCCCGCAAGGACCTACGGGAGCTACTGGAGCCACAGGCCCTCAAGGTGTGCAAGGTCCGACCGGCCCCCAAGGGGTTGCAGGCGGCTCCATGGCGTGGAAGGGACTCTACGACGAGCTGATGGAGTACTATGCCAACGACGCCGTGAGTTTCGGTACGCCGGCCGCGTCCTACATCGCCATCGACACCTCGACCGGGGCCACTCCAGACGCGAGCCCCACCAAGTGGTCGATGATTGCGGACCATGGAGCCACCGGGCCGACAGGCGCAACCGGGGCCACGGGTCCAGCAGGTCCGCAGGGCTTCCAGGGATACTCCGGAGCGCAAGGCCCCCAAGGCCCTACCGGTCCTACAGGACCTACCGGCCCTCAAGGTATAGCTGGCGGCAGCCTGAAATTCAAAGGCGCCTGGTCGGCGTTCACCAACTACTCGACCCTGGACGCCACCACGTACAATGGCTCATCTTTCGCAGCCAAGATCCCGTCGACCAACGTTTCGCCCTGGATACCGCCGGCCGCCCCATCGGGGACCCAGAACAACACCTGGCAGCTCCAAGCACAGAAAGGATCGGACGGGTCGCAAGGCCCTCAGGGCATCCAGGGTCCGGTCGACACCACGACCCTGACTACGTTCAGTAACTACACCTCCATTGACCGCCTTACCAAGACGGAAGCGGCTGCGACTTACAAGACCATCTCAGGGTTCAGCAACTTCTCGACGGCTGCACAGGCCAAACTCGATCTTAAAGAACCCGCCGACGCCACCATCATCAAAGAGTCGGAGCTTTCCTCATCCACCACCTCCACCTCTACCACCACGGCGGCCAACTCGGCAGCGGTCAAAGCGGTGCAGGATGCGATCGATAGCCAGGGGGCGAGCCCGACCGCCTACATGGACGGGCAGAGCGGAAGGAACACGCTGGCGGCGTGGATAGCCGACCCTACAATTGATGTCACCGCCGCGCTACAGGCCGCACTGAATGGCAGCAAAAGGGTAATCCTGGACAACTCAAAAAAGTATGTGGTTGAGTCAGCAGACCTGACCATACCCAACTACAAAGTATTGGTGGGAGGGTACGCGCACGTATCCAATTCCAGCAAAAACTTCACCACACTAGGCTCGGCACTCTACCTGAAGAACGGCAAGCGGATTATCATGAAGAATGGCGCGCAGTTGAAAGGCGTGCTCGTTCTTCGGGGCGACATCGCAGGCGAGATTGTTAACGGTGAGACTGATTTCTCCGGGACTGCGATTGTGTCAGACCACGCAGACAATTACATAGGATACAACGCAATCATAGGGTTTGAGTACGGGATATGGAACGACGGGCTGTCAAACCGGCCCAGAGCCTTAATCGAACGCAACATAATTGACTGCAAAAACGGCATTGTGCTTAGTAATTCCGCCGATGTAACAAGAATAGAAAGTAACCATATTTGGCCGTTTTCAAACAACTCCACCACAAACGGCTTTGATAACCATCTACGCAGCGGTTACGGTATTAGGTTGTCTGATGTTCACGACTGGACCAAACTCACAAACAACTTTGTTTACGGGTATCAGACCGGGTACTCATTCCACAATGTAAACTCAGTGCAAAGCATTGGAGATAGTTATGACGCGCCTCGGATCACCGATCTGAGCAGTCCGGCACTGCGTACCAACACAGGGTTTAGTGTCACAGGAACATCTACAGAAGTAAAGCTGACCTCGCCCCAGTTCGCATCTGCCAAATACGGCGCGGTTGTCAATACGAGCGGCGGGAAAACTACCCTCATTTCCCACCCCGCCGCATGGTCGAACATGAGCAGCAATGTGATAGTTCAGGGCGGCGACGTAGATATAGTAGGCGGTGTTTTGCGGGGAGACAATACGCAAACGGGCGTTGTGGTGAATAATGCAGCATCAACTGTCAGACATTCTGGCCTGCGTTTTATATCTCTAACCAGCAACATCGCGAAGCTGGCGGGCTACATTGAGTCCTATGTTTCCCCCGAGTTTAAGGTTAGAAACGAACTAGGCGACGGGCAGGCATTCCTGACCGGCGAAAGCGGCAAGAACGCTAAATTCTATTTGGGGAACGAGGACAACAGTTCCGCCGCTGACATCCTGTATACCAGCACAGGGACGCTCTCCGCTAGGGTGGGCTCTAAAGAGGGTTGGCGTATAACATCTACCGGGACTGGCATAGGCACAGCTTCGGTCCGAGCAGGCCTGCATAGTGTGGGTGGTACTATTCTCGGTGTGCAGACGTTGGGTATTGCGAGCACTTCGCTAGACGACAACGCAGGGCCGCAAATTAACCCGTACCTTGACGAAGCCAGCAATAAGCTAAAGTTTAAGGTTATCTACGACGGAACCGCAGGCGACACTGGCCGCACCGTGCAGACCGGTGAGATACCTTTGGGTCAGACGTTCGACACCGCCGCCTTCACCCCCTCCTCGGATTACGCCCCTGCATCGATTGTGGCTACGGCGGAGAGCGCGTTGCAGCCGGATGGGGATGGGAGTGGGCTGACGGGGATCACGGCGGGGCAGGTGGGGGCTGCAAAAGCACTGACGGGAGTTGTGCAGTCCGCCGCGCTGTGCAACGGCTCAACGGACGACACGGCGACGATCCAGGCCGAAGCTAACGCAATTTCCTCTGGCTACGTCCAGTTGCCAGCAGGTAATTGCATCATTGGTACGTCAGCAACATTGACCCTTCCTGCCAAGGTGGGTTTAGTTGGGGCGGGCCGGTTCAGTACTGTGTTAGTGGGGAATCACGCCACGAGAGACTTGCTGGATGTAGTAGGGTCTGAATCCTATGTTAAGGATATCGGGTTTGATTCCCAAGTCACTCGCACAGGAGGCGCTTACGTCCTGCTGCGAGGTAAAGAGTCGTTTATAGAAAACTTTTTCATGGATCATGACTATTACGGCATCATCATGACGGGTAGCGTGAGCAGAATCAAGCATGGCCGGTTTCAGGACGGAGCGGCGGGCGGTATCCGAATCAGGTCTGAGGGGGGCGATAATTCACAGGGCATCGATGATGTGCTTATGGGGGCGCAGACTCCTGCTAACACCGCTGCGGCTGGCATCAGGGTGCGCAATTCCTCCGCTTTGATGATAACCAATACCAGCGTCATTCAGCAGGGGGTGGGTCTGCTGATCGATCCTACGTCGTCCTCGGAAAACGTATTCTCTCTGTACGCAGAAAACTGTTTCTTCGACAACGGTACAAACGGGATCAAACTAGCGCCCACCAGCACGGGCGGGGTTTACCGGTCCAGGTTCAGCAATGTATGGGCCAGTTCGAGCAGCGGCGACGGGGTGTTGCTTGATGCTACTGCTGGGACAATTAATGGTATTCACTTCACATCCCCGCACGCGCTACTGAACGGAGCCAATGGTGTAAAGTTAGTAGGGAACGTGAGCGGTGATGTTTCTGTACTTGGTGGTGAGATCGCCAGTAACACAACTGCTGGTGTCTCTATAGGGTCTGATATTGATAATGTAAACATAGTCGGGGCAACGATAGGTGCGGGTGCGGGTGGGCTTAATGGCAATGGCACTTATGCAGTGACAATTGCATCGGGGGTTTCCAACAACATCAATATCACCAACAACCAGATGATTGGGAATACATCTGGAACAATCCAAGACGCCAGCACCGGGACCAAAAACTTCCGGGATAACGCCGGGAGGACAACAGAGACTGTTTTAGGCGGGAACCAGATTACGGACGGCACATACAGTAAGTCATGGACGGACATTCTCACGGCTGATTCGGGCGGCGGTGGATCTGTTACCAGCGTCACCTCGGCTAATACAGATATATCTGTTGCGGACACGTCCACAACTCCTGTGCTAACCCTCAACAGTGGTACAGGGGCGAACCAAATAGTGAAACTTGACGGTGACGGCAAGCTCCCTGCTATCGACGGAAGCCAGTTAACCAATGTGTCAGGCACATTTACTGCTGGCGACGGTTTGAGTGAAAGCGGCGGTACTATCGCCGTGGATACCACCGTTGCCAGATTAACGGCAGGCGGGGCTTTGAATACGGTCACCACGGCCTACTCATATGGGTCGGAGTTAATCACCCCCACCGATTATACCTCTGGATGGACTGGAACGGGATGGTCTGGGTCTGGCGGGGTCATTACTGGCTCATCGACATCAGCAACGTATTCATACACCGGGGGCAGTTCGCCCACCATCGGCGCACGATACAAAATATCATTCACTTTAGCTAGCAGAACGGCCGGAGATGTAGCTATAGCCGCAGGCGGGAATACTATTTTCCCTACCACGTCGGCACTCGGCACGTACACCGCTGAAATTACGGTGTTGAATACTGACACCAACTCTGGAAAGTTGTTCCTGATCGGGTCCAGTTCATTCTCGGGGACTATCACCAACGTGAGCATGAAACTACTGACTACATTCGGCGATGTGACGGCTGGAAACGACGTCACATCGAATGGGAGACTAACTGCGTTTTCCACTGACCAAACACCCCAGCGCCAGGGTGTTCTTTTGTCAGGCAGGGGGTACGTTTCCGGCTCGCCCACGCAGACTCACGGTTTGCTTCAACTGTTGGGGTATAACGGGACCGGCAATAGGCAATGGTGGCTGCTAGATAGCACGCAAGTCGGGGCCGCGAACAAATACGCGGTTCGGTTCATCCTCGGTTTCCCCATGCCTATCATCGACGCCACATCAGCAGATGGCGCGACGGGTGGCAACCTTAACCTGGCAACCGGCGCAACATCGCATATAGGCATCGGTATGGGGGTCACAGATGCTCAATCCGTGGTAGGTGCTAAGCTTCACGTTAAAAACGGTGCTGCTGCTGAAATAGCCCAGATTGTGCAGGGTGCATCGTCTCAAAGCGCCAACCTCACGGAATGGCGCAATAGCAGTGCGGCTGTGCTTGCGTCAATATCGGCGGGTGGCGCAATTACAGCGGCCAGAGTCTTAAGCGCAGGCGGCACCGCCCCGACACTATCCAGTTGTGGGACAGGCAGCACCATCACCGGGAATGACAACGATGGGGCTATAGCACTGGGCGGCACTGGCGTGACTGCTTGCACGATAACAACAGGTTTCACGACCGTTTATGGATGCCAGGTGAACTCTAACGATAACTCGATAGGGGTGATTCGTGTGGTCCCGTCCACAAACACGGCACAATTCCTATTCACCTCTAGTTCCGCTGGATCGACGCTTTTCTATCACTGCGCAGGCATATAAGGAGCCAACATGACCAGACCACTCGTCATCCTCGCCCTGCTGCTCCCCCTCTCCGCTCATGCCGGGGATCTCCGCATAGTGAAATGTACTCAGGGGCTGTATGCGGTGCAGGAGTACGCCGCCGTCATAGATTGGAGCGACGGATGGGATACCCGCAAGATGATTTACGATTGGCGCACCCTTCCCGACGCCTCCGGCTGCTACCCTATGGATGCAGCACGGCAGATCAGAGACGACGAATCCGCATGGAGAAACCGACCACCCGCGCCTCAGGTAATTGAACCGGTGCAGGTCGTGGAATAGGAGGTAAGGAATGAAAATGAGCGCAAACGGGCTGAAGCTGCTGAAGGATTGGGAAGGGTGCGTGCTCAAGACATACCTTGACGCCGCAGGGCTGAAAACTATAGGTGTTGGCCACCTTCTCACCGAGACGGAGAAAAAAACAGGCTACATCAATATTGCTGGCAACAAGGTGGAGTACGCCCACGGCATCACGCTACAGCAGGCGCTCGACCTTCTGGCACAGGATGTAACTCCGGCAGAGGAAGCGGTCAACAAGGCCGTGACGGTCTCTATCTCGCAGAACCAGTTTGACACTCTGGTGTCCTTTGCGTTCAACGTGGGGTGCGGCGGGTTTCGATCCTCAACCGCCTTGAAGATGGTGAACCAGGGACGTTACGACGATGTGCCGGAGTGGTTGGCGAAGTGGAACCGGGCAGGCGGGAAAGTTTGCGATGGGTTGATTGTCCGGCGCAGGAACGAGATAAAACTTTGGGAGACGGCGTGAAATACCTTGCCCTCATCCTCGCCCTGCTCACCCTCCCCGCTTGCCACCCCTACGCCATCCCTGAGACGGTTGCCCTTGAGGGCGGGACCAGCGTTAGACATGAGGTAGACCAGCCGGCCGTGAAGCAGAACACGGCATTGGTCCGAGTGCTTTGGAGGCTGCGGTAAGGTTTGAATCAGGGAGGTAACATGGAAGATCACGACCGGATCAAGATGTTGCAGGACTACTGTTACTGCCCCTCCTACCGCTCTTCCGGCACTCACGGGGCGCATCCGAAGTGCCGGGAATGCCGATACAACCCGTCCGAATAGGAGGCACCATGGCTGAAAAGATCAAGTACCGCGAGGGCTACAAGTACGTTCTGCACGAGACCTACTCGGTCCAGACATCCATCCGGCCGCCGGCGGACATCGTCACCCCGTTCATCACCCTGACGGCGTCCGGGCTACTCATACTGCGGGCAGGGTACGCCAGCGACGGGCCGAGCGGCCCCACGATAGACACCAAGAACTTCATACGCGGGGCGTTCGGGCACGATGCCCTCTACCAACTCATGCGTATGCGGCTGCTCGATTGCGGCTGGCGACCGGCCGCCGACCAGGAACTGGACCGGTGGTGTAAAGAGGATGGGATGTGGGGGATACGCCGCTGGTGGGTCCTGCGCGGGGTGAGGTTCGGCGGGGAAGGATCGGCAGCGTGGCAAGAGGACGAAGTACTGGAGGCGCCGTGATATGAACTGCACCCCCTGCCAGGTCATGATGCTCCAGACCGGGGAGCTGCTGCAGGCTCTGCGCGCCGAGACACTGACTCCGGAGACCGCGCTCCTGGCGCGGCGCCTGGCGGGGGCGCTTCATGTCGCAGGTTTTCACGTAGTGGATCAGCAGACCCACGAACTGTTCGGAGAGCCGCAAGGCCGAGCGAGGCACAAGGAGCTGAAGTGAACTTCTACTGCAAGAAGAGACGTGAGACGTTGGAAGAGGCCTGCGCCGACTGCGAGGATTGCCCAGGGTCCGGGGTGGATCTGAAGCTGAACAGTTTCCGCAAACCAGCCATGCGGATCGAGGATGTGTTTGAAGTTCTTGGTGACATGGTGAAGTAATTGATGTAAGGTTCTTGCCAATTCTTTTAGGAGGGGCGGCGTGCTGACAAAAAGCGGCATATACCAGATTCGGAACACTGTGAACGGGAAGATCTATGTGGGGAGTTCCAAGCGCCTACAGACTCGGTGGGCGCAGCACAGGAACGAACTGACTAAGCGTAAGCACGGTAACAGGTATCTCCAAGCCGCCTGGTCCAGATACGGAGAGTCTTCATTCGTCTTTGAACCTCTGGTTATCTGCTCCTGCGAAGATTTACTCTTCTACGAACAGCGGTTTATCGACGGACTCAAGCCGGCGTACAATCTCAGCCCCTCCGCAGGGCGAAACTCAGGGCTTGTGTGGTCCGAAGCACAGAAAGAGGCGCTCCGTAAAATTAAGGCAGGTCAAGCCTGGGTGGCGAACATGAGCGCCTCCAAGACAGGCAGTACGCGGCCGGATACTGTCAAGCGGCAGATCAGCGTTAAGATGCAGGCTGTCGCCGCTGATCCTGAGTGGCGCGAAGCTATGGTAGCGCGGCAAACTGGGAGCCGGCGCACACAGGCCACCAGAGCACTGCAAAGCGAGATCAGGCGGAAGCACTACGAAGACCCAGCAAATAGGGTGATCCTGAGCAGGATTCAGTCGGCCCGAGAGGATCACACCCGTTTAGAGCTGGATGAGGCCAAACGTACTATCACAGAGTGGGCGGAGGTTACAGGCATCAGCATGTGGGCGATACGGCAGCGCTTAGACGCAGGCTGGAGCGTAGAGCAGGCGCTAACAAAGCCAAACCAGAAAGCGCTCATCGAGTACAACGGCGAGCGCAAGCTGCTTGCGGATTGGGCCAGGGAGTACGGGCTTAAACCTGAGACTCTTGCGCAGCGCATGAAGAAGTGGGACATGCACAAGGCGCTGACTACCCCGATCCGCGACTGGAGTAACAGGTAATGGCCGAAGGAATCAACTATACCCCGAGCCCCGTCATCCGGAAATTTATGCTCGACGATTCGTTCTTCCGGGTCGTCAAGGGACCTTACGGCTCAGGTAAGACAACCGGCTGCGTGATGGAGGCGCTGCGGCGCTGCATCCAGATGCCTCCATGCCCCGACGGGGTCCGCCGCAGCAGGTGGGTCTTCGCCAGGAACACGCGCAGCCAATTGACGGACACGTTGCTCCGGTCGGTGCTGGAGTTGTTGCCTCCGGGGATCGGGTCGTGGAGTGTGTCCAACTTCATTTACACTCTTAAATTCGGGGAAGTTCACGCCGAATGGCTCTTCAGAAGTCTTGACAGTCCTGAGGACATCCAGCGCCTCCTGAGCCTGCAACTTACCGGAATCTTTATAGAAGAGTGTCGTGAGATCCCTCTAACCTTGGTACTTGAGGCTCAAACCCGCCTCCGCCGATTCCCCAGAATCCAGGACGTGCCGGAGTACTGGAGTGGCATGATCTGCGCGACCAACCCCCCTGAGATAGATTCCGACTGGTACAAGCTGATGGAGCATTTGCCACAGAAAGAGGACGAGCCGACCACTGTAGTGCCGGCGGCCGTGTTCATGCAGCCGTCTGCGATGTCGCCGGAAGCGGAGAACCTGCAGTACCTACATAAAGACTACTACACCGACCTGATGAAGGGTAAGTCCCAGGACTGGATCGACACCAACATTCACAACCTCTACTCCAAGAGCCAGTTCGGGAAGCCAGTTTACGAACGATCCTTCCAGTACGACAAGCGCGTGCAGACAGACTTGCCAATTTACCAACACCTCCCCATTGTAGTCGGGATCGACGGCGCGCGGAATCCTGCCGCAGTGTTCATGCAACTCGGCCTCGACGGGCGCCTGCGGAAGTTGCGGGAAGCCACCGGTTTCGAGATGGGGTTTCGCACCTTCGTATCGACACTGATGCAGCCTATGATCTCGGCATACTTCAGCCATAACCCCTTGATTTTCGTGGGAGATCCGTCTTGGACGAGACAAAATGAAACCGACGACGGCAGTATTTATAAGCTCTTGAAGAAGCTGTACGTCACCGATAAGCCAGGGTCGGGGAACGTGGTTAAGCCCTCGGAGACCAACGATCCTGTGAAGCGCATTAACGCGCTCGACGAGCCTTTCCGAAACATGTGGCCTGACGGAGAGCCGGGGGTCATCTACGATAGGCGCTGCGCACTGCTCATAGAAGGCCTGCGCAGTAAATACCGCTATGTCAGGGTGAAGGGGGCCGAAGGGCGGTACAAAGACTCGCCCGATAAAGGCCACCGCTGCTCTCACGTAGTGGATGCAGACCAGTACGGCACCATGTTCATTTTGAGCAAGCGCTACAACGCTGCGGAGTACGTGCGGAGCACCTATGACCCAGCCACCCGCCGCACCACCCACCAGCGCACCGGCGACAGCTACGTAGGATATTAACGGAGGCCTCATGATCGTCCTGAACAACGAAAAACTGGAACAGCTCGGGCAGAAGCTCCGGGCCAGGTTCTCCACCTACGAGTCCGATCGGCGCCAGCTGGAGATCCAGTGGCTGAAAAACCTGCGCCAGTACAAGGCGGTCTACGACCCGGAGACGGCGAAGCAGCTGGAGGGGCGCTCCAAGGTCTACCCCAAGGACACCCACACCAAGATCGTAGGCTGGGTGGCGAAGCTGATGGAGATGATGTTCCCGGCGCAGGAGAAGAACTGGACCCTGCAGCCCACCCCCTTCCCCAACGTCGCCCTGGCCGATCTGGACAACATCATCAAGACCCTGACCGAGCAGCAGGCCGCGGTCGCCGCCGAGCAGGGGGTGCAGCCCGAGCCGCTCACCTCCGAGGCCATCGAGGAGGCGGTCAAGGAGTTCGCCAAGCAGCGCGCCGCGCGCATGGAGCTTGAGATGGAGGACCAGCTGGCCGACTCAAAGCTGGACTACCCCGAGCTCTGCAAGAAGGTGGCGCGCCGGGGCGGCATCTACGGTTTCGGCGTGGCCGAGGGTCCGCTGGTCTACACCACCAGCTCCCGGGAGTGGCAGCGCGACCCGTTGACCGGCGCCTATGCCGCAGTCTCCGAAGAGGTGAACCGCCCCTATTACGAGTCGCTCCAGGCCTGGGACGTCTACCCTGACCTCTCCGCGAAAAGCTGGGACGCGCAGGAAGGGCTCTTTGTCCGCAAGGTGATGCCCAAGCACTCCCTCTCCAAGCTGATCGATGACAAGAACTTCATCGGCGCCGAGATCACCAAGTACCTGTCCACCTCGCAGGGTGGGAATTACAAGCCTCGCAGCTACGAGACCGAGCTGAACGAGATCAAGCACATCAGCGAGAGCCAGCCCAACATGAGCCGGCAGTACGAGATCATCCGCTACTATGGCTTCATCGCGGCGCGCGACCTGGCCGAGATCGGGGTCTCGATCCCTGAGACGGCCATGGAGAAAGACATCCTGGCCGATGTCTGGCTCCTGGACAACGCCGTGATCAAGGCGGACACCGCCCCCTTCGGCGAGAAGGTCTCGGACATGTTCCACTCCTATATCCCCGAGGAGGACGAGGACGGCCCGCTCACAGGCACCGCCCGGGTCGAGGTACTGCGCGACAGCCAGCTGAAACTGTGCGCCATCGACCGCGCCACCATGGACAACATGGCGGCCACCGCGCAGTCCATCGTCGAGGTCAACGAGGATCTCCTACTCCCCGAGAGCCAGGGCCAGCGGATCTCCGGGGGCATGACCATCCGCCGCGGCGGCGAGGGGGCCGAGGCCAACTACCCGGCGGTCCGGACCTACGACATCCCCTCCCACATCCCCGAGCTCCTGGACCTGCGCAAGTCGGTGCTGGAGGTCTTCGACGTGGAGTCGAACCTGCCCTCCTGGCGCATGGGGAACGCGCAGCCCCTGGGCGAGGCCTTCCGGACCTCCAACAACATGAGCATGATGGCCTCCGGCGGCGACATGGTGACCAAGGACGACGTGCGCGCCTTCGACCGCTTCGTGAAAAGCCTGATCGGGTCGCTGGTGTCGTGGAACATGGAGTTCAACCCCAAGGAGGACATCAAGGGGGATTTCAGCGTGATGCCCAAAGGCATCCTGTCGCTGGTGGCCAAGGAGGTCCGAGGAGCCGCGCTGGCGCAACTGAAGACCACCCTCACCCCGCGCCAGATGGTGCTCATCAACGAGGACGAGTTCCTGATCGAGGAGTTCCTCTCCCGCGACCTGCCACGCCGGCTGGTGAAATCCGGCAAGGACGCACAGATGGCGCTGGATGCCTATGACCAGCAGCAGGCCGCAGCCGCTCAAGTCCAGCAGGATCAGGAGACCGCCAAGACCGAGAAGCTCAGAGGGGACGCGGCGAAGGCCGTCGCCTCGGCAGAGGAGACCGCAGCACTGGTCGAGTCCAAGGTCCAGGAGCTTTTTTCCAAGTATGTAGCCAACATGGCGAAAGCCAAAGGAGCCAAAGATGGAACCGCTCTACAGGCGTCAAAGCTTCTTCTCGACGCAACAAAACCTGAGGGGACGAAAGCTGGAGCTGGAAAAGCTTCTGCGCGAAAGGCTGCAAGCAAGTGACGTCTCCGACACCCTGTTCGAGTACCTGGCGGTGCGGCGCGAGCAGGTCCGGGACAAGCTGGGGAAGGAGGGGGGAGAGCGCGAGAAGGGCGAGGCGGTGACCTTGGGCGAATTACTTGAACTTTTTAAGTCCCAAGGTGCAGATTCCGCTTGACTTACTCACTGAGTAGGCAGTACACTCACCCGCAATAACTTTACAAGGTTACAATTACTCAATATCGGGAGGGTCAGGCGATGGCAGGGGGAGCTTCGGCACGCGAAGGACTGGAGACGTCGGTTTCGGAATTGCTCGAAGAGGATGCGTTCGCGGCGGCGTTCGACGAGGCGGTGAAGCCCGAGCCGGAAGCGAAGGCAGAGCCGGAAGCCAAAGCGGAACCTGAGGCCAAAGTCGACGAGCCGGAAGTGAAGGCGGAACCTGAGGCCAAAGCAGAGCCGGAAGCGAAAGTAGAGCCCCCCGCGAAAGTCGAACCCCCGCCGCCCGCAGCCTCCGCCGCCGAGATTGGAGAGGCGGTAGCCAAGGCCTTGAAGGCCGCCGAGCCCGCAAAGGCCGAGACCCCGGCAGCCGCCGAGGAAGACACCCCGGAAGTGAAGGCGGCGCTGGAGGACTTGGAGAAGAACTGGGGAACCCACGCGGTCGCAGTCAACGCGCTCCTTGAAAAGCAGGCCAAGAAACTGAAGGCCGAGTTCGCCGAGATCCTGAAGCCCATCCAGGCTCAGATCGCCCCGGTGGTGGC
>Ga0209518_1002973_pt1 | contig 15023 bp, 17 predicted proteins | sample RifGroB1_FD_183993 | JGI IMG/M metagenome (GOLD analysis project Ga0209518, IMG submission 183993) | Groundwater microbial communities from Rifle, Colorado, USA - Groundwater B1 (SPAdes) (version 2) | ecosystem: Environmental > Aquatic > Deep subsurface > Groundwater | place: Rifle, Colorado...
CTGGCCCTCGGCGAAGATGGTGTCGAACGCCAAACTCGACTTCCCCGAGCCGGAGAGGCCCGTGAACACGGTCATTTTGCCGCGCGGGATCTCGAGCGAGATATTTTTTAAATTATGTTCGCGGGCTCCGCGAATAACGATTTTGTCGCTCATATCTTGAGGTTGCCTGCCCCGTCACCAATCGAGTTCCCCGTCTTTACACTCCGGCGGGGAGCCGAGAGTGCAAGAACTCGATTTGGTGCGGGGTGCTCGCGCGCTCCTTTGATGACGATCTTTTCTTGCATATAGCGAAAGGCCCCCGCTCCTGCTTCCTTAGGGGGTAGCATCTCCAATGTAGGTTCGACATGTCGGAAAGTCAACGACCGCTTGCTAGCTTTGCGAAAACGGAGTAGAGTGGTGCCAGCAATTCCAAATCCTCTTCTCGGACGAACAGAAAGGATGCCTCGATGATGGCAGGGATGTTACTCTTCGCTGTATTCATAACTGGAATGCTCTTCGGCATTCTGGCCATGACTTCGAAGCTTGTGGAGGGTCAGCGCGCGCAGATGCGCCAGCAGTTCCACAGCGACCTCATCACCCTCGTTGCGCTCCTTGGCGACGACGGAATCCAGGTCTTCAAGCGTCCGAGGGCGGAGCTCACGACCAAGCAACGCCATGCGGCGGCGCTTCTCCTGCAACGCTGCATCGTTTCCTACGTCATCCGTGACGCGTTCACTAAGGCCGAGTGGCTGACGATCGAGAAGGAGTGGCGGGAGCTACCGAACATGCCCGCGCTCAAGGAGACGTGGCAGGTGGTGCGCGAGTGGTACGACACAGACCGCCAAGCCCTCGTGGATCGGTACTTCAGCGAGGCGCCAAGGGCGTAACGGCAGGATTCCAAGAGGCCCCGCGGGAAAACCGCAGGGCCTCTTATTTTTTTACAAGCGCTACGAACCCCGCTATAGTAAGCGCAGTCCATCTCATCCCATCGTCAAAGGAGGGCGAATGGAACGCATCCTGACCCTCGAACGCCTTTTGAAGAAGGTGAGCGAGTTGTTCGGCCATGCCGACTTCATAGCCGTCGAACTGATGCTCGAGCGCGTCCGCCTGTGCATGACGGGCAGCGTCATCTCGGAAGAGAGCTACAAGGCGCTCCGAGCGTTCTTCGGCGCTGGTCTCGCGCAGTTCCCCGAAGAGATGCCGTTCCGGAGCTTCGCAACCGAAAGGCGCGATGCGGGATTCCGCGCGATGACGGCGTGGCTTGACTCGTTCTGGCACCGCGCCACCTCGAACGACTTCGGCGACATCTTCATTTTCTGCGACGCCTGCTACGAGAAGCGTCCCGACAAGGAGCTCTTTTTCTGGTGGCTTGCCGACGAGATGTGCGACGCATGCGGCCTGTGCACTCATGAAGACCGCTGCCTCCACTGCGGCGAAACGACCAGTTCCTACATGCGTTTTGCCGTGCCGCACTTCGACGGAAAGATCGGCTACGGCGTGGAGTGGAGCAAATTCCTCGGCATGCGCGACATCAAAACCCACGGGTCGCTTGCGCGCGCAGGAAAGCTGCTGAGTGTCGCGAGGGATCTTCATGGCGCCAGCTCCCATGGAGCGCGGACGGACTCTAACGAGTCCCGCTCCTGGGACGGGAGCGTCGAGCGGCACCTCTACAGCGAGAAGAAGGTTTCAAGGAGACCGCGGCACCCGCTCGGCGGTACGCCCGAGAAAATCTATGCCGCGCTCGCACAGGCAACTCGGGAGTTCATCGAGGAGATGAGGAGCTTCGTATCCGAAGAGATCCCCGGAGCCGCGGAAGAGCTTCGCCGCCTCGAGGCGCAACTTGCACGGCTGGCACCCTAGTGAGAATGCGTGGTGTTTCATCTTTATGGGCTCCCCCTCTTGGGGAGCCCGCATCTTTTTTATCCCTTGGCGACAGTTTTTCCTTTCTCTTTTGCGGCCTTGAGCAACATCCGGATCTCATCCCGTAGGATGGCCGCGAGCTCGAAATCCAGCTGGCGCGCCGCCTCGCGCATCTCGCGCTCTTTTTCCCTGATGAGCTTTTCGAGCGAGGCCTTTGATTTCGGGAGTGGTTTCAGTTCAAGCGCGAGGATCTTCTCGACCGGCAGAATATCTTTCACCTCTTTCACGATCGTCTTCGGCGTGATGCCGTGTTCCTTGTTGTACCTCACCTGTATCGCGCGGCGGCGCTCCGTTTCCCCAACCGCTTTCTCGATGGAGCCGGTGATGTGGTCGGCGTAGATGACGACCTCGCCCCGAACGTTCCGCGCCGCACGGCCGATAGTCTGAATGAGCGAGGTCTCGCTCCGCAGAAACCCCTCCTTGTCCGCGTCAAGAATGGCGACGAGCGACACCTCGGGCAGGTCAAGGCCTTCCCGAAGCAAGTTCACGCCAACCAGCACGTCGAATTCCCCTTTCCGCAAACTCGTAAGGATGCGGATGCGATCCAGCGTCTTTACGTCGCTATGGAGGTACGCTACCTTCATTTTTTTGCTCTCGAGGTAGGCCGAGAGGTCTTCGGCCATCTTTTTGGTGAGCGTGGTCACGAGCACGCGCTCCTTTACTGACACGCGCTCTTCGATGCGCGGGATAAGGTCATCGATCTGCCCTCGCGCCGGACGCATGGTGATCTTCGGATCCACAAGACCCGTGGGCCGGATAACTTGTTCGACGATCCCCGACTCCGAACTCTTTTTCCGCTCATACGGACCCGGCGTTGCCGAGGTGTAGATTACCTGACCGATGCGGTCCTCGAACTCCCTGAAGGTGAGCGGCCTGTTGTCCGCCGCCGAAGGCAGACGGAAGCCGTACTCAATGAGCGTCTTCTTCCGCGAGGCGTCGCCCTCATACATGCCGGCGAGCTGCGGTACCGTGACATGCGACTCGTCGATAATGGTCAGAAAGTCGTCCGGGAAGTAATCAAGCAGGGTGTCCGGCGGCTCGCCGGCGGCGCGCCCGGAGAGGTGCCGCGAATAGTTCTCGATGCCGTGGCAATAGCCGACCTCCCCGAGTATCGCAAGGTCGAACTTGGTGCGCCGCTCGAGCCGCTCCGCCTCAAGGAACTTCTTCTGCTCCTCGAAACGGTTGAGCTGCTCCTTGAGCTCCTCGCGTATTGCCTTCACGGCGCGCTTCCGGGAGGCAGGGGGCGTGATGAAGTGCTTAGCCGGCGCAATATAGATGTCGGGAAGCTCCGGCGTAGCCCCCGGCCGGAAACCCGCCACGGGGTCGACTTCGTAGATCTTTTCGATCCTGCCACCTTTGAGCTCGAAGGCGTAGATAACCTCGCGGTCCGGCGGCATGATCTCCCAATTATCGCCGCGCAGACGGAACGTGCCGCGCTTCAGGTCCGCGGTCGTGCGCGTGAACTGAAGTTCCACGAGCTTCCGCATGAACTGCTTGCGGTCGATCCTGTCGCCAGCCGTGAAGTGGAAAATGTTCTGTTCGTAGACCTCCGGCGCGCCGAGGCCGTAGATGCAGGAGACAGAGGCGACAACGATGACATCGGTGCGCGTCAAAAGAGCCATGGTCGCCGCGTGGCGCAGCTTGTCGATCTCGTCGTTGATCATCGCCTCTTTTTCGATGTACGTGTCCGAGACGGGCATATACGCCTCCGGCTGGTAGTAGTCGTAATACGAAACGAAATAGTTCACCGAGTTCTTTGGAAAAAGCTCCCGGAACTCGTTCGTGAGCTGTGCGGCGAGCGTCTTGTTGTGTGCGATAACGAGCGTGGGCTTCTGCACCGCCGCGATCACGTTCGCCACGCTGAAGGTCTTGCCGGAACCCGTAACGCCTAAAAGCGTCTGGTGTCCATGGCCCTCCGTGAGCCCCCGAACGAGCTTTTCGATAGCGCTAGGCTGATCACCAGCTGGCTTGTTATGTGAAACAAGTTGGAAACTTTTATTCATACGTTTTGCGTTGGGCTGGCTTGCCCCGTCACCAATCGAGTTCCTGTCAGCAACACTCCGGCGGTAGCCGAGAGTGCAAGAACTCGATTCGGTGCGGGGTCGCCGGCAGGCTTCATCGTTTCGGCCAGTTCGAATTTTTGCTGCTTATTACTCATTGCGATAAGTTAAGTCCCCGCTGTTTTGCGCGCGGGGGTGGCTCACGCCGAATTATTCCTCAACTTTAAGAACAGTTCGCCGCGCTGTCAATCCTTTTACTTATTTAAGAAACTTGAATTCGGAAAAGAATAAATCAGTCTCTTTCAAAAATTGATCGAGCTTATCTGTTCTCATCTGCACCGAGACAAAATCCGTGCCGTCCCCATTCGCAAGCACTCGCACAAGATAGCGCGGCGCCGCAAAATTAGGGATGGCGTACGTGGTAAGAAGGGGCTTTTCGCCGATTTCGTAGGGCATATCTTTTCCGAATCTAACTTGCTCAAACACCCTGTCCGCAGTATAAGACCCGCTTCCCCACTCTGTATGCTTCTCTAAATCCAATCCAGAAGGCAGCCCAAGGGAAACCGCGCCGGGTTCGGTAGTTACGCCTATTGCATATTCTGGTGGATAGCGAAACTCAAATCCGAATTCCTCATTCCGATACGTTTTCCAGTTGGCGGTTTCGTCTTTGGTGGCGGCCTCGTCCTGCTCCACGGATTCTTGAGAAAGAGGGCCGGCAAAGCGCGCGGCATAGAAAATGCCGGCACCAATGATAGCAAGCGCCAAGATGCCGACAACTATGACGAGAATTCGCGATTTATTTTGCATCGATTGGATTAAAAAGTTCTCGTGTCATCTTGAGATGGCTGCGAGCCAACCGAACATAAACCATAACCACCCGACAAAAAAGATTATTCCCAATATGCCTCCCCACAGTAATCCTGTGGCGTGGGATCGCCGCTTAAACGCGCGGATTATGCCAAAAACAAACGGGAATATTAAAAAGGGAAGAGCGAGAATAGCGGGAATGATAACGCTAGAAAAGAGGTCTAGGCCAAATGACAGACCGATAAGAGCCAATAGAGCAGACAGTGTGAAAAGGAGTGTCTGCGGCATAAAACCCCACAAAAGCCCTCTCCTAAACTCCTTCCGGTCAAAACGGCTCGGATTCCTAAGTTCATCCCGAATGATAATTGACACAATGTATCCTCCCACAAGACCGCCAACCGCCATTAAGACGACTGCTCGTACCGCAGATTCGCTAAAAACCGTGAAGTAATATAGTAGCCATCCTCCAAGCGCCCCGATAGCAACACCGAACCCGATGGTTAGATAAGCCAGCGTTTTCTGCCCCAGTTGGTTACTATTGCTCTGCGGATTTAGTTGGGATTGGTCCATACGCGTGATGCTCGTTTCTTAAATAAGGGAAGGCAATTAGTATGCCCTAAAAGTTTCGACTACTCGGTCGGCTTCGGCCCTCCGTTCTGTGTACCAAGAACCTGGTTCGCAATCTTGACATACTGGCTTGTAGAATACTACTACAAAATCAGCTCCGCCCGCTCTGAGACGTTTCATTGTACCTCCTCCCGGGCCGATTGTTTTGCTGTCAAGACCAAGCTGTGCAGCATCTTCGGATGCAAGTATATCAATATGGAGAAGCTCCCAAGGGATTTTGAGAGTGTCTTGATCAGCGGGATTTACAGCTAAAATGGAATTGGTCCACCAACCAAATTGGACCGGTCCCGGCCTTCTCCCGAAAGGATATGGGGTGAATAAGTTTTCTCTTAGCATAAACGCATCCTTCCACGCCGGGGGAACCCTTATCTCGAATCCCTGACCGGCTTGAATTTGAAATTGTTTCGTTTTCCAGTTGGCCGTTTCATCCTCGAGAGTTTCTGCTTGTTTCGCGGACTCTTTGGAGGGAAAATTCGTGAAGCGCGCGGCATAGAAAATGCCGGCACCAATGATAGCAAGCGCCAGAATACCGATGGTGATGATAAGAACTAATCGTTTGTTCCGCATAGTTCAGAAACTAACCTTATTTTTTAGTGTACCACAGCACAGCACCAAAAATGAGTATTGTTATAACCAAACCAGCAAGACGACTTCCCGGCCTTAACCAATCTAGCAACTTTCCCCCGAAGAGCAGCGACAAAATCAGCGCGCTGATACCCATATATAAAAGAGCTTGTAAAATCAGCTTCAACGTCTTCGGCAACTTTGCGCCACGCAGTAACGAGCCGATAAGAAACTCCGGCCGCACGAAGTCAACGAAGGTCAGTTCCTTCTCGTCTTGCCCCTTCGGGGTCAGTTCTTGGCTACTGCCCTTACCGTTTGGATCCACGTTGCTCTTGGAACTTAGCTGTGATTGGTCCATGTGCGTAATTCCTGTTGCCTAAATCGTTTGTTTTGCGCAGTTTTTAAAAGCAGCCTTTTGCCGCCTAGCGGTTTGGTCAAGGCGCTACTGCTCCTTCGTCGGCGGGCTTCTTCACAATCAATTCCTGCTTCTTATTTATCACGTCATACACCGATAGGAATGCGAGTTCGGAGCCAGGTTCCTTTACCACCAGCCTCGTGTTATTCCACCAATAATAGCTCATAAAACTTGTTGCAAATTCAAAGGGCAAGACCTCATCTTTTCCGTCTTTGACGTGATAAATATGAATCTCGGCTTTCTGATTGAAAGTATTTTCGGTTAAAAATCTGCTATAAGCAATGAGGCTGCCATCTGGAGATATTAAAGAAAACTGGTTTTCGGCCCATCCGCCGTCTTTCACCAAACGGTAGGCTTCCCCGTCAAAAAAATAAATTTGCGAATTCGGATTATCACCCAACTCACCGGTCTCATACGAGAAAGTTCCGCGTTCGCTGACCTTGGACTTCCTGAAGGCGAAGGGCTTCTTTCCTTGGGGGAAAAGCTGCTTTTCGAAAGGAACGGGCCTTCCTAGGCGCAGAGAATAAGAAAAAAGTGCGTCGCCTTTGCTGAACAAAATCGTATTATTATCAAGCCACCCCAAAGATTCCCACGGCTGTCCTTCTTCTGCGCCGACGGCAAGTTTATATATTTTACCCCCGTTGAGGTCGGCAACGTAAAACCCCCTATCAATTTCTGCCGCTCTTGCTGATAGTATGAAACTGTTTTGTCCGATGCCGCCCGTATCCATGGCTACTGCAAAAAGAAGTTGCAGATTATTCGGGGACCATTCGTTTAAAAATATATCGTATGACTCTTCAGCTCCTCCTTCGAGCTCAAAGATTCTTAGTTTATTGCCATGAACGTCGCTTACCATCAGTTCTTTTCTCGCGCCAGCATTTGAAACATACGCGACCATAGGACCGACGCCCTCGATAATTGATTCGCCCAAAGCGGTTCCTGTAAGAGACAGGCCTTTGTCCACCATCGTCCACCTTGCATTGCCTAACGCATAGGACCATAATTCTCTCCCGTTCAGGACAAAAATTCTTTTCTCCTTTGTGCGAAGATCAAGACCGTGTTTCGGTATATCGGCAACATAACCAGGAATTCCATAAGTTTTCCCGACATACCATTTTCCGATAACGGCACCAAGTACGAGCGCCAGAGCTACACCAATTACGATATAAACCTTGGTCTGACGAGCCAGTGAGGTTATATTGTTTTGCTGACTTAATGGGGATTGCTCCATGTGTGTAATCCTTATTACCTAAATTGTACCACCTTTATTCGCGACCAGCCCTTATTCCCTATAGTGCCTGCTTTTTACTTCGGCCGCATGCGCCTTTACTTCTCGTTCAAGCCACGCCTTGAGATACTCGTTCGTGCGCCATTGATCCAGCCGCTGTATGGCCTTATCCAGTGCCGCAAGATCGATCACCGTCAAGCGGATCTTGTGGAGCTCTTCCTGGTAACGTCGGTCGGTCTCCTGCATGCGGCGCGCCTCCGCAAGGTCGGCCGCCTTCACCGCCCCCTCGCGCATTGTAGTGCCGCTCTCTTTTTTCGCTTCTCCGTAGCCATGGTGCTTTTGCCACCCCTCGTAGCCGTACTGCTTCTGCCACGCCTCGCCCGCTCCCGCCTCGGTCGCGGAAAAAATTGCTCCGGCCGCCACCAGCACCATAATGCCGCGCTTGAGCGACGAGGGGACTTCGTTCAGCTTCGAGAGGACGCCCACCATCATGGTCTGCTCATCCTGCTCGATTTTTAGACGAAACTCCGCGCGCTCCCGACCCTCCTCCGTTTCGGGAGCCGATCCCACCCCCTCTCCGAATTGCGGGATTTCCTTGCCTTTCATGATGTTTCTTTTCTAGCTTAACGATTCTAAATGCGCTTTTTCTTTAGCGAGAAGTTCTTGCCAGCGAGCGTGATCCAGGGAAGCTAGAATCTCCTCTTTTGTTTTTACGTTCTCGTTGATTCGCACGATATCCTCTGGCGACTCTTCAAAAAGCCGCGCGAGAAAAACCATGATTTCTGGCGAAAGATGTTCCGCCCTTGAGCGCCACATGGATTTGTCTTCTTCGCCAAATAGTGAAAATCCAGAAACACGCTCCAAGAAACTCTTAAGAATGGCTTCGTCTCCGTTCATGATGAAGTCATCATACTACTTTTTCGATATTTTTGGTAATGCGCACGCGGTCGATCGCCCGCGGTCCCACCGCCTCCGCGACAAACCGGATCCCGCCTAGCTCAAGCACCACGCCCTCCTCCGGCACCTCGCCGAACTTCTCAAGCAGGAAGCCGTTCAAGTTCTTCTTGCTCTTGATCTCCGTGTTGAAGAACTGATTGATATAGGCGACGCGCGTTTGGCCATGGACCACGATCTCGTTCTTGCTCACGCGCTTGATAAGTTCCGGCGCCACATCCTTCTCGTCGATGATCTCCCCCACCAGCTCCTCGATGATGTCCTCGATGCCCACTACCCCCACCACGTTCCCGTAGTCCGAGATGACAACGGCAAGCTGGGCGCGTTTCTCGCGCATGTCCTTCAAAAGGTCGTCGATCGGGCGCGATTCAGGAACGATCATGGCGTCCCAGGCAAAGTTTTTGACCGGCTGGTCCACCTCGCCGTTCGCGAGCGCGATCAGGAGGTTCCTCTGGTGCACCACGCCGACGATGTTGTTCGCGTCGTTTTCGTAGACCGGCAGGCGCGAATGTTTCGCGGTCTTCACGGCCTCCGCCAGCTCCGCCACCGTGCGGTTCCCGTCTATGAAGTCCACGAGCGGCTTCGGCGTCATGATATCCGCCGCCGTTATGTCGTTGAAGCGGAAGATGGTCTGGATGAGGCGGTTTTCTTCATGCTCGATCGCGCCCTCCTTTTCCGCCACGCCTGCAAGGAACGCGATCTCTTCTTCCGAGGTCGTCTTCGGCACAGAGCCCAAGAACGGCCGGGTGATCTTTTGGATAAGCCAGGTGATCGGCGTGAAGATGCCGGAGAGCGCAAGTACCGCCGGAGCGGCGGCGAGCGCGACATGCTCGGCGTACCGCTCGCCCAGCCGTTTCGGGGCGATCTCGCCGAAGACCATCACCAAGAAGGTAAGCACGGCCGCGAAAGCTCCTACCCACTCCTCACCGAACACGCGGTCGGCGATGATACCGGTCATGACGCTGCCGAGGATGGTGATGAAGTTCGAGAGCGCGATGAGCGTGGTGATGGGACGCTCCATCGACTCTTTAAGCGGCAGGAGTATCTTGCCCAAGCGGTACTTGTCCGCCAGGAACTTGGCGCGATGAAGCGGCACCGAGTAGATGGCCGCCTCGGCCGCCGAAACAAGGGCGTCGAGAAACAGGAGGAGAAGTACGAACAGGATGAGGGTACTCATTCCCCCCTACTGTACCGGAAGACGGCGCCTATTTCAAAAGGCGCCCCGATGTACATCGGGGCGCCTTTTGTTTCCGCCCTTACTGAAGCTCGACGGTTGCGCCCACTCCCTCCAATTTCTGCTTGAACTCCTCCGCCTCCTCCTTTTTCACGCCCTCCTTCACCACCTTGGGCGCGGCATCCACAATGTCCTTCGCCTCCTTGAGGCCGAGACCGGTGATCTCGCGAACCGCCTTGATCACGTTGATCTTCTGGTCGCCTGCGGCTTTCAAGAGAACGTTCCAGGCCGTCTTTTCTTCGGCTTCGCCAGCGGCCGCTCCGCCGGCCGCCATCGGCATCGCCGCAGAGACGCCGAACTTCTCTTCCATCACTTTGATGAGTTCGGCAAGCTCGACCACCGTCAGCGTTTCGACTTTCGAGATAATGTCCTGAAGTTTGTCCATGGTACGTGTTCGATTTTAATTATTATTGTGCAGCGGCAAGCTTCTCCCGCCGACCAGAGAGTACGTAGAGAAGCACCCGAAGCGGAGCGGACAGCCCGCCCACCACCTGGGCAAGAAGCACATCGCGAGAGGGAAGCTTCCCGATCGCAATGACCGCGTTCGCGTCGAGGAACGCACGTTCCTTGGTGTCGTAGGCCCCGAGGACGGTCAACAGCTCCTTCCCTTGCGCTCGCGCCAACGCTTTCGAGAAACGGTAGACCGCCCCCGCAACGCCCGGGACGTCGCCGGCCGAGAACACCGTGCCGACTTGCGCCGCGAACTGGAGCGGATCGAAGTCGATCCCCGCCTCTTTGAGCGCGATCTTCAGGAGCCGCTTCTTTACCACCTTCATCGTTGCACCCTCTGCGCGCAGGTCCGCGCGAAGCTTTCGAAGCCCCTCGACAGACGTGCCGGTGAAATCAACAAAAACGAGCGTCCGGCTCTTTTTGAGCTCGACCGCGGCGTCCTGGATCTGTTTTGTTTTCTGAGCTTTTGTGAGTGGCATATTCCCCTTAAAAACAAAAATCACCGCGAAATCCGCAGCGACCTTTTCTACAAGGTAATTGATCCCTCGGCAGGATTTAAAGCCGCCATCACGACGACATACCTGCGGTCTGCGGTTACGAGGACAGCGTACCGCGCATCGGGAATCCCGTCAAGAAACCGGCGTCAGACGATGAGCGCCCAAAGTCCCATGAACCTTACCAGCGCCTCGCCCCAAACCAGCGCGATGCCTGCTGCAAGCAGAAGCGGAACGCCCAGCGTAGTGAGGGCTTCCCGAAGCGCAATAAGACGGGCGAGGGAGGCAAACACCACCGCCGCGAAGACAAGAGGAAGAAAGACAACAAAACCGGGCCAACCCGCGATGAGCGCCGCAAAAAAACCGAGCTCGGTCTCCCCTTCGTCGAAAAAACGCGCGTTGCGCCGCTTCAGTATCCGCAGGAAGAGGTAGAAAGCCGCGGCGACCAGGATCGTAAGAAGCGGATTGAGCCAAAACCTGCCCCACGAATAGACGAGAAAATATCCGAATGAGCTTTCCGTAAGATGCGGGATAGCGCTTAAGAGCGTCTGCGCCTTATCGCCTGCGGGAAGCGTAAGCAGCATCTTGGTAAGATCGTTCTCCGTCCAAAGAAAAAACTGACCGACGGATGCAAGCGCGGCGTAGAACAGCCGCCCCCCCAGTACTGCCCACGCGAGCGCAAGGAACGTTTCCCGCGCCGGCCACATCCTCGCGCGAGGAAGAAAATAGAAAATCGCTCCGGCGCAGTAGGCAGCCGGAAGAAATAATGTCGGTCCCCAGTCAAGAATCAGGATAAGCAGGGACATGGGATGGAGCGGGATACCAGAATCGAACTGGCGTCTCTTGCTTGGGAAGCAAGCGTACTACCACTGTACTAATCCCGCGAAGATTCTCGTTATTCTGACACAACACCGCCGTTGTTCCAAGAAAATCCTGGTATGAGCAGGGTAACCCGCGCGGCCTGCTTTGCGGCGAGGAGCCACGCATCAAGCTCCTGCTGCTCCAAAAAGAGACGGCCCTCGAGGATCTCGCGCTCTGCCTGAGGAACGAGCAGGTACCGCCGCGCCCCTTCGCTCGTGAGCCCATAAAGTGTCAGGGCCGCGCTCGGAAAATCAGGGTCCTTAAGCGCCTCTCTGATCTTATTCTCCACGACCGCGCCGAGTTCCTTGGGCTCGCGGCGCAGCAGTTCCTCATGGACCAGCGCTTCTTCGACAAGCCCTTCGAGCACCGCCCGCCGAAGCTCGCGGCGCTCGGCCGCGCCGAACGCGGCCGCGTCTGCGTACGTGGCAAGCGCGCTCCGGTAATACGAGAGCGCGGCAGAATATTTGCTCCCGTACATCTCGTTCGAGATGGTCGTGCCGTTCACGAGCACTACGGGGTAGGCGCCTCGAAGGACCGCGTAGGCGGCGGCAGCCCCCACCACCGCAAGAGAAAGCACTATGATGGTTCGTTTCCCCATAGGAAGCGGCGCGTTACCGTTTAGGCACCACGATGATGAGCTCCTCTCCGGGCGACTTGTAGTTGAACCGGGCGCGAAGCTCTTTTTCGAGATTGTCCGGGTTCGCGTAGTACAAAATGTCCGCCTCAAGCTTTGTGTTCTCCTCGAGAACCGCGCGCAGCTCTCCGGCGACGGACGAGAGCTTTGCCGCCGCCTCGTTGCGCCGCGCGTTCAGGCCAAAAAGCTGCATGCCGATCGCGAGCAGAACGAAAAGCGCCAACGCCAGGAATATCTTTTTCATGGAACATTCCGTCTTGCCTATTTCCCGGGAGCGTGATTAGAATGGGGCAGCACACTTCCATTTTACCTATTTAGCGTACAAGGAGGAACCTATGGACTTCCGGACGCTCCCCGACTATCGCGGCCACAAGCTGGTGGCCATGATCCATGACGAGCAGACGGGGCTCCACGGCTTCATCGCGATCCACAACGACGTGCTCGGCCCCGCCCTCGGCGGGACGCGCATGTACCCCTACCCGAACGACCTCGCGGCCGTCACGGACGTCCTCCGGCTCTCCCGCGGCATGACCTACAAGGCCGCGCTCGCCGGGGTGAAGTTCGGCGGCGGCAAGGCGGTCCTCGTCGGCGATCCCAAGAAGGACAAGAACGAGGCCTACCTCCGCGCCTACGGCAGGCGCCTGAATTACCTGAACGGCGCCTTCCTCACCGGCGAGGACGTGGGCATCGCGGTCGCGGACATCGAGATCGTGGCCAAGGAGACGCCCTACGTGAACGGCCGCTCCGAGGGGCTCCACGACGGCGTGAAGGGCTCGGGCGATCCGTCGCCCGTGACCGCGCGCGGCGTGCTCCACGGCATCCGCGCCGCCCTCGAGACCATCTTCGGGAACGACACGGTCACCGGCCGCTCCTTCGCCATCCAGGGTCTCGGCAAGGTGGGCTTCCGCCTCGCGCGTCTGCTTCACGAGCAGGGCGCGCGGCTCATCGTCGCCGACGTCGACGACCACATGGTCGAGCGGGCCCTGACCGAGTTCCGCGGCTCCGAGGCCGTGGAGCCGGAGGAGATCCATCGCCAGCAGGTCGACGTCTACTCGCCCTGCGCCTTGGGCGCGGTCCTGAACGACCGGACGCTCCCGGAGCTCCAGTGCCGCATCGTGGCCGGCGCGGCGAACAACCAGCTCGCCACCCCGGCCCACGGCGATACCCTCTTCTCGCAGGGCATCCTCTACGCGCCCGACTACGCCATCAACGCCGGCGGCCTCGTGAACGTCACGGACGAGCTCGAGCCCGGCGGCTACGACCGCGAGCGCGCGCTCCGGAAGGTGGCGCACATCTACGGCACGCTCAAGAACGTCTTCGAGCGGAGCGCCCGCGAACAGGTCCCCACCTACCTTGTGGCGGATCGGATGGCGGACGAGATCCTCGCCGCCGCGGAGGAGCTCAAGAGCCGCATGCGGCGCGCGAGTTCTCTCTGAAAGACGGACATTACGGCGTCCCGCCTCTGGCGGGACGCTATTTCTTTAAGAGCTCTTTGAACACTCCCGGCGGCAGTTCGACTCTGCCGCTCTGCTTCAAACGCTCCTTGCCGCGCTTCTGTTTTTTCCAGAGCTTCATTTTGCGGGTACGATCGCCGCCGTACAGGTAGCCCGTCACGTCCTTTCTCTGCGCTGGGATCGTTTCGCGCGCAATGATGCGGCCGCGCACCTTGGCCTGAAGCGCCTGCGCGAACTGCTGTTTCGGCAGAAGATCTTTAAGCCGCTCTACCATGGTGCGCCCTTCGTGCTCCGCCTCGTCCTCCGCCACGATGCGGGTGAGACCCGGCACCACCTCGTTCGCCACAAGGACCTCAAGCTTCGTCACGTCGCCCGGCGCATCCTCCACGAGCTCGTAGTTCAGCGAGGCAAAGCCCCCAGAGAGCGATTTCAGGTTATCGTCGAAGTCGCGAATGAGATCCGCAAGCGGCATCCGCGAACGCACCATTACGCTGTGCGCGAAGGTTTCGGTGCGGATATCGCTCATATGGAACTTCTCCTTGAGGCGGAGGACGTCGCCGAGATAGCTGGGCGGCGTAAGGACCTCCACGTTTACCATCGGCTGGAGCACCTGGTCGGGATTGTCCGGAAAATCCTTGGGATGCTTTACGGTCCGCCATGCGGTCCCCTCCTTTACGCGGTAGGTCACCGACGGAAAGCTGTTCACGGTTTTGAGACCGAACTCGCGCACAAGACGCTCCGCAACGATCTCGAAGTGCAGGCGGCCCAAAAAACCGCAGGCGAAGCCCCGCCCCAGGACCTCGCTCACCTCCGGCTCGAACTGAAGCGCGGAGTCGCTTAACTTCAGCTCCTCAAGCGCGCGCTTCAGGTCGTCATGGTCGCTCTCCTCCGCCGGGTAAAACGCGACGAAGACCACCGGGCGCGGCTCCTCGTAGCCCGGCAGGACCTCGCCGCCGACGAGCGAAGCCATTGTGTCGCCGATCCTTATCTTCCCGGGCTCCTTAATGCCCGTTGCGATGTAGCCGATATCGCCGGGATAGAGCGCGTCGGTCGGCTGGAGTTCGGGATGGAAATAGCCCACTTCTTTCACCTTGCACCGTTCTCCGGCGGCGATAAGCGCGGATTCCTCCCCTGCCTTAAAAACCCCGCCCGTAACGCGCACGAATGCGATCGCGCCTTTGTGGTCGTCGTAGCGCGAGTCGAATATGAGCGCCTGTTTGGCGTTGTTCTCCGCCTTCGCTTCGCTTTCCGCCTGCGAGCTCGGAAAACGTGCACGCCCAGCGGCGTTCACGTCCAATCCTCGCTTCTTGGCGGTCGGCGGCGGCACGCGGCGAACGATGGTACGGAGCAATTCCGGAACCCCTTCCCCCGTCTTTCCCGAGACGCGCAGAATGTCGTCCGG
>Ga0209518_1002981_pt1 | contig 14998 bp, 17 predicted proteins | sample RifGroB1_FD_183993 | JGI IMG/M metagenome (GOLD analysis project Ga0209518, IMG submission 183993) | Groundwater microbial communities from Rifle, Colorado, USA - Groundwater B1 (SPAdes) (version 2) | ecosystem: Environmental > Aquatic > Deep subsurface > Groundwater | place: Rifle, Colorado...
TATTACAACACTAAACGGAGACACCACTCCCTGGAGTTGCAAAGCCCGCTGGGATACTTTGTTGCGAAAGGAGGAATGTCGCAAATGTCCTTGACTTATACAAACGATTGACTTCTAGCGATTTTGATTATACTCTCAGGCTAAACAAATTGCCCGAGTATTTCTTCATCCTCGTTTTTCTCTTTTTTTCTAACCCTCCTTCTGGTTCTGTGCCAGGAGATAGTATTCACTCCAGGGACTATATAAGTCAATGACTTATACACTAACTTGACTAAAGGTGGTAAAGGCGGTTAACTAAAGTAGGTGGAAAAAGCTTCACAACATAAAATTATCGGCATTGCCAATTTATTTTTAGGGATTTTGCTGGTGTTTTTTTTGGTGGTGATATTCTTGGGACCCTACCCAAAGTTGGGCGAACTTTATACTGACTTTGGTATCGAACGGAATTCGTTTTTGACTTATGGACCGGTGTTTTTGGTTCTACCAATAAGTGCTTTGAATATTTTCTCGGGAGTGAGGCTTCTTAACAAAGCAAACAAAGATAACCAGGCGGCGTATAAGCTGGGTATAGTAAGTTTAGTTATCAGCTCCCTTATGTTTTTTCCCTTGGTTGGGCTGACTTTGGCGAATGTCGTGTGGTCGGTTTATCAGCTGACTAGTGCACTCCAGTGAACAAAGATTATAGATACCATCTGGTTGTGATGGCGGAGCCGGTTGGTGCCTATGCTTTAGGGGTGCTTCTTTTTGGTCAACAGCTTTCCGTTTGGGCGATTGTCGGCGCAGTTGGAATTCTAATTTCAGTCCTGCTAACATAAGTCTACTTGTAGATTGACCTATGGTAGTTATAGATAACAAGGAAATCAGGCAGGCGGATAGAGAGACGGTCGTCCAAAAAGCCGTTCGGGAGAAAGACAGACAGTTTGTCAGTCCGGATAGTGGAGAGGTGGCTAAATTTGTGGTCGCTAGAACAATCGCTTTTTGGGAAACGGGAGAAGTTCGAGAAGTGGGGGGACATCTCACAAATATTTCCAATAGAGGTATTTTTTTACCCTGATCGAATTGGAGGTGAGAGGCCAAGAGAAAAAGCATTTAAAGTTGCCCATACGGCTAATCAACCTCCCGACAAAGAAAGCTTTGGTACCCAATTAGCACGGTGGATGGACACCAAAGGAAAAAGTGTCGTTGGAGGAGACATCGCTATTATCGTCCCTAAGGAAGTTTGCCACGAAGGATGGTATACCAATGTGGAATATCATATTTGTTACGCACGGGTACGCGAAATGTCGGAAGGTGAAAAAATTCTTGAAAGCGTTAGGGCTGGAAATTATTAAATCGTGTCCCGGGTCTGTCCGCCTTCGTTATAGCCTACAACCGACTTAAAAACCCCATACAGACCATAACTCTCAACAAGCTCAATAACTCTAAAACTTCTTTTAAATTCGCTCGCTGAAACTTCTTAATTTTTCTGCCCGCCCGGCACGTCTCTATTAATACTTACTTTGATAGGATCTTTGCCTATCCTCCTCAAGATGCAAATTTTAGTAAAGTCGACTTTACTAGACACAAAAAGATTATTGGGAATAATCGACTTAGATGGAAATTTCGGGTTTGATGTACTGATTTATCCTGGTTCAACCGCTTTTATTTCTGTTAGGCCCAGCATTTTCTTGTCGAATGTAAAGACGGGACGAGTGGGTTTGGAACTGCTGACCGCTCCTAAGTACGCATCAACAAAAGAGATGGGATATTTGCTGTAAAGAGCGAGTGTTTTTTGAAAGAGTGCTTTATGAAGATCAAATTTGCTGTAAGCAATCATGGCGGAAATTTTTTCGATTATCGCTTCTTTTGAAAGATCGTAAAAGGATAATAAAACAAAGACTGTCTCGACAAGAATAACATCCGGGACGACAAGGCTTTTATCTGGGGCTTTTTGAAAAAGATTCTCAACTGCCGTAGCCTGCTTTTCTGAGTCGTTAGTCAAGAAACGAATAAGAATATTGGTATCCAGAAGATATTTACTTACCATAGCCTTTTCTCACGTGAGACAGAACATTTTTGTCGGCTTCCTTATCAGAGTATTTGTGAGAAGATTGGACAGATCCTTTAAGCAGGAGAAAGTCTTTTGCGGGGCTTATCGTAATTTGGTCATCCACTCGAGTGAAGGCGACTTTCTGGTGGGGTTTGATGCCTAGATATTTCCTAATCTCCACGGGGATAGTCACCTGTCCTTTTTGGGTGAGGGTAGTGATATAGGGCATAGTAAGAATATGTTATCACAGGTAATGATTGGTTGTCAACAGTAATACAATCTTCTACAAGGTATTCCATGTCCAATAACCCAATCGTTCCAATCCCTCCGGTTGTCTTCTTTTAGTAAAGTCGACTTTACTAGACACAAAAAGGTTATTGGGGAATAATCGGCTTAGATGGAACTTAAAATCCACGACTTTCAAATTTCGATCTTGCGGGAGCTGCTGTTTAAGCCGGGAGCGCGTTTTTCTGATTTAAATAAAGTCGGAGTAACCAATGATCATTTTACCTTTCATCTCGGTCGCCTGCTTAAAGAGGGCTTGGTTAAAAAGGACCGGGGGAGATACTCACTTACAACCGAAGGTAAAGAGTTCGCCAATAAAATGGACACTGATGCCCTTCAATTGGAAAAACAAGCCAAGCTTAGCGTCGCCCTTCATCCGGTTAAAATTCAAAGCGGTAAGACCGAGTATCTTGTTCATCACCGACTTAAAGAACCCTTTTTTGGTTGGTATGGATCGATAAGCGGTAAGATCCGCTGGGGCGAAACACCACTGGCGGCGGCTCGAAGGGAGCTTTTAGAAGAGACCGGTCTAACAGGCGATCTTATCTTAAAGGGTATTGCCCATTTTCATCATATTCATAAGGACGGGGGATTTTTGGAAGATAAATACTTTTGGGTTTATCGTGTAGAAAATATGCAGGGCGACTTAAGGGAGAAAATTGAAGGAGGAGAGAATATCTGGATGACTAGAACTCAATTTGGTCGCCTGAAAAATGTTTTTGAAGACTTCGATACCCTGGAAAGGGATATAAACGGCCGCCAATTTTTCTACGAAGATCGAGTAAAGATAGTAGACAGTTATTAGGTATCGAGTCTATTTATGAAGCTATTTCTACGAGAGGTATTTCGCCGATATCGCCTCTTACCAAATTGTCTTAACCCCTTTGTAAGCTCTTATCTTTTGGTCACTAGTCACTAGTGTTGCCTCAAGGTCCCGTGCCGATGCCACAATCATTCTATCGGCCGGATCGCGGTGGGGGAAATCGTCAAGAAAGACAGATGCCTTAGCAATTGCATTGCCAACTGGAACAAAACTAAAGGAAGGTAGGCTCTCTAGGGTCTCAAGCCATTTTTGAGTGTCGATTGTAAGGACTAACCTTTTGGCCACAATCAACATTGCTATTTCCCAGATACTAACGGAGGAAACATAGAGCCGTTCTCCTTTCTTCTGGGCTCGTGTAATTGCGCCCAGGGCGGCTTTAGAGAGTTTATCTGGATTTGAGACGAGCCAAACCAAAACATGAGTATCGAGAAATAATTTCACTTCAGCCTCTCCCACACTTTTTCATCTATCGGCTCGACGGGATCTTTATAAAGCGTCACCGTTTTCAGAAGGGGATTAGTTTGTCTTTCAGGACTTTGTTCATAAGGGACAACTTTGACTGTCGGCTTACCATCATGCGTAATCACAAGTTCTTTTTTCTCATTTTCCACCATCCGGAGATAAGCCAGAACTTGCGGCTTGAATTTGGACTTTGTTAGAATTAATTTCTGCATAAGACCATGATCATGGTACCATGGTCAGATACTCGTTGTCAACGGCAATTATTCCCAAATTGTTAGTAACTGTAAAAGCTACGAGACCTTTTGGACTCGGCAAAGGGTCCAATGAGTCACGAAGCTGATCGAACTAGATACGTTCTTTCCCACCTCCGGGGGATACTGCCTGGATGCAAAAGTAATTAACCCTTAGAGAATTAAAATCATACTCGTACCAAGATGTCCAAAGACTTAGGCAAGGAAGTTATCACCACGCGTTGATCCTCGTGTCCCTGTCCCAGTTATCGAAAATTTGACACCGTTACCCTCGGTGCTATCATAAATCTATGAGGCTGATTGCCAATCTCTTGATTAATTCTCTGGCGGTTTTTATAAGCGCTTATATCCTTCCGGGGGTCAAAGTCGATTCATTCCTTACCGCCTTTATTGTGGCGATTGTCTTGGGAGTAGTTAATGCTTTTGTCAAACCGGTCCTGGTGTTTTTTACCTTGCCGGTGACTATCCTAACCTTGGGTTTATTTATTTTAATCATCAACGCTTTGATGATTCTCTTGGTCTCTGCTCTCGTCCCGGGCTTTAGGGTCGATAACCTCGGCTGGGCGATCCTCTTTAGTGTCGTTCTTTCTCTGGTTAGCTGGTTTCTCCATTCGCTCGAATATAAGTAGAAATTCATGCAAGACTGGTTCGAACATACGATCATCTATCCACTGCTTGTTGGGATTCGTTATTATCCCTACTATATTTTGGCGGCCGTTTCGCTCTTGTCTTTCTTTGTTGTCAACCGTGTTTTCAAATCTCGATTAAATCTTCAAATTAAAGCCCTACTTGCCCTCTGGCCATTTCTCGCAGCTGCTATCTTTTCCATTTTTGATTTTGTTGATTACGGTAAGATGCGGGAGGGCTCCCACATAATAATTTTTGCGACGTTCACCTTTATTCTGGTCGAAATCCTAGCGAGAATAAAATCTAAAGTCCTCGTTCTTTTAGTACTCATACTTGTTGCGATTATTTTCTTTCCAAGAGTCGGCGGTGGGTGGGGGATGACGACTCGCCCTTATAAATGTCAGTGTCTCGGAGTCGAAGTTATAACGGAGGGAGCAGATACAATCATGCCGATGTGTTACGGCATCCCATATCGCTGCGGTGCTCTTCAGCAATCCTGGCCGAACTTCTAAGGGGATTAGGTTTTGTCGGGTAACAACTCTTCTACTCTCTTGAAGAGTCCACCTTCGTACAGTCCACCTTCGAGGTGTACGACGGGACTCGCTCGAATATAAGTAGAAATCTTATTAAGCGTTGACGACCATCTTCTCGATCTCGCAAGCAGCTGCCGCTGGATCAAAAGTCTTTGGGATGTGAACAAAGGTAAATTGCGAATTAAATAAACCTATTTTTACTGCTTTTATAATCTCGAAACAAACTCTATTACAGGAGGAATTGCCAATTCCTTTTGCAAATTTTGCATTGGTCGAAGGACTTAAAAATGAATCTATCTTGTAGTCCACTTTTTCCGGGCTGCTGCATTGTGTCTCGATCCGTAGTTTATCTTTGTCCCTTCTCGAATACTGCCCGAGCCCGAGAATAAATTGCGGTTGAAGAACCTGAAGTTTTATAAGTAATTGCTCAACATCTTTGGGTCTAGGACGAGAGGGGAGAATCAGTTTTGTGCTGACCGAAAGGGCACTTAGGGTTCTGTGACTAATATTCCTCGCGAAGGCAAATGCGGCGATCAAAGGCGCATCCATATGCCAATTGTAATCCACTCCTTTTACAAATAATTTTTGCAGGGACGGCCTTGCAGGGTGCAACCCAGCATGCACAGGGAGTACAAGGAGTACGAATTTCTTACCGGACGCGACGGGCGGGGGGGGAACAATTCATAAGGGAGATTTATTCTATGGATTTACAAGCTTGGCCTTGAGACGGTACTTTTGTGGCAGTCTTTGGTGAAAGGGATACATAATCACTTCGCCGGTATCAGGGTCAACCCATTGCCTTTTCAGTCTAATCTCACCGATTAAAAAAAAGACTCGGACTATTTCACCACTGTCATCCTTAAATTCTACCCATCTGCGGTCACTTCTACTGGTAAATTTACCTGCACCTCTCCATTGAGGTAATCCGCCATCGTCAAAATAGCTATCGGTAGGTCCATACCATTTCCCATTCAGTAAAACACGAACAGGATTTATTCCCGGGTCGCCAGCCGCAGCAATAACTTTAGCCGCCCTGTATTGTCTGACGAGCGTACCATCAACCCTTCTGGACGGGCTTGACGCAGTTGATACGGATTCGTTCTCAACAAGTAAGACGGGAGGAAATTCCCTGGCCATAAGTATGTATCCTACCATAGCTAGGCCTATAGCACTCTAACAATTGTGTGTAAAACTAAAACGCTCTGGGAATTCATTACAAGTAGCTAGTCCACCTTCGAGGTGTACGGTGGGAGTACTTTTGACCTTTCTGCTAAAATCGGCACGCGGTTCACAGATTTCGCGAAGGAGACTTATACACCCACAATTTTTTTGAGCAGATCGACGGTCCTCCGTCAATTACCTTAGCCCAACTGGCTACCCAGCCAACAACGGTTATCAAAGTCATTGTTCAGCTCCATTTTCCGGCCTATTATGCTCAACTGACCCAAGATCTCGACCGGGCGTTTGACTGGGGGCTTCAGCCGGGAAATGAAAGTACTATTCTCAACAGTCAAGCTAGTCTTGGAATAATTCCGGAATATGTTAAACCCCACCTTAGTAAATTAGCCTTTCATCTTTCTGGTGTCGGTTCTGTCGATACTCCCGGAAAAGATGCTTATCGCCTTCGCAATGTTGCGGTTGCTTATCCGCTAGACTCGCTTGCGTTTTCAGAAGATATCTATCGGGTGACAATAGCAAAGTTACGGAGTGAAACCTTGCAGGACGAAGCCGGTCAACCGCCACCGGCAGAAGTTATTGCTAGGCTTACTGCCAAGGAAGATTTAGCAACCGTTGACCAAATTGTCTCCCGCATCTATTTTGCCTATTGGATAAGTCTGGTTGAGCGTTCCAAAGCCATATCTAAAATCTGAAATTTGCTTTCTGAAAAACTATCAGTTATAATATGTATGTTTTCGCAGGTTGACTAAAGGTACCTGCTTTCAAAGATTTAGATTTGAATTCGTATTAGATAAAGATACTCGTTTTATTTTTTTTAGGTTTGTATCTTTTATCCGTTTTCACTCAATTTCTTCTTAAAGCAGCTGCATTTAGTTAACTTGTTTGTTAATTTATGGCTACTAAATTATTCGTCGGCAAGCTTCCTTATTCAACTACAGATCAGCAGCTGTCTGATCTTTTTTCAAAAGCAGGTACAGTAGTGAGTGCTAAGGTTATCAGCGACAAATACTCCGGTCAGTCCCGAGGCTTTGGCTTTGTGGAAATGAGTTCGGAAGAAGAGGCAAAAAAGGCGGTTACTGAATTTAATAACTACAATCTTGACGGTCGAACGATCGTGGTTAATGAAGCTCGCCCTCAGGAAGAGCGTCCACCCCAAAGGTTCGGCGGTAGCCATTCCGGTGGCTTCCAGAATCGAGGCAACCGATCCGGTTCATATCGTGATCGAGATAGCCGACGATAAACATCTCCTTTATTAAAAATAATCATGGATAACTCCTTTGTTAATCTTTGCCCTCGTTGTGGCCAGCCGAGAATTGTGGCAAAAAAGTGGAGTGAGAAAATTAAGATCGGTAACCGCCCTTCGGTTATTTATCACACTGAAACAATTTGCCCTAACCCGAAATGTCAAAAGAAGGTCGATGAAGAACTTTCGGCCGCTCGGGAGAAAAGGGCGCAGATAGAGAAAGAAAGAGAAAAAAGGGGAGAAGAGCAAAAAGCCCATCGGGTTAATATCAAGATATAATTTACCCCAGCCAACACCCCGTACTTTAACTTGCACCGGCTGTGAGCTAACCAATTTTAGTTCCGTTCTTGACGCCCCTTCTTAAGTTGTGCGAAACTTTATTCAGTGAAAGCAAAGTGGGGAAAGGGCTCACACTCAATCCAATTATTGATAACCTTAGCTCTTCTGTTTGGGTTGGTGGTGATTGTTATTTATGGAACCAATATTAAATATAATTTACGCAACCGTGCCGCCACTTCAAATACAACCACCCCTCTTACGAAAAAGATTCAGCTAATCATCTTCAACCCAATACTGGAAAGTAAAGGAGGACAAAGCCTCATTCAAAATTTCCAGTGGAATGATCCAGAGACCTTAACTTCTCAAGCGATCACCGATATTAAGACAGTCAGTGGGGGATTCATAACATATATCATTACCGAAAAGCTTATCGTTGATGCCTACCCGGGAAAAGCCGATGGCTATGTTTATACCGATGATAGCTATCTTGCCTGTGAAGCCAATTTCACCACTTGCCATCAGCCAGATATTATGAATTATCAAAAAGCGCTCTCCCAATTTCAGTCCTGCGAAAAGAGGAATAGCGGAGTAATTGACGAAGTCTGGTTCTGGGGCGGACCGTATTTTGGTTTCTGGGAATCTGCCCTGGCCGGTCCCGGTGCTTTTTGGTACAACTCTCCCCCCATTCTCGAAACTTCATGTACGAAACTCCTTCCCATCATGGGCTTTAATTTTGAAAGAGGAGTTGACCTTATGCTTGAAGATTTCGGCCATCGAACTGAAGCCACTATGACCCAAGTTTATGGTGGTTGGGCGGCCAACGAAAGTACCCCTTGGAATAAATTTACCCTTTATGACAAAGTCGCTCCGGGCAAAGCCAATTGCGGCAACGTCCACTATGCTCCCAACAGCATCGCCGATTATGACTGGGGAAATACCACCACCGTAAAAAGCGCCTGTGACGATTGGCTCGCTTATCCAAACCTTGTCGGCAACTATAAAGATGTTAACTGTCAAACTTGGGGATGCAGCGGATATCAATATAAAAAATGGTGGCTTACCCATCTCCCCAAAACCGGGGGATTCACTGGAAATAAATTAAATAACTGGTGGCACTATATCGTTGATTATGAAAATGCCATTCTCAAAGTCCCTTCAGCTACCTCGACACCCACCCCTGTGCCTTCTGGATATCCCACCCCCACGGCCACGGCGGTACCTACCCTTACCCCTTCTCCTACCCGAACACCGCCACCTGTTCCCACCCGAACTCCGACGCCTACCCCCACTCGAACACCGACACCCGTTCCTACGCCGGTGATTCCTACACCGCCACCCACTCCTCCACCGGCCGCCGGTTGTCTAACTGACCGTTTAAGCTCCATGCCCTCCTGGAGTTCAAGTTGGGATGCCACCTGGGGGAGACCGGCTTCTTGGAGTGCCAATGGATATCTGGCGGTTTCTCGTAGCGGGGGAGGTTCTTCAGTTAAGGTAAAGCAATATCAAATATCGCCGGGTACCAACTACACCGCCAAGATATATATGTATGGATTGTCCGGGTCTAAATACTGGACGGAAGTTGGTTACCGACCGGGGAGTTTCTCCGCCTGGGACTTTGATGTCAACTCTTCGGCCTGGACGCTTATTAACAAGTTTGACGGGTACAATGGTTTCCCCAACGGTAACGGGGGAAACTGGACAGCCTACAGCGTAAACTTTAATTCACAATCAAACAGCAGCGTCTCTGTAGGTTTTAAAGCCGGGAGTCAAGGACCGGGGGAGGTCTACCCGGGTGGTTACTGGGCCAACTTGTCAATTTGTCCCAACGGCACGCCGGTGCCCACCCCCATCCGGACGGCGACACCTACTCCTACGGCACCACCAGCAACGCCTATCCCGACTCCAACAAGAACCCCGACACCTATCCCGACTCCGACTCGTACCCCGACCCCTATCCCTACACCGACCAGAACAGCTACCCCCACCCCGACTTCTGTCCCCACCGCCTGTATCGTCCGGGAGACTTTCGGGTCACTACCGGCCTGGAATTCAACCTGGGAAGCTCCCTGGGGGACGGGCGCTTCTTGGGGAGCCTCTTCGTATCTTTGGGCCACCCGCGCCGCGGAGGGTTCCTCAGTCAGGGTAAAAACGTATAGTGTCTCACCCAACACGACCTACACGATCTCGGTGGGGATGAAAGGATCATCCGGGACAAACTACTGGACAGAAACCGGCTATCGACTGGGAAGTTGGTCGGCACAGAACTTTGATGAAAGTTCCTCTTCCTGGACTTTTGTTAACAAGTTTGATGGCTATGGCAGTTATCCTAACGGTAACGGGGGAGTCTGGACAACTTATACCAAGACCCTTTCTACCGGCGGCAACAATACCATCTCGGTGGGTTTTAAAGCGGGGAGTCAAGGAGGAGGATCGACATACCCCGGAGGAAACTGGAACAACTTGACGATCTGTCCACCGGGGTTAAGCTCACTTAACCGTCCGACCAATGTTTTGGGAGCCACGGTTGAGAGTTTAGTCGATCAGATCTTAAGACTTTGGCAGAATCTGATCTTGGGACAGTAAATACTGCCGGAACATCTAAGCGAAGGGGATACTTGTAAACTTTCCCATTGGCTCTTGCAAACGCTCTCCTATCATTATAAATTGAGAATGACACTTCTATGGTGAGGAAAGCCCTGCTCATTTCTTTCGGTGCCTTGGTTATTGCCTTGGGATTGTTGGTTGTCGCTTCACTGACAAAACGCCGTTTTCCAACGCCGGTAAGTGATGTCTTACTTTCGTTAGCAACTCCGGCTCCCGTTCCACCGCTTATTGCCAGCGGTCAGGTGTTGGGGGTGAAGAAGGAGATGAATGCTTTGACGGTGCAGTTTGACAGCCCGCCGATGTTTAGGGGTAAGACGCAAGATGTCGAAATTGCCTGTCCGGCGAGTGAGTCGTTTGTAAATACAATGACTCTCAATATTAAAGCCAAAAAGCCGATGGTGGTGAGTGAGCCACAACCGACGAACAAACTTCTGTTTCAAATTGCGGATCCGACGAAGAAAGACACAATTACAGGTACGTGTGCCAGTCCAAGTTGCACTACTCTTGAAAGAGGTTGTATCCTGACGCGGACGGTTTATTTAAGATAACTACGTTATGAAACCTAAAACGGCAATCGTCTCAACGCTGACGACTTTTTTCGCACTTTTGATCTTTGGTCAAGTAGCGGTGGCGGCGCCTATTTCTTATGGTAATGGTTTTTATACCAATCTTTGTGGATCGAATGTGGATGCGACTTTCTATGGTTGTCAGGCTTGGTGTGATCCGACGGCTGGTTTTTGTAGTTCGATAAATCCTAAAAATGCCAAAGCAGAATATTGGGTGTATCGCTTTACTTGTGATGGTCAGCAAGGTGGTTGTGGAGACAATCCAGAGCTTCTTTATCCCACCGACGCCCAAAAACTTTATGAGGTAGCGCGGACTCCTGCTGGTCAGGCAACGGCCTGCAATAAGACGATTCAGTTGGATGTTTTTGATAAGCTTTGTGGGATCCCTGATGACCAGGGTCATTTTGGTGGCTGGACTTGTGCGGGAGCACCGGGACTTCCGGATCCGAACTTAAAGGGTTATATGGTGTGGTATTCAGGGCAATGTGCCGGTCCGCCGCCGCCGCCCGATACCTGTAGCCCGTCTACAAATGCAAGCAATCCGTCTCCGGTTAATGGTGCCAGTGGGGTACCTTTGAAACCTACTTTTTCTTGGAGTTGGGATTGTAACCCCGATTGGGTGAAGTGGGTAGATGTCTTTATCTGGGATTGCAATCCAAATGGAGATCCGGGATGCAGCGCGGGTAAACCTTTGAGTTTTGCACACCTTGGCCCCGGGGCGACATCGGCGAGTATGTCTCAATTTAGTAACTTAACGGCTCTTAGACCTTCTACGAAATACTATTGGGAAGTTGTCCCGAATTCCGATCCGACCACTTTTAACTTTTGGAATTTTACCACCGTCGCTTGTGCCGATAGTGAAAAAACGGATGCATATGTTTCTTCCTCAGGCGGTGGACCATGGACAAGTTCGTTAACGGTGACCGGTTCGGAAGTCTATGTCAAAGGTAAGAATCGAGAAAATCGCAGCCCGGTTATCGTTTCGGTTACGCCGGGGACAAGTCAATCAGTTAGCAACGACACCGCCCTAAAAGTCACCGGTACAAATGGGCTTAAATTGGGTAGCCACCAAGTAACTTCTTACGTCGGGGCGGCTGATAATGCTTGTGGCACACCGGCAACATACACTTGCAATCCGTCTACGCCGACACTGAGTGCGATAGGTCCCAAGAATGTGGTTCCCACCGGACCGGTTAGCTATCAATGGTACTCGGACTTTGGTCAAGATTACTGTGGGGGAGATTATCCGGGTGATCCGACTAATCCTGCCGATCCTACCCTGGATAAAGTTGAGGTGAAGCTCTATGACAATGGAACATGTTCCGGAGCGGTGGTGGGTTCGTGTACGGCATATGGTTCTGCGGCGGCAGCCTCTCCGGGCGGATGTAATATTGTCTATGCGGGTTGGATACCCGATAAAACTTATTGTTGGAGTGGTCAAGGGACGAATGATAATGGCAGCACGTGGGGGACGACGATAAAGACGTCGTTTACTTATAAACCCAATGCTGAGGCCTGGTTCCAAGCGGTGGATGGAAATGTTTATGCGCAGGACAACCTAAAATCGGAGGTTCCCTCAAGCTGCACTAATGTGGACACCTGTTTCTTTAGTCGGAATGAGGACGCGTCAGATTATCCCGGGGTGGTTTCTTATGGCGGGGGAGGTTCCCCGCACTTTGGAGGAAGACTCTCGACGACAAATTGGTTGGCAAATACGGCTTTTAACTTTCGGCCGCCCTCCTATGCAGAGTTTTTGAAACAGGTTCCGGTGGTTCCGGAGGCGGTTGACGACGCCACTTTAACCAGCAAGATAAATGGGGGAGGGACTACCGACAGCTCGGACGCGCGTTATTTAATTTTTAATGATAACGCCAGTGACTTAAATATTAACAGCCTGCTGACGATCAGTGCCAGCAACAAGGTCGTCCTTTATGTGCCATCCAGCACCGCCGGGAAGGTGGTAAACATTAACGCTAATATTGAAGTTGCTGCGGGGAAAGGCTTTTTCGGCTTGGTGACTGGTCGCCCGATCGTTGTTAACACTGGTGTTACTTTGGTGGAGGGGCTTATTTTCACTGATTCGGCCGGAGTGGCCTTCAAAACGGAAGATAACTCTGCTTTGCCTGATTCTGGTAAGAAACAGCTGACGGTCAACGGTACCGTGATTGCGACAAGGGGAGAAATATCGTTAAACCGAACTTTAGTTCCGAACGATAATACCCAGATGCCGGCGGAGCAGTTCAATTTTGAACCTTCGGTTCTCTTTACCCTGCCTCGGGGTCTACGCCGGTTGCAATATCAGGTAAACGAAGTCCCCGAGACGGGAGATTAGCTTCTTAAGGAATCTCTATCTCTTCACCCTTTATTACTTCGTCGTTTAGAATTTTCCTGGCTACCTGGTCTTCCACTAGCCGGGCAATCGCTCTTTGGAGATGGCGTGCTCCGAACTGGGGGTCATAACCTTCTTGCGTCACTTGGTCCAAAAGACGATCGGTGATTTTTACGGAAATTTCGTGTTCTTTTTGTAGCCGGCCGTTTACCTCTCCAAGCAATATCCGGGCGATCTCTCTTAATTGATCTTTGGTCAGAGGCTTGTAAACAACAACTGCCTCAAAACGGTTGATAAATTCGGGTGAGAAAATTTTTTCTTTGAGGATAAATTCAATGAGCGCATCGCGGAGTTGGTCATAAGCCATTCCCTCGTTTACCTTTTCTCTTATAAACTCGGATCCGGCGTTGGAGGTGGCGATGATTAGCTTGTTGGCGACGGATATCTTTTTTCCGAAAGCGTCGGTGAGATAGCCTTCGTCCAGGACGGTTAAGAAGAGGTTGTTAACTGTCTGAGGGGCTTTTTCGATTTCGTCAATTAAGAGAACTCCAAATGGCTTGTCGCTGAGCATCCTGACCAATCGTCCGGGCTCCTGGGTGGTGATGGAACCGATCAGGCGTTCTATCGCCTCTGTACCTTGAAACTGGGCCATATCTAACCGGTCAAGAGCCTCCAGGTTGCCGAAATAACTTTGAGCTAAGACCTTGGCGGTTTCTGTTTTGCCGACGCCGGTTGGACCCAGAAACAAAAATGTACCCAAGGTTTTCTGGACACCTGTTCCTAGCCTTGTGCGCCGCAGCGACATGGCCAGCTGCTGGACCGCCTCATCTTGGCCGACAATTCTTTTGTGGATCAGTTCGTCAAATGTCTTTAATTTGTCGGTTTCCTGGGCGGTCAATTCACCTAAGGGAATTTTTAGCTTTTGTGAAAGAAGCTCGTCGACGAAGTCGGGTAATACAACTTTCTGATTCAAGGTTTGGGCGGTGTAGATGGCAGTTTCTTCCAGCAGCTTAATGGCTTTTTCGGGGAAGGGAGTTTCACTTATTAATTTGTCTGACTTTTCTATCGTTTCCAAAATTGTCTGCTGCAAGATAAATACTTTGTGCCTTAACTCCAAGACGGCGGTCCAGTCCTGTAATATTTCAATCGCTTCCTCTTTGGTCGGGGCATTTATTTCCACCGCCTCGAAATGCTGGGCGACAAAAGCGTTGCGTTTGATGTATTTGTGATAGTTTTCGGGGGTGGTGATGCCGATTATCCGGACGCGGGTATCGGTTAAGCCTTGAATAATGACTTCTGATAAGTCACTTCTTCCATCACCGGTAGCCAGGTGGTTATCGATATTGTTAATGACCAAAATGATGTTTCCGGCGGCGGCGGCTTCCTGTAAGATGGCTTTTAAGGTGGCCTTGGAGGCGGGAACGTCGCTGCTGGTCAAAAGCGAAACAATGTCCAGCTCCAAGACCCGCATCAGTTTTAGCTGGGGAAGACTGTGGCCTTCATAAATTTTCTTAGCCAGCTCGTAGACAACGGTTCGTTTGCCGACTCCCGGTTCACCGAGCATAATAATGTTGCCCTCAACTTGTTTAGTGAGGGTTCGTTCTATCTCGGAGACCGCTTTGCTTCGGCCGACAAGGTGTTGGTAGAAACGGTTGGGGTCTGACATGACGACCGCGTAGCGGTCCAGGGTGGGGGTGTAACCATAGGCGAGGTCGTAGCCGATACCGGGTTTCGACAGTAGGTTTTCAAGTTTCCAGAACTGCTTTTGCTTGGTCTGAAAAGCTAAGG
>Ga0209518_1002982_pt1 | contig 14998 bp, 13 predicted proteins | sample RifGroB1_FD_183993 | JGI IMG/M metagenome (GOLD analysis project Ga0209518, IMG submission 183993) | Groundwater microbial communities from Rifle, Colorado, USA - Groundwater B1 (SPAdes) (version 2) | ecosystem: Environmental > Aquatic > Deep subsurface > Groundwater | place: Rifle, Colorado...
AAATTAAATTTCTTAGCAACCCCCCAATCCCTCTCATCGTGAGCTGGTACAGCCATAATCGCGCCCGTGCCATAAGAACCTAAAACATAATCAGCTACCCAAACTGGAATTTCTTCATTAGTTGCTGGGTTGATAGCTTTTATACCAGTGTCTACTCCGGTTTTTTCACGCGCTGCCCTCTCTAACCGTTCCAACTCTCTACCCTTAAGAGCTTCACTCACATATTTTTTCACCTGATCACTTGCTTGCCAGCCCACTTCAATCCAACGACGAGCAAGCTCTGGTGAAATCACCATAAAAGTTGCACCAAAGATTGTATCCAGGCGGGTGGTAAAAATATCTACAAAGTGCTTTTTATCTTCTTGCCCAGGTATCCCAGTTAAATAAAACCTGACTTGTGCCCCTTGGCTCTGGCCTATCCAATTTCGCTGCATTTCCTTCAAAGGCTCTGGCCAATCCAATTTATCTAAATCTTTAAGTAACTCTTTAGCAAAAGCCGTGATTTTGAAAAACCACTGATTCATTTGCCTCTGCTCTACTTCTGATTGACAGCGCTCACACTTGCCATCAACTACCTGCTCATTGGCGAGCACGGTTTGGCAGCTAGGGCACCAATTCACTGGCGCTTCCGCGCGATAAGCCAAACCTTTCTTATAAAGTTGTAAAAATAACCACTGGGTCCAGCGATAATACACTGGATCAGCCGTGCTTATTTCCCGAGCCCAATCATAAGAAAACCCTAATGATTTTATCTGGCGTCTGATATTATCAATATTTTCTGCGGTCGTTACGCGCGGATGCCGGCCAGTCTTGATGGCATAATTTTCTGCTGGCAAACCAAAAGCATCCCAACCCATCGGATGCAAAACCTCTACCCCTTTCATTCGCAAATACCGGCTGTAAATATCAGTGGCAGTGTAACCTTCAGGGTGCCCTACATGCAATCCTTGGGCTGAAGGATATGGAAACATGTCTAAAATATAGGCCGCATCATCTTTAGGCAGTTCAGCGGCAGAGAAAGTGTTTTTATCCTGCCAGACTTGCTGCCACTTATTTTCTATAATTTTATGATCGTATTTTTCCATTTATCTGCTTAAGTCTTAGAGTAAGAAAAAGGGGCCTTTACCCCTTCTTATGCTAGCATTTGCCCACTCTCTCTACAAATAAATGTACCCGGATAACGATTGACCTAAATAGTTTAAATTGGTAATCTTATTAACGCTTTTTCAAGTCAGTTCAGCTAGCAAAAAGTCACCAGCAGATAATGATGTTAAAATATAATTAGAAGTTAAGCTCAGCGCCTAAGGAACAATCATATAAAAGGGGACCTAAACACAATTTCATTGCAGTTGGCTTTAATCTTGGTACAGGGATTAAAGTATTTGCTTGAACTAATAATCACTGGCCTTAACTGGTTATGGCGAGTTAGCCAGCCAGTATTAAAATTGCTGGCCAGCTGGTTTATTTTGCGTCCTTATAGGATTCTTTTTCGCTTTAATCGCCTATTGAAAAAATGGTGGCCGAAGCTGCCAAGTTTAAAATTGCTGTCTCATCATCAAAGTATCATTTATCTTCTATTGTTAAGTGCTGTATTGGTAACAACTAATAGCTGGCGAGTACACCAAGCGGCCGCAGAAAACTTTGGCCAAAATAATTTGCTCTTTCCTTTAATCAAACCTGATTTTGAATTGATTGTGATTGAATCCGGTAGCGATGCGATCTTCGAACTAGATCAGTTAGATCCAACAGATGGCTCTGATAATGCCGAGGTAACGCCAGAAAATCAAATTGGTTTATCAGGTACTGGCGCCGCTATCCTTAAACCACACTTGGTAACTTCCTCTCCTAGTACAGCCGCTCGCACCTCTATTGAATATTATGAAGTTCAAATTGATGATACCATTTCCAGTATTGCCGAAAGATTTAACTTAAACCTGAACACTCTGCTTTGGGAAAATAGATTATCCGCTCGCAGTATTATTCGCCCGGGACAAAAGCTGACTATATTGCCGACTAATGGCGTAACTTATCGTATTGGTCGGGGCGATACTGTGGCTAGTATTGCCAAAAAATACGCTGTGACCACTGAAAATATTTTAGCCTACAATAAAATTTCCAGTTCATCATTAACTATTGGTCAAACTATTGTTATACCCGGCGGGCGCCCCCCAGCCGCGCCAGTTGCCTCGGTGGCACGAACTGCCACCGTTACACCAATTAATGCGCCAGCTGGTTCCAGCACCACCAAATTACTTTGGCCGACAGGCGCTAAGAGAATCACCCAATACTACACTTGGCGACATGGCGGCATTGATATTGCCGGCCCGACTGGCACAGCTATTTATGCAGCTGAAGACGGCATTGTGGAAGTATCTGGTTGGAATAAAGGCGGTTATGGTTACTATATAATTATTGACCATGGCGGCGGCTTAAAAACGCTTTATGGTCACGCCTCAAAATTACACGTGGCTGCAGGTGATCGCGTAACCAGAGGTGATCAGATTGCTAATGTCGGTTCGACTGGGCGTTCTACCGGGCCTCACCTGCACTTTGAAGTTAGAATCCGCGGTAGCCGCACCAATCCATTAAATTATATTAGATAAACTACTCATTCTGCCCACGCGGGCGGTATTGTAAGGCCTCGGCCACATGGCTGGCAGTAATTTCAACCGAACCAGCCAGATCAGCGATCGTTCTGGCAACTTTAAGTACGCGATGATAAACCCGTCCAGAAAGATGAAACTTATTAACTGCCTGGCGCAGTAATTCAACTGCCTCGGCAGGTAACTGCAAATTTTTTATATCCGTAAGTTTCATGGTGGCATTTAGTTTAACTTGATGGCCAAATCTCTCGGCCTGACGCTGCCGAGCGACCACAATCCTTTCCTGAACTTTAATTGAAGGTTCAGCGGACGGTAGTTCTAATTTTTCAAAAGGTAACCGTGGTACATTTACATGTAAATCAAACCGATCTAGTAACGGTCCGGAAAGTTTGTGCTGATACCGATAAATCATGCCCGGTGTGCAAGTGCATGGTTTTACCGGATCCCCCGCATAGCCGCAAGGGCACGGGTTCATGGCCGCCACTAAAATAAACTGCGCTGGATATTGAATGGTCGCTGCCGCCCGCGCTACTGTTACCAAACCATCCTCCAGTGGTTGCCGCAGGCTTTCTAAAACTGAACGGGGAAATTCCGGCAGTTCATCTAAAAATAAAACGCCCCGGTGAGACAAAGAAATTTCTCCTGGCCTGGGATTTGAACCGCCGCCTACTAAAGCAACTTCAGAAGCAGTGTGATGGGGTGAACGAAAAGGACGACGCCGAATCAATGGTTGTTCTGAAGTCAATAAGCCGGCCACGCTATAAATTTCCGTGACTTCTAAAACTTCTTCTCGCGTTAGTGGCGGCAAAACCCCTGACAAAGCCCGGGCTAAAAGCGTCTTACCCGACCCCGGCGGTCCTGACATTAGAAGATTATGCCCGCCAGCCGCCGCAACTTCCAAAGCACGCTTGGCGTGTTCTTGCCCATGAATGTGAGACAAATCACTGTCTGGTGGAATATCACTAATAGTTATTCTATCTAGATTAGTGATAGCGATTGGTTCAATAATTTCCTGCCCGGCTAAATGATTTAGCAATTCAGTTAAATTTTTAGGCGCATAAACGGTTAACCCTTCAACCAAACCCGCTTCAGCAGCATTGGCTGCTGGAATATACAATTCTGAAAAACCAAGCCTTCGGGCAGCTCGGGCAACCACCAATACTCCAGGCACTGCCCGTAAAGTTCCTTCCAATGACAATTCTCCCAAAAATAATTGGCTGTTAAATCCAGCTTGGCTATGCAATTGGCCGCTAGCGACCAACAAAGCCAAAGCTATGGGCAGATCATAAGCACTGCCTTCTTTTTTAACATCAGCTGGAGCTAAATTGACCGTTACCTTAGTCCGTGGAAATTCGCAGCCAGAATTTTTTAAAGCCGAACGCACTCGCTCCCTAGCTTCTTCCACTGCCTTATCAGGCAAACCAACAATAAAAATACCAGGTAATTGCGAGGAAACGTCTGCCTCTACCTCAATGGCCATGGCCTGTAAACCAAAGACACCGCAAGTATAAACTTTAGACGACATACCCAGTACAGAAACTTCACTCAATCACTCCAAGGGCGAGTATGATTGGGAAGTTGGAATTAAGAAATAAAATTTTTGTTTAGTCATAAGGTTAATATGAAGGTGATTACTGCGAGCCGTAGCGAAGTTCTTGTACTGGGCATAATGCTCTACCTTACTACCAAGTTGGTATTTTGGTCAAATTCAATTTTAGTACAATCACCCCAAGCCGAATAAATAATTAACCGTTCGCCTATTTGCTGTAAGGGCGATAATAAGATAACACCAATATCAAAACTCCAACCAATAAATAAATATCGGCCAAATTAAAATTAAGTCCGGTTAATATAGACAAATACCAAATATCAATTACCCCACCAACTAATACTCTGTCCCAAAAATTACTAAAACCGCCAACTAGCATTAAGCTGATTCCTAATAATCTATTTAAATTTTTAACTTTAAAAAATTGCCAGCCTAAATAAGTTAGACAAATAAGAACTACAGTAGCAATCGCAATTAAAAATACTGACGGCAAAGCTAAGCTGAATGGCCCTGACTTATTAATATAAAGAGTAAAATAAAAAAAATCATCTGACGTCCCTGGCGCCAGATGAATGACGATTTTCTTTAATAAACGATCAAACAAAAATAAAATAAAAACTAACCAGATCAAAATCGCTCTTGACTTATTCATGCCTGACCTAACTTTTTTTTCTTGCAATTAACACAACTGCTTGATTCCGGACGCGCCCGTAAGCGTCGTTGATCAATTTCCTTGCCACAATAACGACACTGACCATATGTTCCTTTGGCAATACGTGACAGGGCAGCATTAACATCTTCCAAAGTACCTTCCAAAGTGTGTTCTAGAGCTAGATTATCAGTAAAGGTAGCAACCTCAGCCGCGTTCTCGTCTTCTTTATCACCATAATCAGGAAACTCAGCATCAAAACCTTGCTTTGAACGAACATCGTGCCGAGAAAGTCCTTTCAAATCTTTCTCTAGTTTTTGCTTAGTATCTAGGAGCGCCTGCCCCATTTCTTTTATAAAGTCTTGGTCCATACGCCAACGAAGTATAGCACCAATCAAGAAAACAAACAAGGCTACCAGTGGCAAAGAAAAGCGACGCTTATTTTATAAAAAGAAAAAGGCGCCGCTCTGGTTGCCCGTTAATAAATTTAATAATTGGCACCTAACGGCGCCTAGTTACGATGCTTGCTCTACTTAGGTTTACGCAAGCTTAGCCAATCTCCCTTGCTTCCAGGGGAACTCGCTAGGCCTGCGCAAAGATAAGAATGTATCATCAAGCACCTTAGGCGCAACTACTGGCTTATTATTAAGTTGCGAATCTCGCTACCACCCTTTTGGTCTGCCAACCGTTAAGATCAGCTGACCTTGATTTTGTTTTTGTTTCAAAAATTTTTTGGTTTGACCTCGGCCAGTACTAGGTCGAAATCCGGACAGTAGCAAGGGTCTGAGAGCTGTTTTAGCGGCAACTTTCAGGCTCTTGCCTCAGTCCACAACCATTTTTTAATTTCCTAAAGTTGAGTATAGCATACTTTTTCTTCAGGGTCAACTATCTTATTTTGTCTTTAATTAGCCAAAAATCAACTTTTTATACTGAGCACATATATTACTCATTATCCACATAACTAACAATTTATCCACAAACCCCACTGTTTATTTCAGCGGGGTTTGTGTTTTATTTGCTATCTTGCCTATTTTGTCTTAATCTCGGTTAAAACGATTCCTCGGTGGCCCCGAATTAGGTCGGCTATTTGGCCTGCCTTCACGATGATTGCCATTGCCATTAAAACCCCGATGCGGCTCTACATACCCTTCTGGTTTAGGCAGTGTTTGCCGATGAGACAAATTAATCCTGCCTTGGTCATCAATCTCAATTACCTTAACTGAAATGATATCGCCGATCTTTACTACATCAGTAACATTGTTAACATAATTCCAAGATAATTCTGAAACATGCACTAAGCCTTCTTGCCGAGGCAGTACTTCCACAAAAGCCCCAAAGTTCATAAGTCTCGTGACCTTGCCTTGAAAAGTTTCACCTATCACCACTTCGCGAGTTAAATTCTTTATCCAATCAACTGCCTTTTGACTAGCTTCAGCTGAAACTGATGTCACCATTACCAAACCATCATCTTCTATATCAATGGTCACACCAGTAGCATCAATGATTTCATTAATAATCTTGCCGCCTGGCCCAATAACATCACGAATCTTATCAACTGGAATATTGAAAGATACAATGCGCGGAGCGTAAGGTGATAATTCTGGACGAGGTTCCCCAATTGCCTGGCTCATTACTTCTAATACTTGATTGCGAGCTGTTTTGGCTTTAGCTAAAGTTTCACTGATGATCGCGGGAGCAATACCACCAAGCTTAATATCAAGCTGAACTGCGGTCACACCATTGGCAGTGCCAGCCACTTTAAAATCCATGTCACCAGAATGATCTTCCACACCTTGAATATCTGTAAGGATGGCATAGCGGGATTTATCCGCTGGATCAGTTATCAAACCCATAGCAATGCCGGCGACGGCTGCTTTGATTGGTACGCCCGCATCCATCAGCGCTAAACTGGAACCGCAGATTGAAGCTTGCGATGACGAACCGTTGGATGATAAAACTTCAGAAACAATTCTAATGGTATAAGGAAATTTTGCACGGTCTTGTGGTATTACTGGCACTAAGGCTTTCTCCGCCAAAGCGCCGTGGCCAATTTCTCGGCGGCCCGGACTGCGCACCGGCCTAACTTCACCCACGGAAAACCCAGGGAAATTATAATGATGCATAAATCTTTTCTTGCCATCCTCTTCCATACCATCCAAAGTTTGCTCCATACCTGGGCTGCCCAAAGTTACAACTGACAATACTTGGGTTTCCCCTCGACGAAAAAGCCCGGTACCGTGAGTACGAGCCAATACTCCGACTGAGGCTTCAAGCGGACGAATTTCATCTAATCCCCTACCGTCTACTCTTTTACCTTGCTCTAAAACTAAATTGCGTGCGGCGATATCAAGATAATTTTCAATCATCGCCAAACCCATACCCCGAGCTTCTTTGGAAACCTCATTATCTGCTTTCAGAATTTCATCTAATCCCTGGGTAATTTCTCGCAATTTGCTTTTATAATCCTCTTTGCTTCTAGTAGCAAAAACCGCTTCAAACTTACCAGTTAAATAGGCCTGAACCTTTGCTCTTAAGGCTTCGGTAGCCGCCTGCTCAGCTGGATCTAGCTCTGACTCAGGCTGTTTCGCCTGGCCGCAAGTTTTTATAACTTCTTGCAAAAATGGAAACAAACGGCCAATATGTTTGTGGCCAAAAGAAATAGCTTCAGCAATCTCAGCCTCCGGCACCTCGTTGGCCCCGGCTTCTAACATGACAATTTCATCATCAGTCGCCGCCACAAAAACATCCAAATCAGACTTGATTCTAGCTTCATATGAAGGGTTTAATACCCACTCACCACCAATTCGCCCGACACGCACCGCCCCCACCGGACCATTCCAAGGTACAGGCGAAATAGCCAAAGCTAAAGATGCAGCAATTAAAGAAGGCACATCTGGATCATTTTCTTGATCAACTGACAAAACCGTTACTACCACCTGCACATCTCGCCTTTCCGTATCTTTAAAAAGTGGACGGACAGAACGATCCATCAAACGAGCTGTCAATATCGCTTCATCGGTCGGTCGGCCCTCGCGTTTGATAAAACGAGAACCTTTTATTTTTCCAGCGGCATAAAGCCTTTCTTCGTAATCAACTAGCAACGGGAAAAAATCAGTGCCTTCCCTGGGCTCGGGTGATTGCACCACCGTGGCTAACACAGTGGTGTCGCCATAACTCACTGTACAAGAACCATGAGCTTGCTGGGCTAGCTTGCCAACTTCAACTCGAAGTTTTTTGCCGGCCAGTTCGTGCTCAAAAACTTTTACCTCTGACATATTTTATCCTTTCTCTGATAGGAAGTGACCGTGGGTATCTGTTATTTGAAAGGAGCTAGTCCGCGCCAATTGGGGCGGAACACCTCTCTTCAAATAACTTATGAACCTCATCAGTAAACTCCTACCTGATTAATTGCTTATTAAATATAAATTAATTTTTGTTAATTATGATTATTATTTTTCTTGGCAAGTTGCCGGCGCAAAGAAGCTGGCAAAGACATTAAAAACTGGCTGCGCGAAGACGATAGATCAAAAAAATCATCAGCCGCTTCTTTTAATTTGGCGGAAGCGGTTTCAGAGAAAGCCATAACTTCAACTCGTTGGCCCAAAAACTGTAAGTATTCAATCAATGGCACAAAATCACCATCGCCGGTTACTAAAACCACGACATCAAGTTTTGAGGCCATAGAAATTGCATCAATGGATATGCCCACATCCCAATCACCTTTCTTGGCGCCGCCAACAAATACTTGCAAGTCTTTGGTTTTTACTTCAAAACCTTGATTGTCTAAGGCCTCAAAAAATTTAGCCTCCTCCGGCGCTTCCGCCTTAACTACATAAGCAATAGCGCGGATTAATTTTCGCCCAGCGACTGCCGCTTCTAGGACTTTGCCAAAATTCGTCCGACTACCAAAAAGGTTGCGCGAAGAATAGTACATGTTAGCCACATCCACAAATACCCCAACGCGCTGATCTTTATGTTTAAGCATACTTAAAATTAGACAATTTAAATTGCCTATTCTTCTACCTCACTCACGCCCTCTTCTAAAATTTCTGGCAATTCCTGGGGAATGGCTGAGAGTTTTACTTTTAACTTAAGCTTCTTTACTAACTCATCAAAACTTGATTCATTCTCGCGCTGTAAAAATTTAAGTAACTTGCGGCGCTGGCTGACCTTTTTAACCAAACCCCGCCGGGACGAAAAATCTTTCTTGTGTCCCTTCAAATGTTCGGTTAAGCGCTTAACCTCCTCGGTTAAAATAGCTATCTGCACTTCAGCCGAACCAGTGTCAGCCTCGTGGATTTTAAACTTCTTAATAATCTTATCCTTAGCTTGTTTGTCTAACATGGGTTAAACTCCTTGTCTTTCGCTAGTCGAGTTACGGACGGATAAATCCAGTAACCCAAGTCAGCGAATATTATTTATAAGCGTTGATAAACGCTACCATAAGCTGAGGATTTTAGCAAGCCAGGCCTGCGGTAGGCAGGCCTGGCTGGCGAGAGCGACACCAGGAGGGTAAACTTACCTTACAAGGAACCAGGAAAGTATGATTAAAAATCTGCCAGATTTAATAGAGGATTTTTTACGCTATTTAAGGTACAAAAAGGGCGCACTGCTTTAACTGTCAGAAATTATCGGCTGTATCTCAAAAGATTTTTAAATTGGGGAAACACTAGTCGCTTAGCGCAAGCGGCTGACCTTACGCGGGAAAAGTTAAGAGATTATCGGCTGTGGCTCACGCGCCAAAAAAGTTTAAGCGGCACAACACTTTCCTCTGCCACCCAAAATTATCATCTCACGGCTTTAAGATCTTTTGTTAATTACTTAAGGCATAAAGATGTAGCCACTATTCCGGCGTCAAGTATCAGCCTAAGCCCACCGCAAAAAAGAAAAGTAATTTTTTTAACTGCTAATGATCGGCGATCCTTACTGCAAGCAGTCGGGCAAAGCCATGAACCGACTTTAGTAAAAATGAGAGATGAAGCCATTATAGAATTAATTGCCGTCAGTGGCCTTAGGGTTTCAGAACTAGTCATGCTAGAAAAATCACAATTTAATCTGTCGTCCGTTCGTCTTAGTATCATCCGCCGAAGCACAGCCTACGATTTACCGCTGACGGCAGAAGTTTGCCGATTGCTAAAAAATTATCTGGAGCATCGAACTGATCAAACTAACCATGCTTTTATCCGCCATGATCGGGCAGCCGATAATAAACCTGGCCGCCTAACACCGCGCAGCGTCCAGCGCAGTTTAGAAAGATACCGCAAACTTGCCGGCTTGAAACAAAAAGTCACACCTCATACCTTGCGTCACTCTTTTGCTTATCAGCTGGCCACTCAGGGAGCTGATTTGGCTACTTTGCAAAAAAGTTTAGGCCTTAAACATCCGGGGGGCGCCCATGTTTACAAAGAAACCAACAAGCCTGGGGATTGACCAAAAAACAAAAATGTCTTAGCCTTATGCCGGACTGAAACTTTTAACTAAGTTGGATAATTTAACCTTTTATTCTTCTGCCTCTGCCCCTGTAGTTTCACCCCGAGGGTGATCTACCGAAGGTATGACAACGGCCCCACTCCATTTGCCCCTGTAGTTCAATGGATAGAACTCCGGACTTCTAAGCCGGGTATAGAGGTTCGATTCCTCTCGGGGGCAAATGGAGTGGGGTAAAATAGAACTGTGGACTTCCCTGCCTACCGCAGGCAGGTAAGCCGGGTATAGAGGTTTCACCCTACGGGTGATCTTCCGAAGGGAAGATAATTGATAAAAAATACCCTAAATGGGTAATTAAATCATGGGGTTTGGTAACTTGGACAATTTGAAAACCTATATCGTGATAAAATCCATCATCTACGCAGTCATCAAATAATACAACATCGCTGTAGTTCAAATTGTTCTCTTTCAAATAGGCATCAAAAAAAGGTATTCGCCTGTGTTCCTTATCTGCTTCAAATTTTAAAACACCAAGCTCGCATGATATAAGAAAATCATCAAATAGATAATCTAGTTTCATGTGTGGAATGGTAAACTCACGGAAGGTATCCATATTGTCGGTTGCAATCACGCATCGTACGCCGGTATTTCGTACCTTTCGTATCAGGTGAGTAATCTCGTCCGATACGAATCGCATATTCCGGCAACTGTGCTCTAATTCTTTACGGATAAAATTATAGTCGATACCTGTTTGTTCTGAGATTTGAGTAAGAATATCATGAGTATATAGTTCTCCGCGCATCCAGGGGGCTAAGAGTTCGCGATTTTCATGAAAGAGAAAATGAGAAATAACCTCGCCTTCGCGGTTATGAGGATTCTGGGGATCTTCAAGACGTTCCCAAAAACGAGAATACGAGAGGGTTTTATCCCAATCAAAAAATAATGTTTTATACTTACCAGCTATCATTTCACTTTATGATAGCATGAAAAAAAGGCAGCACTCCATCTGCCCTTGTAGTTTCACCCCAAGGGTGATCTACCGAAGGTATGACGATTCCTCTCGGGGGCAAAGGCTAAAGAATAAACAACACCTAATAACCAGCCGCCGCAGTTTAGTTAGTAATAGTTGATTACTAATAGAAAAACTGCTATTCTTAATTATTGCTAAATAATAAATTTATCCCGTATGCCAAAATCAAAAAATATCGCACCAGCCCAGAAGCCAACAACCAAACGACCAACCGACACTAAAAAGAAAGTGTCGGCACGCTCAAGTCGCACAACTAAACCAATTATCCCAATTCTTTCTGAAGTTGTACCTGAATTAAAAGACCATATTATCAGCCAACCGCAACCCAATCAAGATTACAGCTACTGGCAAGCGCTTGGTTGGTTTGGTGCTGGCATGATAGGTATACTAATTACTACTGGTTCAGCAATTTGGCTAGCGAGTTTAAAACAACCACATTATCCTACTTCCAATATTACACCAGCTGTTAATCAACCATTACTTACTGAAATTTCACCACTAACCGGTTTACCTACCCGCCCGGAAACAATGACCAGGCGGCCTTGGGCAGTGGTTGTAGAAAATTTTTTTACTGTCCGCCCACAAGCCGGGCTCGGAGCAGCTGATATTGTTTTTGAATCGCCCACCGAAGGCGGTATTACCAGGTTGCTGGCAATTTACCAAAGTAGCTTGCCAAAATTAGTTGGTCCAGTGAGAAGTGCTCGTTCTTATTTTAATGACTGGATTCGGCCGTTCTCACCTTTTTATAGTCACTCGGGCGGCAGTGACCGCGCCCTACAGCAACTGCGTGCGGGCTATGGCGGCATTATAGATATAAATGAATTTTTCCACGGTGCGGCTTATGAACGAATTTCCAAGTTTACCCCGCCACATAATCTTTTCACTACCACAGAAAGATTCTCCAGTTACCTAACTGCTAATAAATATGAATTGGAATCAGCAGTGCCAAAATTATCTTTTGTTGATACATTACCGCCAGCACCAACCATTACCTCAATTACCCTGCCGTATCTGCCAGAAGAATATGAAGTGACTTATGAGTATCAGCCAGCCAGCGGGACTTATCAGCGTTTGGTTGATGGTACTACTCAACTAGATGCTACTACTAATCAAGTCTTAACTGTTAAAAATGTCGTGGTGCTTTTTACTGATATTGAACCAATCCCAAACGACCCATTACTGCGAGTTGAGCTTCGCACTTTAGGCACGGGTGAAGCACGTGTGTATACCGGTGGCCAAGTTTATTCAGGCACCTGGCGTAAAACCAAGCCTGACAGCTTGATTGAATTGGTTGATAATTCTGGACAAATTCTACCACTGCAACCTGGCAATACTTGGTTTTCAGCAATGGATTCAAGTGAGGTAATAAATTTCCCGATCAACCTAAATATCCCGCTTTCACTCTAGACAATCACTGGGCTTAATGGTTGACTAATAATGTAATTTAACCTATGCTACCCAAGCCTGACACAGCAGGTGATTTAACCTCTTGCCGTGTTTGCGCAAGAGTTTTTTGTTAAGAATAATTCATGGTGGGTGTAGTTCAATGGTAGAACACCGCTCTGTGGCAGCGGTTACGGGGGTTCGATTCCCCTCACTCACCCCAAGCAAATAGCAGTCTCCTTTTGGGGAGTGCTTTTTGCTTTGAGATGCGGGAATCGAAGGGCGCGAGAAACCCCGCCGGTGGCGGGGTGAGTGTAGCGCCCAGGCTGCGAATCGGAGTGAGCAGGATTCCCCTCACTCACCCCATCAAGAAGTCTCTCCCATGACGGAGGGATTTTCTGTTTTGGTTAAGCAGTTAATTTAAGTTCACCAAATTTTGCGATATAAGACACGCATCTAGGTGGTGGCAAACTGGAAAATAAAAAGAGGGTCATGATTATTAATCATACCCTCAATCTTTTTTAGTTTATTAAGTGTTGTTGTGAAAATTTTATTTCGGACGAGGTTCTGTATCAACCCATATACCATACAGTTCTGCTGATGTACCATATGCCTCCTGCCGTTTTTCAATAGACCAGCCGGTCACTTGAAGATCAGGATGTATCTTTTCAAATAATTCCAGCAGAGACAGAATTAGCCGCGGATATTCATCTGGTTGCCCACTTACTTGTAGTGGTATGAAGTGGTGATTTCCGATAGTGATAATATTATTACGGAAAAAAGCATGCGCGCTATCCCCTTCTTCCGAAAGATAATTACCAAAGGTATCAACCGAAACAACTACTTCTTTTTCAGATTCAGAACTACAGCCGACGAGCATAATGGTCAGCACAAAAAAATAGATTAATTGTTGCATGACTAGATTCTCCTTTTGTTTCTTCCCCAACTGGCTCGGTTGAGGTAATTCACATTTGGGCCCTAGTGTGAGCCACACAAGACTCATGTAGCCGTTTTCGCGAAAACGGCTGAATACTTGCGCCACTAAGGCTTTTATTTGTTAAGCTTCATTCGTAATTTCTAAAACATGCAATCCTATCACAAAATAAATTAACTGTCAAGGCTTAAGTCAAAAAGTTTCCCTAGACCCCTCGTTCAGCCACCCCATCAAGAAGTTCCTCGCTCAAACGAGGGATTTTTTGTTTTAGTTAAGCGATAGTTTTCAGTTTACCAAAAACTGAATTTTCTCCGATGCCCTAATGGAAATCGAACTTACAAAACGACCGCCGAGTGTTTTTTGTAGATATATTCTTGAATACCAACCACTATCAGTCCAACTACCAGCATGGTTAATCTTGCGTAACCTGCTATAGCCAGCCCTGCGGTACCATCCGAGCCCACAAAACTTAATGCGGACTTGGCTAGTGTGCCTAACAATATCGGTAGAATAAATCGCTTCATGCTAATCGAACCAGCTACCAAAATGTACGTTAGCTCATCATCTGGTGTAAAAGGTAAAACATACACAACTAACAACAGTACCGGGCCAACCTTTTGTGTCAAAACGTCAAACCTGTCGTAGAAACTTTTTGAGACAAATCTTTTCAAAAGAGGCCTCCCGAATTTTTTAACTAAAAATACGATTAGAAAAAGACCGCATGCGGTGGATAGAAAATTAATAATGAAACCACCAGTACCTCCAAATAGATATCCTGAGGTTATATATATTGCGGTATTGAGTAGTGGGGTAAAAGTAACATATACCGTTTCCAGTAAGAAGAAAATAACGGGGCCAAATAACCCCGCACTGGCAACTGTCATTCTTAAATTATCCTGATCTACGTATGTGCTAAACAATACTGCCGCCAAAACCATCAATAGTACATAGGTGACGGTAACTAGCAAACTCTTTAGCTTTATTTGGTCTTTTATTATTTCCTTCAGCATATCTATATATTACCATATAGTTTTCCACCTCACTTCGTTCAGCCACCCCATCAGGAAGTCTCTCGTTCAAACGAGGGGTTTTTGCATAAAAAACCGACTTATCTTTTTTGATAAATCGGTTTAACTTTCTATTACATCAACCAATTCCATATAAGGATACGGACTGATTAATTCAGTAAATTGATTGCGTTTTTCTTTTTCTGGAGTACAGCTCGGGCAAAAAGGCCTGACAATTTCAACCTTTTTCTTAAAAAGGCCATAATCTACCAGAATAATTCTTCTGACAAATTTTATAACCACACCAGTATATAGGCATTTCCAACAAAAATAATCATCATAATCCATAATAATGCTGGCATGGATTTCCAGATACTTTAGATCATCTCTGGTTATTAACATTTAAACACCTCTTT
>Ga0209518_1002983_pt1 | contig 14993 bp, 12 predicted proteins | sample RifGroB1_FD_183993 | JGI IMG/M metagenome (GOLD analysis project Ga0209518, IMG submission 183993) | Groundwater microbial communities from Rifle, Colorado, USA - Groundwater B1 (SPAdes) (version 2) | ecosystem: Environmental > Aquatic > Deep subsurface > Groundwater | place: Rifle, Colorado...
TCTTTGCGCTCATGTGTGACCTCCTAGGTCGGTGCATCAGTTTGTAGGGCATACTAGGGTATACCCGAGGTGGTTTTAACGGCTCACAGGGCAAATTCAGAAGCCTACTTTTTAGGCAATCCTACTTTTCACTGTAGCAACCTTAACTTTGTTCATACGCGGCTTAATAGCGATCTTAGCTCGGCCTAGGTATAACATAAGTCTCCTTTCATAGCTATCTAAAGCGTTGTGAATTAGCAGTACAAGTTAAGCATCCTGTAGCTCAGCAGTGCCTCAAGTGGTGTACCAGAAGTTCCGCGATCTATAAGGAGTACCTAAGAAGCAGGTGCCTTGTACGATGTTGCGAGGTTAATTAAAGCATGGACTACATCAACACTTATGTTACGTAGTTCCAAGTCACACGTCCTAGCATCGGCGGATATACAATCAATCTTACCGCCGATCTTACCCTGAAGGTAAAGCTCACGATCCCTATGTGCTGGTTTCGTGATAGCAGGGTGTACAAGTAACTCATTGAGCACAGCTTGATATTTGTTCTTGAACGCATCGGCCCTGTTCTTGTTCTCAAGGCAGATAGTCTGAAGCATCACGTATTTCGGTAAGAACCTCCTGCTTATGTCCTTAGCGATAACAAACGCATCCTTGCTAGCGTCTATCGTGATCTGTATAGCCTTCTCTTTCCAAGGTATGTCATGGCAGTACCTACCGGACACACATACACGCCCTGCGTTCTGGTATCCACCAAAGCTCAAGTGTAGTTCACAGTCTGTGTCCAAAGCCCGGCACTTAATGGTGAAGTGGTTGCAGTAACCATGTTCATACACAGGCGGCTGTAGGATACCCTTGAACAGCGTAGCTATTTCCCCGGCCTTCTGCTCATTCAACTTCTCTTGTTTCTTCTCTTGTTCCCGGCGTTCCTCATACGAGAGTTGTGCGCTCATGGTGTCACCTCATGGTTGTTAGGTGAAGCGTCGTAGTCCGTGAAGTTGTCTTCAAGGTACTTGTCTTCCCTTGTGTAACACAGCTTAGAGTGCCCTGTGTCTATGGTGAACGTCCTATCACCTAGCTCAACCTCACTACGTTTAGGCCAATCACACCACGATAGCTTCTGTGTAAGCGGGTTAACGAAAGCAAAGGAGTTAGACTGTGTATGCCCAACCTCACGGATACCTGGTGTCCAAGTCCTGCCCAGAGGTAGCTGAGCTTCCAGATGCCACCTAGAGCCAGTGACAACCACCTTCTTCAGGTCTGCCAATGTCTTCATCATGTTGTACTCCTTGTTGTAATATCAGGTCTTAGTGAGCATCCGGGAGTTCAGCGGCTACGCTTTAACTACGAATGAAAGGTGTATGTCTTGGATGTGCTGTCGAGTATTGCACCAATTACATAGTAACTGTTCTTCTCTGCGTTGTGGTAGGTAGCCATGATATTGCCGCCCTGTTCTTGGAAGATACTCACTGTGTCATAAGAGCTATACGCCCATGTTGTGAGGTAGGCTATAGCGTCAAGCTCAGCTTGGCTGAAGATCGGTGTAAGCATGTTGAGTTCTATTTTACGCATAATGTCCCCTTGTCTTAACCAACAGTTATGAAACGAACAGCTACTTCACCGTGAATACTCCGTACCGTTTCAATAGCGTCACGCATACAGTCTGCGGTGTGTAATGAAGCTTTGAACATGCTTTGAGGCGGAACTATGTACTCGTTGTCCTCTTTGTGGTACATCACAGTGATTCTCTTAGTCATTCGTAGCATACTGTCTCCTTGTTATGTGTTGACCTTGTGTGTTAACCTCACAGGTTGAACACCGGCACTTGTCCCAGGTAACGAACGTGCTTAATAGCCTTGGTTATGCTACGAAATACACGCTTCTCGGCATACCCTTGTACGCTGTACATGTTACCTTCCAGTGTAATACACATGTTGTTCTCCTTGAGCTTAGGACTGACTGTTTAGATTGGTGGTTCAAGTAGTTGGACTACTCAACAGGACACATAGTACGGAGTGACTACCGCGAGCCTTCAGTGTTAACAGCTTTCTTATGTGTCCTATTCAGCGTTCCAACCAATCTTCCAAACAAAGAGCGCAACAGCGGCATACCTTGGAAGGAATACACTGTTGCGCCCTGTACAAACTTGTGGTAATGTGTCAGATGGTGGAGCAGGTCTTGAACTAAGCTTTTGCTACTGGTGCAAGAGCCTTGAGCTTAGCAAGTCTCTCCATATCAATCGTATCCCGGTTGTCCTTGGCTTCGGCGTGCTTCTCGGCACGTTTCAGCAGGTCAGAGATTGCCTTGTCCAGATCAAAGGCGTGGTATGCAGGTTCCGGTTTGAACTCCCAAAAGGGCTTGGCTTCAGCTTGGAGTTGTAGCGTCTTCTGTGTCTTGGAGAACATGAGCTTACGTGTCTCATCGTTGAACTCAACAGCACCATGAGCACAGAACCAGTCAAGCAGGGCGTTCTTACGTACCCCATTAGGCAATGATGCTACCAGAGCATTAGCTAGGTTAGCATTAACCCCGTTTGCCCTGTGTGCTTCGATGTGTGCAATGATGCTGCAAGCCAAGATGTGCCAGTCTTTCTGCAAGGATTTACCCCTGCCTTCAGCACTCTTGATACCCTGGGTTATATCCGCTTCGCCAGTGATAAGCTTGAGTGCCTTTGGTGCTGATTCCAGTGTAGATGGTTTAGTTAGATTAGCCATGATGTTCTCCTATGTTACGGTAGTCAGGCATAGAGCCTGCTTGTGGTTACATCTAGTCAAGGTCAAAGTTAAGCCAAAATGGTATAGATACTACCCTTCAACATTTGGCCCTCACTGGATGCAACTATAGCCCGTCCTTATCTGAGTAACTCAAGTTTTAAGGTCTATGCACTACCGTAGTTATAACACCTACGTTTTTACCAACCCATTTTTCAGGCGATGGTTTTAAACATGCACATCCTATTCCTATTCCCTTTTGAGGTTAAGGCCCGTTCTTTACTTAGTCTAATCGTCTAGCAGGTCAATTCGACGCACGCTATAAATCAGCCGTTCTTTACTTAGTCCACATAGACGGGTTATGTAGTAGCCGATTGCTACCTGAGTCTTGCGGGACTCTCCCCTTTAGTACTAGTGCATACACCTTGCTAAGACGTATTTCTAGTACCCGCTTGCACTTCCGATTGCCGGAGCCAACAAACGCTTCCGATTAATTGAGAATCGGCACTACCCGTATCCAGATTACTCAGCTTATCTCCCACGGTAGGAGTATAGCCGTGTGCTTATGTACTCTTAACACTTCACAGTGTTAGTTCCTGCTTACAGCGTGCTACCCTTATACCACCTAACATCTTGCTTGTCAAGCTAATTCACTATCTGCTTTACTCTTATGTTACCCGTAACAGGTTAACCCGGCCATGATATTGGGTGATTGAAGCACTGTTCCCTGTTACGCTGTAACTGTGTACCCTTATACAGGATAGTTAGTTGACTGTCAAGCTAAGATATTAAGTTGTCAAAAGAGCGTTGTAACCGTGTAACCCTGTTTGCTTCTGTTCAAATGTTGAGACAACCTAGCAAATATAAATGATGTTGTCTATCTTTATTTTCCTAATGGTAACAACTATTATACCTGATGTTAGATAACCCATGAAAATATATAGGTATTTAGCTGTAAAATAAAGCTTGATGTCAACGGACTATATAACCAGATTGTAGCTGGATGATAACCAGACTGTAACCTGTATATGTATAACCTAGTAGTAACCTTGTAATAACCTGCTAGATATAAGCTTGATATAACCTAGTAGTAAACATAGCTATACAACATAGGATTATAACATAGAGTATATCATAGTGGTATAAAGCTAGTAGTAATTGAGTTATAAGCTAGTTGTTAACATAGCTCCAAAGGTAGTAAACAGGTAGTAAACAGGTAACTAACTGGTAATAAACTGGTAAACAATAAGGATATAAACAAAGGATTTTAAACTTGTTCTTTTTAGATAGATACGGACGGTTTATTTATCTATAAGGAAGCCCTAAGTCTAAGTATGTGAAATATAAGGGTAATTCCGTTGAAATACGGGTTAAAATACGGGTTTTAAAGCGGTTCAAATACAGGGTTAAACAGGTATATACAGGGTATGTAAGTACTACAAGACAGAATAAAACTAGATAGATGTGAACGTGTATGCACTCGGTTTATCTTAGATGATACCTGTTAGTACTAGGTTGTACCATGTTAGTACCAGATTGATACCTGTTAGTACCCTGATATGCACTCCGGTATAATCTCCGGTGGTACTCCGGTATCATCCAAGGTCAGGCAAGAGATAATCTGCGCGATATATTCAGAGGTGCGTTACTTAGAACACGCTCGATTACTTAGAACGCCTACGCGTTACTTAGAAGTCGAAGGGGGGAGATCAGAGTTTACTCAGAGTCGGAACACCACTTTGCACTATCAAGATATTTTCAACATTCTACCTGAGCTTACAACTAGGATTGGAACCGGTTTATATCTATAAGGAGGGCTGATTGAAGGGTAGGGCGTTTGTGCAGGAGGTTACGGCTTGTCATGGAGGTTACACAACTGGTTACACCAGAGGTTACACCGGATTCCAGACAACAAAAAGGAGCTAAGCAACTAAGCCTAACTCCTTGATGTGTCGGTGTTTATTGGTGGGCGAAACAGGGATCGAACCTGTGACATCCAGCTTGTAAGGATAGGAACACCCGTTTCGACATTGTTCTTAGTTGTTCACGTTGGTGTAACCTCTTTGTAATATTTCCCTTGACACACCTGCATTTGAAGCGTATATCTATACGTACTTGTTCAGCGGTATTCGTGCTGCTGCAAGACCCTCAAGGGTTACACTTAGGTTACACTAAATCCTGCACCACGGAGCCATTAATGAAATTCACCGACAAGTATATCCAGAACCTCAAGCCTGAAGGTAAACCACTCCCGAAGAGATACTACGTAAGAGAGAACCACGGCTTTGCTGTACGGGTGCAACCTAGTGGATTAAAGACATTCTTCTTTATCTATACCAAGGACGGTAAGAGACACCACCACAACCTAGGTGAGTATCCTGCTGTAACCTTAGCAGAAGCAAGGACGAAGTACAACACTGCATACAACAGAGTTAAAGCTGGTCAGGAACCGGAAGAGCAGAGTATCCCGGAATCATCCCTAGAGACTCAACAAGATACTTCTATGCACTTCCAGGAGTTCTCTGACCAGTTCATAAAGTGGTCTAAAAAGAATCATAGTGACTCGTGGTACAAGACGAATAAGTTAAGCCTAGAGAATGATGTACTTCCGCATTGGGGTACTACCGATATAAGCACGATACGCCGTAGGGATTGTATCGCCTTACTTGAGAGAGTTAGTCACAGGAGTTCAGGACAGGTAAGTAATGTACATAAAGCTATGAGAGGTGTGTTCGACTACGCCTTGCAACGTGACTACATAGGAGCTAACCCTGCACTGAAGCTCACTAAGGTAGTACCGGACTTGAAGAACATTCCGAGGGACAGGACGCTCAGTGAGAAGGAGCTAAAGACAATATGGAATACCCTCAACAACACCCCGGCGCACCGAGCACTAAAACTCATCCTGGTATGCGCTCAGAGGCCCGGAGAGGTCGCTGGCCTGCATAAGAATGAGCTAGAGGGTACGACATGGACTATCCCGAAGGAAAGGGCTGAGAAGGGCAAGGGCGAGCACATAGTACACCTCACCGGAACTGCATTGAAATTAATCGGGGATATACCAGAAGATAAGGAAGAGGATTCAGAAGGTATCACAGGATTACTATTTGATGTTAAGCGGAACTCTCTTAGTCAAGTAGTATCCAGAGCTAAGTACTTCAACATACCTAGGTGGACACCTCATGACTTAAGAAGGACGGCACGTACACTTATGGCTAAACTTGGAGTCCTAGAAGAACACGCTGAAGCTGTGTTGAATCACACTAAGCGTGGTATGGTCAAGGTGTACAACAAGTATGAGTACCAAGAAGAGAAACGTACCGCCCTAATCAAGCTTGAAGCTGAAGTACTTAGGATTGTATCTAACAAAGAAGACCTAGAGCCAGAAACACTGACTTAACATTGTCGAGGTTATGCAACCAATCCCGAACTTCCTGTTTAACCCACCCGACACGACCGGGACTGAGCTTGCGCCTACGTGGGAACTTACCCTGCTTCTCTAATGTGTAAATTGTTGTATAGCACAATCCCACTAGTGAACATACCTCTTTACGCTTCAACATCTGAACTCTCCTGGGCTACGTCAAATGACTTACATGCCTAGAGTATGCGGGTACAGATTAGTGGTGTAAAGCACTAATTTCATACACATGTTATAGATTAAAGCAGTATAGTTAGCCTGTAATTAAACTTGTGTATACAGTATACCACTAAGGCCAATCAAACTCCTTCCATGCCTGTACGCCGATGTACAAATCTGGTTGGATTCTTCCGTTACTCATTAATTCAGCCTTAGCTCGTGCGTCCACAGAAATATTTGTACTCAGCACTCTCAAAGGTGTGTACTCCGCTTCGATACCGACGATCTGAGAGCCTTTTGAGTTCACCCCATACGTCACGCCGTACCTCCCGGTTGCCTCAAAGCTAACAGCGTTTTCAGGCTTCTCGCGCTGCATCAGAGTGTTAATTCCGGTCTGTGTATCAATCGTGCTTATAACGTCGTATCCGGTGCGTGAGGGCTTTGTTTCCGTTGCTGCGGTTACTACCTGCCCCACCGGGATTTTCTGCTTAGCGACCCTCTCAGCCGCCTTCCGTGGCAATGCCTTCACAGGAATAACCACCGTATCTGTAAGGGCTTTTACCGGAAGGTTCTTGGATTGTTCAAGCGGTTTAATGTTAAAGGTATTATCAAAAGTCTTATAGGTTATAGCCAGAAGTACAACAACACCTAGAGCTACTAAGTAGTATTTGTATTTCTGCATTACTGACCAACCCTTGAGAACCAACTGTTAGAGTACTTCATCATCTTAGGGTTCCTTTGTATTATCATCAGATACCGTTCACCTTGCAGTACGTTCAAAGCTTTGTAGAAGGTTGTTCTATTAGTCTTCTTGCGGGTGTATTTGTTTATCCACTCGATCTGCTCAGCATTAACTTTACCTGTAAGCTTATAGCTAGCAGGGCCAAAGATATTCACAAGTTGAATGAGTATGTTAGCACCTGTACCAACACCACAGTTAACGCTAGTATCAAATATCTCCGTAGCTAGTGCTTGACTCTCAAGTTCATCTAGTCGCAGGGGTTTCCAGAAGTCTCTCTTGTACAGCACAGCAGCACGGGCTAAGGTCAGGTTGCGTATATCCTCTTTAGGGTAGGTGTTGGTTGCTATGCCGAACTTCGTGCAACCCTGCTTGCCATAGCCTACCTTGCCACCTGTCCAGTTGCCGGGGTCGGACGGGTCACACTGCAACCCACCCTCATGCCCGAACACAACTACAAGAGCCTTCCCTGCGTCTGCTGCGTGTACCGCACAAGGCAGTACACACAACATAGCAAGGACAACACTACTCCGTAGGAGGCGTAGCATCAGGTACAACTACCGGCTCAACTACCTTAGATGCTGCACGTTCAGCGTTGGCCTGCTTAAGCTTCCCTATAGAGAACTTAATAACCTCACTAAGAACAGCGGCACCTGTATCTGAAGTAGCTGCACGTTGAAGGCACTTAGTCATTTCTTCACGGAGCTTATAAGTTTCTCCGTAGATGTCACTAGGGAAGTCAATCACTTGAATCTGCATGTTATCTCCTGTTATCGTTTATCGAATTTATTAAAAGCGTTCATCTGGTTAAAGCCGGTGTTGACCTTGTTGTGCCCGAAAGGGTCTGTAAAGAACTTCATTATATCCTCAGACTGTTTAGCTGCCATAACCTTGTCAGCATCCTGATTGATTCTGAGAACCCAAAAGCGTACAGCACCAGCTAAGGCATCAAGCCTATCGTCGTGCATGAGCGCACCACGGTCGCGGGTAATCCTTACGAGTTGATGGAACAGCATGTATGTACACCGCTTGTCTGCTGCGTACTTCTGTGTGCTTTCCACGTCCTGCTGGATAAGATGTTCATTAACTATCAAGCTGTGCCTTGCCATGATAGGCTCAAGGTTCTCTATTATCCTGAGTTCCTTCTGACCAGACTCCCACACGTCCTCAATGATCGGGCCTACGTTCTTCTGACCATTAGAGGTTTCATTGTAGAACTTGTCTAGGATAGGTCGCCATGTTTGGGCGAACGCACCGTTTCCGAAGTTCTTTTCAACCTGTATGTTGTTCACTCCCCACTTGTAAGCCATTGCACTTAGTCCGTCGAACACATCATCCCTGTGTCCACCGGGGAAGCCTCTTACGTCCATAACGAACACATAGCCATGTAAGAAGAAGGTAACACAGGCTGCTGTCTCATCGCCGTTCTGACCACCACCGGCGGTATCGACGTACATCATCCTACCTGCGTACTTAAACATTTCAGGCAAGAGGTGTGCTGGTCTGTAGAACTCTTCTTGTAGGTTACTGCCTTGATATGGTTGTATACGCAGATCAGGGCGAGGTTGCCATGTGATCTTGCCGTTTACTTCATCTGGGTTAAGGTGCATGAACACAAGGTTACGTGCCTTAAGCGGGAACCTTTCAGAGTCAGACAACTTCGTGCAGAGCATGTGCTGTAGCTTGAAGTACGCTGGCCCTTGGTCAAGCTCTTTCTCCTGCAAGACAGACTCATCAATCCTGCTGTCAATGCACTGTCCAACATCACCGAGGATACCACCACCAGTACGCAAGGCAGGGTTCTCTTGCATCTGTCTGGTAATGAAGGGTGCTAGGTGGTCTCCGTACTCAAGTTCTTCTTCAGCAGTAGGGAACCGTCCCGGCCATATACGGATTGCATAACCACGTCCCGGTAGGGTGTTGTAGATACTATCTATAGTTTGGGGAGTCCCTAGGTAGACTATCCGCCCATCAGTACAGATAGAACTGAAGTCGCGTGTGAGGTGTAACAACTGGTTACGTTGTGTCTGTGTACTAGCGTTCTTTGTGGATTCAACATCATCAGCGATAAGCAAGTCAGCACGCTTACCCTGAAGGTTAGAGGTTATTCCCATGCACTTTACACTAGGGTTCATGTTGTCGCCCCTGAGCGTGTAGTGCAAATCAAACGCCTCAGTTGAAGTTCTATCGCCAGCATTTCTGTCTGGTCGCATACACTCCAACATAGGCATTGCATTGATTATGTTTATAATACCCTTGGCTATCTCGTTAGCCTTATCTCCTGCTGCACTTATGATAATGACACGGTGCTTTGGGTCATGGATAAGACACCACACAGCGTATATTGCCGTAATGGTAGTCTTAGCCTGACCACGTTGAGCTTGTATCATTATGTATCTACCGCCGTGTTGTAGGAACTCTCCTATATCAAACTGTACCGGGGTAGTGTCCCAACTGAAGACTTCCATTTGAACGTCATACAAGAAGTCGTAAAAGTCGGTGTAGTGTCTTTGGAGTGCTTCTAGGCTTTCCCAACGGACAAGGGCAGACTCAGCATCTTCCCTTTGGAATGACATGCTTAGTCGTTAACTGCTTCCTTGTTTAGATAGCTTACACTTGCAAGCCTGCTGTGTTTCTTGCGATTAGCCAACTCTTGTTCAACGGCATTAAGTCTCCCTTCCGCTTCATCAGCCTGTAGGGTAATGCTGTTGTCCTTAAGGAGCTTACCTGCAAAAGTGAGTAGGGCAGGTGTAGCAGTAAACGCTTTAACCTCTTCCCCTGTAGTCTCATCAATTACTACGGCATGGTCTTTCATTTGGGTAATCACAACATCGAAGACAAGTTCAAGAAGCTCATTACCGCGTGCTTCACTTACTCTTTTGGTTGCCATATTATTTGCCTTGTGTGCAGACCTTCTTGCACTTCCACGCCCTGCTGAAGCACAGTACGCAACTGTACATCTTAGGAAGTAGTCGTATAAGTTGGAATAGTGTGTAGATGCTGGTTAGTATGTATACCCAATGCTGGAACTCAACGCCAAGAAAGGATGTGGTAGATACAACAAGAGGTGGTGCTGTCCTAGCCACCACCCCCACTACTGTTGGAGTTTCATTTATCATTTAGTACCGCACCATAAAAACGCCGGTACTAGTCCGATACCCAGTCCCAACCGCTAATCCGCCTGCGGTTGCCGCTGCGTTGTCAGCATATACTGGCAGACCTGACGTAACATCAGTAGGAAGAGTAGACCGCGCAATCTCCCACCACACACCTGCAAAGTTTTGCAAGGTTAATGTGCGTCTATACCCCAACACCATACTGGCCCCGTTTTCCAACTGAATCTGCCCGGTAGTATGGGTAAAAGTTACAGCGGTACTACCGTTGTTAAACGTCACAACATCACCGTTGGCCCCTCCCGTTATTGTATTGATCGTACCGCCACCAGCGACAAGCAGTAACACACGACGCTTCCCCGCCGTTGTTATAGTATTTCCCGTGATAGTACTAATTTGTACGGTTGCCGTATCTGCACTATTGCCACTAGTTTCAGTATTTGCAAAATTCAGAGGACCGGCAGCATACACTGGACCGAGGATGGTGGAAGTGGATTTAGGAAGACTGTTATAGTTATGTGGTGAGTTGTTGCCTGTAACGGTTACTCCATAACACGTAGCATCCACTGATACGCCATAACGAGTACCACTTAGAGCGGGTGTAGCTGTTGCTCCTTGGGGTTTAGTACCATCACCATAATAGACACTGCTGTTCCCTGCCGTTGTTATGGTATTTCCAGTGATAGTAACAGCATCGGTATTAGGGTCTATGACGATACCGTGGCCGACAGGTATTCTAATGTTATTGCCAGTGATAGAACTTGATGTCCATGTGTAACCTGCGGGAGCTACGCCACCACCCGTTAGTTTAATACCATGCCCATTTACCGCGTCACGTTGTCCCGGCCATGCAATGATGTTTCCTGTAATCGCGGTATCTGACACCCATTTAAGTAAGATGGATTCTTTACCTGCTTCAAACAACTCATTACCAGTAATGTTCAACCACCCTACATATTCCCCATAGATGTTGTTGTTTTTTATCTGACTTCTGTAGTACCCACCGGGCATAAAGAAGGTGTTGCTACTGATAACCATACCATCTTGCCCGATAACATAAATATTGCCCTTGGAGTTTAAAACGGGGTTGTTGGCAATAATGCTAACGTCACCACACCCGAATTTTATAGTTCCTCCAACATTCCCAGGAAAGGGGCTATCACAGTAATAAAAATAGTTTGGATACGCTGCGGTATTATATGTCCACGGTGATGCGTTAGCCTTTTCCGCTGTTGTGTACAAAGATGATGAAGCGGCCTGTGTATGACACCTTGTAATTAACATACGAGCTACATGCTGCGTTGCATCTATCTGGTGGATATATATGCACTTATCCCCACCAATGAATGTAATCGTGTCAATCAAGATATCCTTTGCGTATTTCAGCGATATGTGATTCCCACCAGTATCAGGGCGACCTAGATCAATAATAATACCCACCACTTTAACATCGAGTATAGGAGATGCCGCTGAGCCTTCTATGGAGATGCTGCCCTTAAGTGTGCCACCACCAGTGATGAGCTTAGTGCTGCTGGATATAACAATATTCTCTGTGTATGTTATACCTCTGGTTAAAACCAACTCTTGGCTTGCATCCATAGCTTTTTGGGCAGAGTTGAACCACTCCGGTTTAGCATAAGGAAGCCCGGTAAATGGTATTGTGGGGTTTATACTACCCTGCTCCACACGCAGCGCACGATCAGTAGGCCAAGGTGCGCTTATGTTGCTCTGTGCAGCAGTAAGATTAGTACGCACAATAATTGTTGCGCCTATGTACCGGCTATCTGTTCTGGCAACCTCTAGGGTCGTAGGTCCAACATCAGAACCTACCGTATAGGGGCTAGGATTAGCCGCGATAGCAGCAAAAGCCTCTGTAGCCAAGTCTCTGAAGTCGTGTGGTATGTAGCTCAAAGGTACAGCATCACTCGGTAGCAGTGGAGGTGCAAGACCTGTGAGCCTATAACCCGATACGTCTAAGTCCCTACTCAGGTTGCTAAGACGCTTACCATCTGCATACTCCTGTGCAATCAGCAGGGATTGTAAATTGCTCTCATCAAGGCTTTGCTCATCAAGGACAGAACCATCTTGATAGTCGTGTTGTGCGTTATCCACCGGGGTATCCCTGCTGATAACAAGTTCAGCACCCACAGCAACCACACCAGATACGGTTACTAGCCCATCGTTAATCCATGTTATCGTGCGGTATATCTGGTTTCCTGCACCGTCAAGCTCTCCCTGTACATACGCAGTTACGTGCGATCTCGACAGGAAGCCTAGTGTGAAGTTCACGGCAAACGGCCCACCGGTTCCGTTGCCTAAGTAATTGATTATCGAATGAGCCATAAGCCCTCCTATTGTATTCTCGTATTCTATAAGGGGTACTGAAGAGACAAAAAGCCCTCTAAGAACAAGTCAAAGAGGGCTAGTTAGTTGTATGTTATCTATTAGTGGTCTTCTACGGCAGCATCTAGTTCATTGAAGAGCATAGCAGTTAGGTAATGATTTCCTAGGATGGTAGCACCCTGCAATGCGTTAGTATCCTTCTTGCTGTACTTGTAGGAAGGGTCGATAGTGTTCTTAATCAAACCACCTACTGCATTGATACCATTAGTTGCAAAGCCTAGTGATGGTATGTCCTTGATGCTGAAGTCAACACCACGAGTACCACCAGAGCGACTAACCTGAGTGCTAACCATTGCGGAAGGTGCAAGACCAACAGCCCCAAGACCGTTGATAACGTCTTGACCTACTGAGGTAACACCAGCGTACATCATAGCACCCTTGAACATACCGGAAGTGCTCAAGCGTTCATCAAGGTATTTCTTCTTGTCCTTGTCGGACTTACCTTGCGCGTTAATTGCAACCTTAGACGTATAGACTAAGCTGGACATACCGAGTCCGTACATAGTCGTGTAAAAAGCCTGTTCATCTGCAAAGCGTATGTTCCGTAAGGTCTGCTTCTCTATCCCAACCAGAGGGTAGTTACGGAACTGTGTGAGCATAGCTCCTACCGTGTTGTGCATCCAGATGTGTGTTTCACCAACCATAGGACGTTGTATTAGCTGGTGCGTATGTCTGTGTATACCTTCTATGAACTGCTCTGTAAGAATAGGGTCGTGCCACTCCTGTATGTTAAGACGTTGTATCGTGTCACCATCCCACTCAAAGTGCTTCTCAACTGTCTTCATCCGTTTGAGGAAATCCATATCCCACCCTACATCAGCTAGGCGTGCTTCTTGTCCTGCGAACTCACCTGTAAGCTGCACTCCATTGTCCGTGATCTTCATGCCCTTCACGAACTTAGCAACCTTGCCTGCTTGGAGTGCAACGGTCATTTGCTGCTGCATACGCTTGATGCTATACATACCACTCGCCCAACCCGACAAGTCTTTGGCACTGGCTGTCAACCGATCAAGACGCTTGAGCCACGTAGCATCATGGCCGAGCTTATCATCAAGGCGTATGTCTGTACGGTACAGCATGTGCTCATCCCATATACGACCAGTCCACGGAGATATATCACTGAGTATGTCCTTGCTTAACTCTCCTGTTTGTACAGACCGTCTGAAGGCTCTTACAGCGGGTAGTATCTCCCACATGTTACGCAAGCCATGAGCACCAAGTATCTGAGAGAACTCAGCTATCTGAGGTAGGCCAGCTTGATTAAGGATAGCTAGTTGTGCTCCATCCATTAACCTACGTGCGTGCCTGTTAACACCACCAGCAGCAGGACGGCTGAGCAACTGGTCATACGTACCGGCGATAACACTCTTAAGATGTGCTATGTGTTCCGGTGATGCACCATGCTCTGAGGCGAGTTCCACAATAGCCTCTCGCATAGCTGTCCATTCCGCTTCGGAAGTTATACCCTTAGCTGCAAGGGCTGACCTACCAGAAGCTTCACCCATGTAACGTGCTGCAAGCATAGGCATGTTATTGTCTACCAAGTCCAGCAAGCTGTACTGCTGACCTTCATGCTCAAACGTCTTAAGCAGGTCAACATTAGTCCTACGCTTCATACGAGCACTTGCACCACTATCTGCCATCGTAGCGTCTATCCTAGCAAGCAAGGCATCTATCTCTTCTGGTGACATACTCTCGGAGTTCTCTAGTGTAGACCTGAAGAACTCCCTTGAGTCTTTACTCAGTAGGGCGTGTGGATTGGAGTCTAAGCCTAAGTCCTTGCGCTTTGCACGTAGGAGTACAGCCTTAGAAACCTTAGTTGCATCAGCAAGAGACATACCAGTAGCTTCAACGTAACTCTCAGCAAGAGCCTTCTGGTATGCTTCAGGAAGACCTTTGATAAGTGCAGCCTTACGCAATGCTCGGCCCTGCCATAACAACTGTACGTATCCCGGTCTTGCTCCTACCTTCTCAGCACCATACGCACCACTTACTTGTAGGAGTTCCAATGCTTGAGCATTAGCCTTATCAAGAGCATCAGCCATAGCTATCGTGTCTGCGTTGTGTGGTGCTACGTGCTTAGTGCCAGTGTTGTAGGCATTAGTCCGTAGCTCCATCTCTGTACGGAGTTCCGTGTTAAGATCATCCGCCCACTTAGTACCGGGGAACCACCTCCTTACACCTGTGCGCTTCTTGAAGGATGCAACATACTCCCTGAACGGAGGCATTATCTCTGTTAGCAACAAAGCATCATTAACAGACTTCTTCATTGCTGCGCTACTTGTCCTTGTTGTTGTACCTGCTGCGTTCTCCAAGAAGTGCCATTGAAAGTAACGCTCTGCATCTGAGCCGTCTAATAGGAAGGCACTATCAGTAGCTTTGATAGTACGCTGTATCTTACCTGCGGTGGTTTCTAGTGCTTTGAATACTCCGGTCTTAGATAGCTTACGTGCTTCCTC
>Ga0209518_1002984_pt1 | contig 14990 bp, 17 predicted proteins | sample RifGroB1_FD_183993 | JGI IMG/M metagenome (GOLD analysis project Ga0209518, IMG submission 183993) | Groundwater microbial communities from Rifle, Colorado, USA - Groundwater B1 (SPAdes) (version 2) | ecosystem: Environmental > Aquatic > Deep subsurface > Groundwater | place: Rifle, Colorado...
TTGGTAAAACTCATGGAGCTTGGATACAAAACAGAATGAATGAAGTTATGGTATCTCATAATAGTGGAAATGTTGCTCAAGCATATCAATTCGTTTCTAAAAGATTTAGTGATGATAAAAAGAAAGGGGTGTTTAAAGGAAAAGTAGGAGTATCAAATTTTAGACTAAGTACACCTATAATCATAAAAAACAATAATTTTAAAATTAATGTTAATAAAAAAGGGTTTGAGGTTATGTGCAGTTTATTTAGTACGCCATATCAACAAGAAAATAATGTAAAAAGAGTTAATTTCACTATTGAAAGTTTAGGTGCTAGTCAAAAATCAATCTTAAATAAAATGATATCTGGTGTTTATAAGCAAGGAGCAATGCAAATCACCGAAGATAAAAAGAAAAGCGGTAAATGGTATTTAACAATTAGTTATGCTTTTGAACCTGTTGTACTAGAATTAGACAACAATAAAATTTTAGGTATTGATTTAGGATTAGTTAACACAGCAGTAATGCAAGTATTCGACATGAGTACCGAAAAATGGGATAAATTATCTTGGAATGAAAGTGTAATTAATGGTAAAGAAATATCACAGTTTAGAAATAAATTAAATGCTAGAAAGAGGCAAATTCAAAAAGCTAGTAAAATAGTTGGGGATGGTAGGATAGGGCATGGTAGAAATACTAGAATGAAACCATTTAATGATATTGGAGATAAAGTAGCGAGATTTAAAGATACATATAACCATAAAGTTAGCAAATATATAGTAGAATTTGCCGTAAAACATAATTGTGCTACTATCCAAATGGAAAATCTAAGTGGATTTTCAGAACAACAATCTGAGAAATTTTTAAAGAATTGGGCATATCATGACTTGCAAACAAAGATTCAATATAAATGTGAAGAAAAGGGTATTAAATTCATATTGGTTGACCCAAAATACACAAGTAAGCGATGTAGTCATTGTGGATGTATTGATGATGCTAATAGAGATTGTAAGGGTAGTCAGGCAAAGTTTAAGTGTGTTACATGTGGACATGAAGAAAATGCAGATATAAATGCCGCCAAGAATATTAGCATTCCTATGATTGATAGTATTATTGTGGAGCAACTGAAGATGATGAGTAAGTTTAAGGATAAGAAGGTTAGTTAGATTGTAATTGCATATAAGTAAAATTTTAGAAGAAAGTGATGGAATATATGAAATTAAGAAAATTAACTTACAAACAAGAATTAACTTTTTGGATAATATTTGGTGGAGTTAATGCTATTGCCAATATTGTAAATGGAAAATATTTATTGGCAGGATGCAATATAGGAGTAGGATTGATATTGATTTATTTGAAAGAGAGAACCAGATGGATTTGATTAAATTAATAAAAGGATGTGGTGTTCTATGAATTCTAAAACTGCCGTAAAAATTAGAAATAAAGGAATGTGGTTTCATAAACATGGGAAACACAAAGGATTAAAGGAAATATCAATTATATTTAACAAGAGAAGAAGATTTATGTATGTGTTTGAACCAATAGATATTAGATGTGGAAATTGGTCTAGTTTTAGGTGAGTGTAAATTTACGTTAATAAATAATTAGACAAACGTTAATAAATAATATTTCGCATATATATAATCCGAGGACGTTTCAAACGACCACGAAATAAATTACAAAACGCACAAGCAAAGGAGCGTATTATGAGAAATTTAATAATTTGTGAAACGTGTCAAATACTATATAAACCATCAAATATCAGTTATAATCCAACTACTGGAAATGCAATTGGAGTATTTTCTTGTTCAAAATGTGGACATCAAATCAGATTTCTTGTAGATAATGAAACTATGAAAAGTTTTAAGTATTAAGTTCAAAAATGGTTTTTAAATTAAAAAATAAATATATACAGGATATAACTTGCAAGTGTATGGGTAGCTACCCTCCCTGATCAGGAGGAGAGAAAATTAATGGGATTATTGACAAAAGAGTTTTACGTTAAATGGCATTCAAACAATAAAAAATGGTATGAAGGAAAGGGTCACGCATTTACAAAGTTTAAAGATGAATTTGAAGTTAAAATCGAAGATTTGCAAAATGGATCTAATATATCAGTTGAAGTTGAATGTAACAAATGTGGTAAGTTAAAGAAAGTAAAATGGAAAGATTATAAAAAATGCGTAAAAGAAGACGGAACATATTATTGTAATAACTGTGCTATAGTTTTATATGGATCTGAAAACTATAGAAAATCAAGATTAAAAAATAGTCTATCTTTTTACGATTGGTGTTATGAAAATCTACTTAAAGAATTGGCAGACTACATATTAAGCAGATGGGATTATGAATTAAATGTTGATAGAAAAGGCAATATGTTAAGTCCTAAAGACGTTAGTTATAGTTCTGGTGGGTATGAAAAACAAGGTTATTGGTTTAAGTGCCTTGATCACCCAGAACATGAATCTGAATTGAAAAGTATAAGTTGTTTTACACATAGCAGGAGGAGTCTTGAGTGTAAATTATGTAATTCAGTATCAGTAACCAATCCATATTTAGATATATTCTTAATAAATAAAGACGACTCAAAGAAATATTCAAAAGGTTCTGGAATTAATATACCTATGAAATGTCCAGAATGTGGGTACGAAAAAGAATTGTCATTTGACACATTAGTAAGGCATGGTTTTGGTTGTAATAAATGTAGTGACGGAATTAGTTATCCTAATAAATTTGGATTTAATTTTATGGAACAAATAAGAAAATTAAAAATAATCAAAGATTTCAAAACGGAGAAATCTTTTAGTTGGTTGAAATATGAATATAAAGAAGAATTGCATAAAGGCAGGATAGACTTATATTTTAAAATAAACACAAAACAATATGGAGTTGAAATGGATGGGGGATTTCATACAAAGAATATTAAAATGTTTGATAAAACTAAAGAAAATGTTAAATATATTGATGATGAAAAAGATAGACTGTGTAGAGAAAATAATGTAAAAATTATAAGAATTGATAGTTTAAAATCTGAATGGAAGTACATAAAGAATAGCATTATGAATTCAGAATTACCACAATTATTTAATTTTAAGGAATCAGATATAGATTGGTTAAAATGCCACAAATATGCTTGTAGTAGTTTGGTTAAAACAGTTTGTGATTTATGGGAAAATGGTTTAAAAAACACACTATTAATAGCCGAACAATTAAAAATTAGCACAACATCCGTTAGAAAATATTTAAAACAGGGAGTCGAATTAAAATGGTGCGATTATGATGCTAAAGTAGAATTAGAAAAACAATATGCTTTAACTAGTGAGAGACGTAGTAAAAAAGTAATATGCTTAAATACAGGGGAGATATTTAAGTCACAAACAGATGCTCGTAAGAAATATGGTATATTTAGCAGCAGTGGCATATGTTCATGTTGTAGAGGAATTAGTGAATACGCAGGGAAACACCCAATTACCAACGAACCTCTCAAATGGATGTACTACGATGATTACATAAAATCAAATCAACTCCTAACCGCAATATAGTCAAATACATAAATAATTATTCAATAAACCAAAATTTATAAAATGAATGGAGAAGTGTATAACATGTCTGATAAATTAAACGATATAGTCAAAGAAGCAGAAGACATTTTAAGTGATGGTAATACTAATTATAGTGAATTGAAATTTAGAAAAATGGTTGGACAATTATTAATTGATGAAATGCAATCTAATATAAATAATTGGGATAATATTAATATTCCACACATTTTGAATTATGAATATACAATACATGAAATATTAGAGGAAATATTAGAAAAAATTATTCCAGATAAATTCTTTTCATATCTTCCTAATATTGTTGAATTCAGAAATTCATCTTGGGGCAATAATCTAAATTTCCGTGTCTCTAATTTAAAACCATACACTCTAAATATTCTAAGTAAGGATGGTAGTGTTTACAAAAGAGAAATAATTGACAATAATATTATTTTAGAAACAAAAATAGTATATTTTGATATAGAAAGTAATCTACGTAGGTTTAGGGAAAACAAACTTACTTTAAAGGAACTAGTTAATTGTATCTTAAATAATATTGAAAAATATCTAAAAAGCCAGATTGAAACTCTACAAGAACATACATTAATGGCTAATGTGATTAAAGAAAAACCAATTAAGATTGGATTTGATAATTGTTTTATTTTAATTAAAAAAGAAAATGGATTGTGCTTCTATATGAAAATAGGTGTTGGGATGCTTGGAGTTTAGTATTATATTATACTAAATTAAGGAGGTGAAAATAAATGAAAGTAAAAGAACTTATAGAAATATTGCAAGTAATGGATGATGATATGCTTGTATTCTTAGAAGATGATAATGGTCTAAGGAAAGAAGTAAATGGCATTATAGAATATGATTGTGATACAGCTTATAAAGTTATTATAAGTGTATTTAACAATAATCAAATTATAAAAGGAGGTGAAATGCAAATGTTACAAAATCAACAAGTAATATTCATAGATTCTAACAAGAATGAAATTGAAGGTTATGTTCTAAATGTTAAAACTGATCAGTTTGCAGAAAACATTTGATTGCAATGTACAGAAATTGCAGAAATAATCTACAAAAATGCAAAAGGAAATTATAAAATTGCAATAATTCCTATGAGTAATGTGTTGGGAGTATATCATAGGTAAGTTATTCGAAATTAAATGAAAGAAGGAAGAAGGAATAAAAAATGAAAATCTATAAAGTAATGCAAGAAACAGATATTATTAATTATCAACCTATGGAAGAAGAAAGCTATTCTAAATTCTATCAGGGAACCACAAGGGATCTTCAGTATGGATTGAATTTTGAGAAATTATTTGCGTCCAAAAAAGATGCAGAACAAAAATATAATGAAATATTAAAAGAGATTAAAGTTGGGGCAGATGAGATAATTAATATTGGTGGAAACACTTATTATGTAAAGAATATTTGGGAGAAAAATAGTGAGCCATATAAAGAAATTAAATCTGTTCACATGAGAGAGTTAAATGTCAGTGAGTAAAATATAAAAGGTAATTATCGAAAGGAGGTGATAAAATGGAAGAAATTAAAACTATGACTATGGAAGAAGCAGAAAAGATTGGTTATGTTACAGTGTTAAAAGGATACAAAATGGAAGAACTCTACAGCGAATTAAAATCAGTGTGGTCAACTTATTCAGAGAAAACTAGAGATAATTGGGCAATGATGCTTGGTGGTTTGAATGGTAAAAGTGAAATTATGGCTTTGATGGATAAGTAGGATTGAGGGTATTTTTATGAAATTAGAAAGGAAGGAGGTTTATTAATGTATATGAATAAATTATTAAATACAATATCTCAAGAGAGTATTGACTCACTTGTAAATGATTTTCGTAGGCAACGAAAAATGTTATCAAGTGAAGTAGTAACAACAATGATTGGAATGAAAGGTAAAGATATTGTAATCTATATTTCATGTTAAGTTTAGGAAAGATATAATTTAAATAATAATAAGGGTAGCGTCCAAACGCTAGAAGGAGTAAAAATATGAAAGAAATTATGATAAAAACAATCAAGGAAGATATTAAATATATGTTAACAGAACTAGGCAATATGCGTAAAGTAGAAATCAACAAAGATACAAAGAATAAATTAATGGAAAACTCAGGTTTAAGTCAAGATGCCGTAGGATATATTGTTTATATTAAAGACTTTAGACCATATAGAAAAATGGTCGATTCATTATCAAAACTGTATGATAGTCTTAATCAAATGTATAAATATAATATGTTAAAAGGGGATAAAGAGTTTGTAGAATATGTTGTATCATCTCTATTTGCAGAATCAAAAGAATTACATAAGTTAATGGAAACTTGTAAAGAAGATTATGATCAGTATAGATGTTTAAGCGATGCTTATGTTAAAATTACTGATAAAATATGTAGGATTGAGAGGGATAAACCTAATGTTGTACCAGAAATTAAAATAAATAAAGAAGATTTAGAAAAAGTTTCAGAATATTTTATTAATAAAATTTCTAATAATATAAGTACAACAAAACACAAATGGGATAACAGCAGAAGTGAAAACACATTATTAAAACATCAGCAAGAAGCAGTAGATTTTGAAGGTGCAAACTTAATATGTGATTGGACTAGAAATTCAGGTAAATCCTTTACAATTGCTAAGATTATTGAATTGAAGAAACCTGAAAACGTATTGTACATTGATAATATTGGAAGCAATTATGAGAGTTTTAATACTTTGTGTGATAAATTTAAAGATATTAATTATTTGGATAAAACAGGAATACCAATAATTGAAGTAAAAAAGAAAACGCCAACAAAATTAACACTTTTAATACATGATCTAGTGGATTATAGTTCAGAAGTTAATGTTTATAGTTTAAAAAGTTTGCATAATGGTGATATTGACAACAATACAGTATTCGATTATGTATTCTTTGCTGAATGCTTACCTTATAATCTAGGAGTAAAATCTTTAAAATCCATTAGTTTTATTAGTTATAATGATAGTGATGGGTGGTTAGAGAGATTCTATCCAAATTGTAAAATATCTAAATCTGATTATAAACCTTTAGTTGAAATTGGAATGTTAACTCAGAAAACTATTGATAGTTGCAGGGAAAGTAATTATAAGAAATTTTTAAATGAGTATGCTATTTTAGATTAGATTAGGTTAGGTTCCTAGTATCTGAGTTTATTAATATGATTAATAAACTCAGATACATAATAAAATAAATAAAATTAGAAAGAAGGAATACATAATGAGAGATGTATTATATAAACAACAAACACAGGAAGAATATATTGAGGAAAAATGTAAACTATGGAATGATATTTATCTTATTCCATGTGATATGGGATTTATGATTAGATCAATGTTTGAACTAGAATATCAATTTATGACGACTCCACAGGAAGATGTAAAAACCAAAAAGGATATTCTAGATATGATTCATAAAATTAGTCAAAGTACAAGATTAAAACCACAAATTAAATGCACTGAACCAATGTATGTTGATTGCATTTGGACTGAAGGTAGAGATAGTAATAAAGTATTGGTATATGTTGATAAGAAAATGATTGTATTAGATTCAAGAGTAACAATAAAACCAATGAGTATAAAGGATTATGCTAATATGATTCACGATATGGCTTTTAAAAAGGAATATGAGGTGTACGTTAATACTCAAGGATTTGGAATGAGTTTGTATGAGCATCTTGTGGAATTTGGAGATTTGAAGGTTATGGAATTAGAAGTTAGTAGAAAAGGTTAAATATTAGCAAATTAATACTCCTAACTTCTGATGTGGTTAGGAGTATTAATAATTTCGTAAATATTCACTTTATTGTATTTTATCTATGAGATATGGTAAACTATAGTACATGAGGTGAATAACTATGGATGAAATAAATGAAATATGGAAAGACATATCTGGATTTGAAGGGCTTTATCAAGTATCAAATTTAGGTAAAGTTAAAAGTCTTAAATTTGATAGAATTTTGAAATGTCATACTCAACATAATATATTAATGGTTAATTTAAAGAAAGATTCTAAAAATAGATTATTTAATTTATCTAAATTAGTCGCCTCTGAATTTTTGCCAAATACTAATAATGATTATTATTTAAGATATAAAGATAACGATTATACTAATTGTTGTGTGGACAATTTAATATGGAAAAGTAAAAAGATTCCTCCTACACAATTAGAAAAGGCAAATAGAGTGATTTTGTGCAGACAATTAGGTATTATTTCTTTTACGGCAAATGAAATGGTTGCTAAATTAAAAAATGAAGGATATGGACTGGCTACTCATCAAGGTATTTCTGATTGTTTTAGAGGAAAATGCGCTTATCATATGGAGCTTTCTTTTGTTGATATTAAAAATGAAATATTAGAAGGTATTTCTATTGAAGAATTAATAGAAAAATATCGTGCGGATATGAAATCTGATGTTCCAAAAAATGTTAAAATAATTGAAGGTAAACGTATTCGTTATGAAAATTGTACTATTGAAGGTTGTAATAGTAAACATATGGGTCTTGGATTATGCGCTAAACATTATGCAAGATTTAAAAAGTATGGAGATCCATTATTCTTAAAATGGAATCAATATGATAAATATTGTTCTATTGAGGGATGTGATAGAGAAAATTATGCTTTAGGTTATTGTTCTAAGCATTACGTACTACTTGGAAAAGTGTGTAAGATAAAACAAGAAAAGAAGATAATAGAGAAAGTAGTTAAACCAATAAAACCAATTAAAGATGAAATGAAAATTAAGGATATACCAGTGAAAAAGAAAATGCTTATCTATGAAGAAAGAATTTGTATTATTAATGGATGCACAGATAAACATGTAACAAAGAGAAATGGGGAATATTATTGTTTATTACATTGTGAAAGGATATTTAATTGCGGAGACCCATATGGAGAATTAGAGGGTGGTTTGAACCCTAATAATCGTATTTGTTTAGTAGAAGGATGTAATGAGAAATCTCTTACTAGTGGATATTGTCTTCAACATTATAAATTGGTTAATAGGTAAGTGTAATTGATTTTGTAATAATAAATGGAGTCTTAGGACTCTTTTTATTTATCCAATAAAAGTATGTTTAATGGATTTATGTAGTAGGAAAATAGAGTATATGGAAGTATAGTTGAGCATGAGAGAGGTAGTATTTTAGTTATTTATAATAATTGAGTTTTTTGGAGGGAAAATATGAATAATTGTAATAATGACAGAGTTTTTATTGTTAGTAAAGAAAAGTCAAAACAATTTTTAGAAGATAGTAAAAAGAATGTTATTTCTCCTGAGTTTTTAAGGAAATGTTTGTATGCTTATAGATTGTTGAATAAGAAAAATGAATAGGAGGAAATTATGTCTGGATTGACACCTAAAAAGAAAGAAGAATTAAAACAGATGATGGGTAAATATTCAGGAAAGGTTTGTTTGAGCTTATTATCAATGGAAGAGTGTGAGCATGATTTTATGAGAATGCAATATGCTGATGAGGAATTTAAGTGTAGTAAATATGGAGTTAATAGGGATGATTTAGGTTGGATTACAAAGTTATAGATAAATAATTTAGTTATTTTTAGAGAGTGAAGAAACTCTCTTTTTATTTGTAGTTTTTTAGGTGAAATTGAATTTAATATGGTTTCTCCTTCGGATTTGCAAGTCTGATGTATTGTTGGATTCTTTTATTAGGATTTGATGATTTTGAGTGTAATTAATAGATTCTGTATTTGCCGTACAGGGTCTATTCCCATTTGTTTCTGTGGCAAAAGAAAGGATAGGTGTATTTATTATGGGATTGATTAGTACAGAGGTTTGGGTTGGATTAACTAGTAAAAATATTAAATGGTATGAGGATTTAGGCTATAAAATACCAAAATGGGTTGATAGTAGAAATAAAATACGTGTAAAAAGAAATACTAAAATTTTAGTTAAAGTTGAAGATTTACCTGATGGATCATCAAGCGTTAAAGTAGATGTAAAATGTGATGGATGTGGTGAAATAATTACTGGTGTAAAATGGCAAGATTATAAAAAGTACGTAAAAGAAGACGGTAAGTATTATTGCCAAAGATGTGCTAAAAATGGATATAAATCGTGGGAGTCAGTGTCAATAACTCATCCCTATTTAATTAAATATTTTATAAATACAGAAGATACTATAAAATATTCTAAAGGATCAAAGATAGAATTGCCTATGAAGTGTCCATATTGCGGTCTTAAGAAAAAAATGAAAATTCCAACTCTAATAAGAGGTTTCGGTTGTTCTCGTTGTAGTGATGGCATCAGTTACCCTCAGAAGTTTTTATTTAATATGTTTCAACAATTGTTAGACAATAATTTTGAAGCGGAGTTGTCAAAAACAACTTTTAAATGGTGTAAAAATTATAAATATGATTTTTATATAAATAAATTTAATGGAATTATTTGCGAGTGTCACGGGAAACAACATTATGAAAATTCTAAAAGTAATTGGGATAGTTTAGAAGATATACGAAAGAATGATAAAGATAAAGAGGATTTAGCAAAAGAAAACGATATTGAAAATTACATAGTCTTAGATTGTAGGCAATCAGAATTAAAATGGGTTAAAGATAATATTATGAATTCAAAGTTGCCTATATTGCTATCTTTCAAAGAATCAGATATTGACTGGTTAAAATGTCATGAATATAGTTGTTCAAGTTTGGTTAAAATAGCATGTGATTTATGGAATTCTGGAATGCAATCTGTATCAAAAATAAAAACTGAAATGAGAATGGGTGATTGTGCAATTGGCAGATATTTAAAAAGAGGTAATGAGTTAGGTTGGTGTATACCACCTTATAGTCCAATAGAAGCAATGTATATATTACGTAAAAAAGTGATTTGTGTAACAACTGGACAGATTTTTGAAAGTATAATGGACGCATCTATTAAATTAAATATTAAAGAAGCAAGTATAAGTCAATGTTGTAAAAATAAAAATTATAGAACGGCAGGAAAATCAGAAATTACAGGAGAAAAACTTGTTTGGTTATTTTATGATGATTATATCCTTAAAACAAAAGAAGAGATTGATGTTATATTAAATAATGCACAAGATAGAGTTGAAACAATTTTTGTCAAAGTTATATGTTTGACAACTGAGGAAGTATTTAGATCGCGGGCAGAAGCAGGGAGAGCGTATAATATTAATCCAGGGAATATATCTAGTTGCTGTCTTGGCAAGCAAGCATATGTGGGAAAGCATCCAGAAACTGGTGAAAAATTAAAATGGATGGATTATAATAAATACTTAGAACATAATAAATAATATTATAAGGCATCATCAGTTACGATGATGCCTTTTTTTTGCTCTTTTACCTAACTTGGTTAACCATTGCATCAATTACAATCTTTTGCGTAGCAGAAGTATGAATTGTCGCCCCTCCTTCGCGCATAATATTTCTCCAAATTTTATTGCCCCTTGAAAAGAAATTAGGGTCTTCTTTTAATTTTTTTAGTTTATTAACCCAATCATTAGGATAGTCCATTAAATATTTTGCAACATGAAACATTCCATTGAGAAACATTGGTTCAAGTAAAAATGTCTGTTTGCGAATTTCTTGCCTTTGTTTGAATTCCATATTACCCATTTGATCTTTAAACAAATATATTAATTCAGACCAAAACTCTGCTAAAAATTTTAAAACTTCAATAGAATCTTTCTGTGTTTGAGGTTTAAAAATTCTAATTCCATTCATAAGAGTGCTAAATAAGATAATATTATTATCCTTTGGAGAGGAGTTAATTTTTTCAACTTTATTGTGTAATTCAGAAGTCTTAATGATTTCTTCGGCTATATGGTGAAATGGATCAAAGACACTTAATGCTTCCACTCTTACTTTTCCAATTTTTCGACCAGCATTGGCGTATTCTCGAAAAAGATCCATCCCAGAAGGGATATCAAGATATTCAATAAATACTGGATATTCAAATAAACTAGGGCTTGGATTATTAACTGGGTCTTTTTTGTTTAATTTTTTCATTTTTATACAACTGAAAACCCTATGGGCCCCATCTATTACCGCTAATTTGTTTTTACCTTTTAATATACAATTGTTTTCTTCGTCAAAATCAAGTTCTTCTTCGTTTTCTTTAAAGTAACAAAACGTTAAAGCTCCTCCAGCTATACGATTATCGAGCATTTTTTGTAAGATAGAATTTACTTCGCTCGGTGTGATCAGGGGTTTCAATGTACCTTGATTTGTTTTCTTGCTTCCACGCTGTACATTAAAATCATAATACACGGTTCCGTTCAGGTACAAATCGGCAATCATTTCTGCACTCATTACCGTTTGCCATTTATGAATTTTACCAAATCTGTGAATTGGAGTACATTTATCAAACTCCCATTCAAATTCAGCTTTTTTAATCTTATTGCTTAACGTTGGCATGTCACTCATATTTAACACATTACCCATATTTCTTTCTCTCATTTTCTGTTTCAATTCCTCATCAGACATTACAGATTTCTCATTCTCATCATCACCTACACTATCCCCAATAACCCCATCTTTACCTCCCATATCCCATATCTTATCACTTTTAGATTCCATTTCTTTTACTAATTCCATCTCTTGTTGAATCATATCTGCATCATCATTGTTTGTCATTTCTTGAAATCCTACAGCCACTTGACTTTGTGTTTCATTACTCATATCCAATATTTCTTCTTTTGATTTAATTTCCATACTCGTATCTACATGTGGAAACCTATTTTTCTTTGCCATATCAGCGTTTTCCTCCATTTTCTCATCTACTAATTTATTAACCATATTAATAATCATAATAATAACCTCTTTTCATCATATTTTGATATTATCACAATTCTATACAATTTGAAAGAGTTCTATACCAAAAACATTAAAATTTATTAAAAAAGAAAAGAGCAAGCTAAAACTTACTCTGATTTTTTACTCTTAAATCTTTTCTCAGGTGGCAATTGCATCTTGCAAATAAATGGAACAGCATTTTCCCCACCACTTCTAATAATGTTAATCGAATGCCACCTTTTCAATTTTAAGCAATCTGATAAATCAAAAGGATAAACCTCTTCCTTTAAACTAGTCCAAGTTAATTTACTTGTAGGATAAATATGATAATGTGGTAAGGCATTTCTAATTGCTTTCTGTAAATTAGTTGGGATTTGTTCCCAGTAATGGAACGTCCAGAAATAACCAATAAGCCACTTTCTACTCTCGACAGCAGCAGCTTCCCATATTGAAGCACTACGAAGATATTGATGTGGTTCGTCTAACATGATGTAGAAGGGAAATTCTGCATCAGCACCATATATCTTTTTTCTTAATCTCATTGCAATATCAATTTTAGAACATAGTAAATTAATAATTACATCTATTGCAGATTTATCTAAATCATCACTAGGAACATCAAATACAATAATTTTCTTTTGCGACATTAATTGAACCATGTCCAAACTATTATTAGAATTCACACAATTTGCTAAGTGAGGATCTGATAATATCCTGTTCAATCTATTGTAAATAGGAGATAATATTTTACCCTTCATGCCATCACTCATACCTTCAAATTCTTTTAAGGTTGCTTTATTTAATCCTTCATCCATATTATCAATAACTTGTTTAAGATAAGTTTTATCATTAAATATTTTGATAATCTCAGATACTTTGCCAGTAGTCATTCCAATTATAGATGCTCTTAAAAATCTTTCAGTTTGTCCAGTTGTATCATCACTTACACCAAAGAAATCTACAGCAGTTCCAGCTAATCTGGCCTTTGTACTGGAATCATGTAATGTTTCACACCAATCTAATGAAAATGCTTGTTGACCTAAATCTATTCTAATAAAATCTTCTTTTTTAACAATTCCTGCATTAACCGCACATTGTATTTGATCTCCTATTTCACGCTTATTAGGGTCAATTGCTAGACCTCCATATCCCTTTAAATATGCCCCTATAAGGAAATTAGAAACCAACCCCTTTGTCTTACCCTGCCCCATACCTCCAATTCCTACATTGGGCAAACACGCCTCATCTGGGTCATTTACAGGTTGATATACTTTAACAGTTTGTCCTTTAAATGTTGCATCGCCTAATTCAATCCCCTTTGATTCATCTAAAAATCTATTGTTCACTTCAACTTCTGCTAATTCAACTCTTTCAATTTCAGGATATTTTTCTTGAAGTTCTCTGCCAGGAATTTGAACAATTTTAGATATTTCTGCCGATGACATAATATTAAAATTTAGTTTAATTCTTGGTGGTTTATGAGTATTTATAATTCTTAAAACTTCATTTGCTTTTTTACCTTTTAATTGACAAGGTGCTAATTCATTGTCTAAACTTATGTCATGAAAACTGCTTGCTATCGTCCTTGCAATTGTATTTGCTCTTGAGGATTCTTCTGATTCAGCAATAACCCAAAGATAAGTTCTCATAGATGATTTATTTCTTTTTTCTTTTGTAGAATTTGATAAATTTTCAATTGTATATTTCTGTCCTTCTGGGTCAGATGGTTTTTTAGCGTATATATTTTGGTTATTTCCATCACTAATTAAATCACTCAAACCAGTAATTACTTCTCTAATTAACTCAGTTAATCCAATGGCAATTGTAAAGGTAATATTCTTAAATGATTGATTCCATTTTCTCGGAGCATTTCCACTTCTTAATTTATCCCACGCTTCATCTAATTCTCCTTGCCATGCCAATTGATAGATTGGATCAAGATAGCAAAATAATCTTGCTTTTTCATTTTCTCCTATTAATCTTCCTGCTTCAATTAATGATATAAGAGGAAGGTTGTCCTTTGAATCAGTGTGTAGTGAATATAAGTCATGCTTACTGTAAACTAATTCATAAATAACAGATTTATTTACATCAAATTCTTCTGCATTATCTACTTCGTCAATGGTAGTCTTGTCCCATATAGACGTTAATCTTCTGTAAATAAGAGGTGCAATAGTTTCAGGTACACCAATATAAAATGTTACATTGTTTTCTTTGAAGTCGATTTCAAATGATGCTCTTTCCTGTATCTTATATCCTCTTGGTAAAATTGCTTGTCTTATAATCCTGTCAATAGGTAATTTGAATTGATCAGCAATAGTTTTAACAAAATCTTCTGTACGATAATTTCTAGCAGACGAGTCAGGTTTAATTTTAAATCTTACATATTTAGGGTTAACAATAGTAAACCAATTAATATTTTTTATAGTGGTAATTTTTTCAGCAAAAATCATTGTATGGTCACTCCTAACATTTTTAATATAATATAAAAGGCAAAAGTCCAATAAACTCCTTTTACGGCTTTTTTAGAACCAAATATTGCAAGTAATGCAAATATCATAGCAACCACTATTGCATAATCACTATTTTGAACGATCCAATGAAAAAAATCAGATATAAATGATAAAAATTTATTAAATATACTTTGTTTTGCTTCAT
>Ga0209518_1002985_pt1 | contig 14989 bp, 15 predicted proteins | sample RifGroB1_FD_183993 | JGI IMG/M metagenome (GOLD analysis project Ga0209518, IMG submission 183993) | Groundwater microbial communities from Rifle, Colorado, USA - Groundwater B1 (SPAdes) (version 2) | ecosystem: Environmental > Aquatic > Deep subsurface > Groundwater | place: Rifle, Colorado...
GGACGAATACCGCGACGGCGAAGGCGGAACCTTCTTCTTCGTGGCGCTGGGGCCGAAGCGGATGGACTATCAGCGCAATCTTTCGCTGTTCAAGCTGCTGCATACCGCCATCTTTCATGGATAACAAAGAACAACCGCACGCGCCCGCCCCGTCCGTCCCGCCGGTCACTGCCTCTAGCGGGATCCCGCAGGAAGCGGTGGATGAAGCGCTCGCCGAACTTACGGAGAAACTCTTATTGTGCGAGCGGGAGCGCGACGAGTACCTGAACGGCTGGCGTCGCGCCAAGGCGGATTTCGCGAACTACAAGAACGAGGAGTTCAAGCGCCTCGAAGAGGTCATCAAGTTCGGGAACGTGGATGTCGTGCGGGACGTGATCGCGGTTTTGGACAGCTTGGATCGCGGCAGTGCGGCGCTTGAGGCCGCGGGTGAGAAGGAAGCGGCCTCGGGAATGCGGCGGATACAGAGCCAGCTCGAGGAGATGATGAAACGGCGCGGTCTCGAACGAATGGAGGTGCGGCCCGGGGATGCGTTCGACCCCGCGCGGCACGAAGCGATGGGGGAAGCGCCCGCGGAAGCCCCTCCCGGCGCGGTCGCGGAGGAGCTGGAATGCGGCTATCTTCTCTCCGGCAGGGTCATCCGCGCGGCAAAGGTCAATATTTCTAAAGAGCAAAGCAATAATCACTAATCAACACTTCAACTATGGCAAAAATTCTCGGCATCGATCTTGGAACGACGAACTCGGCAATGGCGGTCGCGGAAGGCGGCGAGCCCCGCGTGATAGAGAATGCGGAAGGCAATCGCACCATCCCTTCGATCGTCGCGCTTTCGAAGTCGAATGAGCGCGCGGTGGGGCTCTTGGCGAAGCGCCAGGCGGTTACCAATCCCAAGAACACCATCTCTTCGGTAAAACGCCTTATCGGGCGGAAGTTCTCCGACCAGGAGGTTCAGCACGACAAGGCATGGCTGCCGTACGCGATCCGCGCTTCGGCGGCAGGCGGCGTGGAGATCGAGATGGGCGACCGCTGGTACACGCCGGAGGAGATATCGGCGATGGTCTTGGCGAAACTCAAGGCGGACGCGGAAGCGAAGCTCGGAGAGACGATCGAGGAGGCGGTGATCACCGTCCCCGCGTATTTCGACGACAGCCAGCGGCAGGCGACCAAGAACGCCGGCGAGATCGCCGGGCTCAAGGTGCGCCGTATCTTAAACGAGCCGACGGCGGCGGCCCTGGCGTACGGCCTGAACAAGAAAAAGAACGAGCAGATCGTGGTCTACGACTTCGGCGGGGGCACGTTCGACGTGTCCGTGCTCGATATCGCTGATGACACGGTCGAGGTGAAGGCGACCGGCGGCGACACGCACCTGGGCGGCGACGATTTCGACAAAAAGATCATCGAGCATCTCGTAGCCGAGTATAAGAAACGGGAAGGGGTGGATATCGCAAAGGACCCGCTCGCGCTCCAGCGTCTGCGGGAGGCGACCGAGCGCGCCAAACACGAACTTTCGACCGCGGTTGAAACGGAGGTGAACCTGCCCTACATCAGCTCCGACGCCTCCGGACCCAAGCACTTCCTCATGAAACTCACGCGCGCGAAGCTCGAGGAGCTTGTGCGCGCCGAGATCGAGCGTTCGATCGCCATCACGAAGGAGGTCGTCACGGCTCCATCCCCCAAAGGCGCCGGTTTCAAACTCGAGGACATCGATGAGGTGATCCTGGTGGGCGGTCAGACGCGCATGCCCGCCATCCAGGAAGCCGTGAAAAAACTCTTCGGCAGGGAGCCGCACAAGGACATTAATCCCGACGAAGTAGTGGCGGTCGGCGCTGCGGTGCAGGCGGGCATCTTGCAGGGAGACGTGAAGGACATCTTGCTCCTCGACGTCACGCCGCTCACCTTGAGCATCGAAACGCTGGGCAGCGTAGCGACGCCGATGATCCCGAAGAACACCACCGTTCCGACCTCGAAAACGCAGATATTCTCGACGGCGGCGGACAGTCAGCCGTCGGTGGAGGTGCATATTCTTCAGGGGGAGCGTCCGATGGCCTCCGACAATAAAACGCTGGCGCGGTTCCTTTTGGACGGTATCCCGCCTTCTCCGCGCGGCACGCCGCAGATCGAGGTAGTCTTCGACATCGACGCGAACGGCATTCTCTCGGTGTCCGCCAAAGACAGGGCGACCGGAAAAAGTCAGTCGGTGAAGATCGAGGCAACGACCGCGCTCTCGAAGGACGAAGTTGAACGTCTGAAGAAGGAGGCCGCCCTGCATGCGACGGAGGACGCGGCAAAACGCGAGGCGGCGGATGTCCGCAATCAGGCGGAGAGCGCGATCTATCTCGCGGAGAAGACATTGCGCGACGCGGGCGAAAAGGCGGCGCCGGATCTTAAGGACGAAGTGACGAAACGCGTGGAAGACGTGAAGATGGTCAAGGATGGAGAGGATCTGGCGGCGACGAAGAAAGCGGTCGAGGAACTTTCGGCTGCGCTTCAGAAAGTCGGACAGGCGATGTATACTCAAGCTACGCCGCCATCCGGCGCAGAGCCGGAGGCAAAAAGCCCTGAAGATAATGGAGAGCAATCTGCTTAGTCACTCACGAACGAACGAAGCCGAAGTCGACCGCTCGCTCGCGAAGATCATCGCGCTCGGCGTGATGGGGGTCGTTGCCGCAGCCGCTTCCGGATTTTTCGTCGCGCGCTATGCGGATGCCGCGACAAGCGCGAACTTCTGGTTCCTCTCGGGCGCGCTCACGGCCCTTGCGGTCGTCGTCCTGCTCCAAACCTTCTTTGTGAAGTCGGTCAGCAAGGCCGCGGCGCTCGACGCTGCCTACGCCATCGCGCTTGTCGCCCCCCTCGCCCCCGCTCTCACGCCCCTCGCCCTTCTGGGCGCCGGAGCGGCGCTCGCCGGGATGATCTGGGGGAATTTTACGGGGAGCCGCGAGCTCAAAGACCGGATCAAGATCCGTTTTTTCCGCATTTCGCGCCTCACGCTCGGGAAGGCCGCGACCGGCCTCTCGCTCTTTCTTACGCTGTACTACCTCGGCACCCAGACGGGCGGCATTGCGATCTCGAAGCCGCTCTTCGAGCAACTGGTTCTGCCCGGCGCGAGCATTACGGAGCGGTTTCTCCCCGGTGTTTCGCTTTCCGGCACGTTTCGCGCGGCGGTCACGGAACTTGCCGCGAATCAGGCAAAGGCGCTCCCCGGTTTCGAGATCCTGCCGCCCTCGGCGCAGCGCGAACTTTTGAACCGCGCGGCTGCGGAGATCGAAGCGCAGGCGGCCGGATTTTTGGGCATCACGATCCGGCCGGATGCGCGCATCATTGACCTGCTCTACGAATCGCTCCAGGCGAAACTTGCTGCGCTCGGCGAGAACGGCAAACAGCTCGCGCTCCTTGCGGTCGGGGCGGTCGTCTTCTTCGCGATCCGCGGTCTCGGCATCTTTTTCGTATGGGCGGCGATCGCGGTCGGTTTTGTCATCTACGAGATCCTGATCGCGCTCGGCTTTGCTACGATCGTGCTCGAGGGAGGCAGCAGAGAGATCATTATCCTGTAGTCAGACACAAGCAGTTTTCTCACCATGCCCAAAGATTACTACAACATTCTGGGCGTGCCGCGGAGCGCCGGCGAGGAGGAGATCAAGAAGGCGTACCGCCGGCTCGCGCATCAATATCATCCCGACCGGCCGACCGGGAACGAGGGTAAGTTCAAGGAGATCAACGAGGCCTACCAGATCCTTTCGAACAGGGAAAAACGGACGGCCTACGACCGCTTCGGTGCCGTGCCCGAGGGAGGCATCCCCGGCGGCTTCGGCGGGTTTGAGGCGAATTTCGGGGATCTCGGCGACTTGGGCGAGATCTTCGAATCGTTCTTCGGCGGGCGCGAGCGCCGTCGCACGTATCATCGCGGCGCGGACCTCGAATACGCGCTTGAAGTGACCCTTGAGGAGGCGTTCCGGGGCGGACGGCGGGAGATCTCTTACGCCGCGCCCGTCCGGTGCGATGCATGCGGCGGCCTGGGCCATGATGCGCGGGCCGGCACGGAAAAGTGCGCGACCTGCGCCGGCCGGGGAGAGATCCGCGAGGCAAAGCGCACGTTTTTCGGCAACTTCTCGCAGGTGCGCATGTGCGAAAAATGCCACGGGACGGGCGAGGTCCCCAAACGGATCTGCGCGGCATGCGCCGGAGGAGGACGGATCCGCGGCACGCGCCGAGTGGCTCTGTCGATCCATCCCGGCGTGGAGGACGGCCAGGTGCTTAAAGTGTCGGGGCAAGGCGAAGCGGGGGAGCGCGGCGCGGGCGACGGCGACCTCTATGTGCGCATCAGGGTGAAACCGCATTCCGTGTTCCGTCGCGTACATGCCGACCTTTGGGTGACGAAAAGAGTGAGCGCGATCGACCTCCTTCTCGGCACGCCGCTCGAGATCACCGCGATCGACGGAGATGTCCTTCGCGCAGAAGTGCCTGCGGGCGCGCGCATCAAGGAGCCCGTGCGGCTCAAGGGGCGCGGGATGCCGCACTTCGGCCGGAGCGGCCGCGGGGATATGGTGCTCGAACTCGACGTGGAATTGCCGAAGAAGTTGAGCGTAAAAGCGAGGAAGCTGCTCGAGGAGTTGCGGAACGAGCTTTCATGACGGTCCCGGATGTGCAGCTGATCCTTGTTCTCGGCCTTCTTTGCGCGGCGCTTTTCTCGCTTCTGCTTCGCCAGCATGAGCGGCACACGCGCGCGGCGGGCGGCATGCTGGTCGCCCTGGGGGACAGCATCACCTACGGTCAGGGCATCCCGGTCGAGGATAATTTCGTTTCGCTTCTCTCGCGGCGCCTGGGGATGCCCATCGTGAACGCCGGCGTCCCCGGAGACACCACGGAAGACGTGCTTGCCCGTCTTGACCGAGACGTGCTCGACCGCAAAGCCACTGCCGTAATCGTGTTTCTGGGCGGCAATGATTTTCTCTGGCCGCTTCTCATGCGGCAAGACGGCTTTCGCACGGAGGCGCAGATCCTGCGGGCGAGCCGCGAATTCACGGAGACCCCCATTGCGGCGACGTTCAAGAACATCCGCACGATCATCGAACGCATCCACGCCGCGCACGTCAAAGTTGTGCTGGTAGGATTTTCAACGGAGTTCCTTGATACCTTCGAAGAGGAGTTCGCGCGCATTGCAAGGGAAGAACGCGTGGCGGGATACGTGTCGAACGCGCTTGCAGGCATCCTCTTCAACAAAAAATATCTGGTTTCGGAAACGGTGCCGCAGGTGCACCCGAACGCCCGGGGGCACAAGCTTATCGCGGACCGCATTCAGCCGGTGCTTGAAAAAGTGCTACAATCGAAGTAAATTCCATATCCTGCGCCCATAGCTCAATGGTAGAGCAGCTGCCTTTTAAGCAGTTGGTTCCAGGTTCGAATCCTGGTGGGCGCACCGGTTGCGTTTTCCGCTCCCGTTTCTTATGATGGATTCCATTGTATGCCGCGAGGAAAGAACGTTCTCATCTTCGTTGGGATCATCGCTCTCGTCGCCGCCTCGGCGGTTTTTGTATATCCCAAGGGGTGGGGCGCATCCGTCCGTCCGTGGCGGCTCGGCCTCGACCTGGTCGGCGGAGCGCATCTGGTCTACGAGATCGACCTTTCGAAGGTTGAAGCGGCCGACGCCGATTCCGTCCTCAACGGTCTGCGCGACGTCCTCGAACGGCGCGTGAACCTCTTCGGTGTTTCCGAGCCGCAGGTCTTTCTCGCAAAAGAAGGCGATTCGCAACGCCTCGTTGTCGAGCTCGCGGGCATCAAGGACGTCGCCCAGGCGGTAGACCAGATTGGCCGCACCGCGCGCCTCGAGTTTCGGACCGTTTCCGGAGAAGGGGAAAAGGCGACCCTCGAGGAGTCGGGCCTCACCGGCCAGTATCTCGTAAAGGCGCAGGTAACGTTCAACCAGACCACGGGTCAGCCGGAGATCTCCCTGCAGTTCAACTCCGAGGGCGCAACGCTCTTCGAACGGATCACGGGCGAGAACGTCGGCAAGCCCCTGGCGATCCTTGTTGACGGCGAATTGCGCTCCGCCCCGACCGTCCAGCAGCAGATCTCCGGGGGCCAGGCCGTCATTTCCGGCATCGGTGACCTTACCGAGGCGCAGAACCTCGCGAATCTCCTGAACGCGGGCGCGCTTCCGGCGCCGGTAACGCTCCTTAGCCAGCAGACGGTCTCCGCCACCTTGGGCAGCGTTTCGCTCGAGCGCGCTCTCTATGCGGGGCTCATCGGCACCCTGCTCATCATCGCCTTTATGCTGCTCTATTACCGCGCGCTCGGCTTCTTTGCGGCGGTGGCGCTCGTGTTCTACGTGATCCTTGCGACGGCGCTCTTCAAGACGATCCCCATCACGATGTCGCTCGCGGGCATCGCCGGTTTCATTCTTTCGATAGGCATGGCGGTCGACGCGAACGTCCTGATCTTCGAGCGCACCAAGGAAGAGTTCCGCAAGGGACTCTCGCACGCCTCCGCCGTGAGCGAGGGGTTCCGGCGCGCCTGGCCCTCCATCCGCGACTCAAACATCTCGACCATCTTGACCGCGATCATCCTCTACTACGCTACCTCGAGCTTCGTGCGCGGGTTCGCCCTTACGCTTCTTTTGGGCGTCCTGGTGAGCATGTTTTCCGCGATCACGATCACCCGGACGATGCTCGCTCTTTTTGTAAAGAAATGATGATCAACGTTATCGGCAAAAAGTGGCTTTTCCTCGGCATCTCGGGCGCGCTCGTCCTCGCGAGCGTGGTTGCGATATCCGCCTATGGATTCCGCGAGGGCATCGACTTCCGCGGCGGCACGCTGTGGCAGGTTGCGTCCCCGGACGCCGCCTTGACCGAGGCCTCGCTCCGGGAATTTCTTGCGGAGCAGGGGATGGAAGATGCGGTGATCACGCGCGAGAACCAGAACGGCTCGTTCCTCGTGCGCATACGGGCGATTACGGAGGAAGAACATCAAGCGGACCTCGCTGCCCTCACGCTAAAGTTCGGAGGCGCCGAGGAGCTCGGTTTCCAGTCCATCGGACCGTCGATCGGCGCGGAACTCCGCAGGAGGGCGTTTTGGGGCATTGGTTTCGTGCTCATCGGCATCTCGCTCTTCATCGCCTTCGCGTTCCGGAAGGTATCGCGCCCGATCCGTTCCTGGAAATACGGCGTCGTGACCCTGGTTACGCTATTCCATGACGTCGTTATTCCGGCAGGGCTCTTCGCATATCTTGGCCGCTTCTATGGCGTCGAGGCCGACACCAACTTCATCGTGGCGCTCCTCGTCGTTATGGGCTTTTCGGTACATGACACGATCGTGGTCTTCGACCGCATCCGGGAGAACCTTCTTCTGGGCCGGGAAGGGGCCGGTTTGGCCGAGGTGGTGAACAAAAGCATCAATGAGACGCTGGCGCGGTCCATTAATACCTCTGTCACGCTTGTCCTGGTGCTTGTGGCCCTGCTTCTTTTCGGTCCCGCGACGCTCACGTACTTCGTCCTTGCGATCCTGGTAGGCGTGATTTTGGGCACGTATTCCTCGATCTTTGTGGCGAGCCCCCTCTTGGTGATCTGGCACGCTTTTGCGGCCGGGCGCTCGCCTGGCAGGGGCAATTGACGCGCCAGGATAAAAGTGGTAAAGTCATGCCGATGGAAAACACCGAAAAGCTTATTGCGACCCTGCTCTCCGGGCTAAAGCCCCGAGAAAAGGAGGTGCTCGGAAAGCGCTTTGGCCTGCGCCGCAAGGATTTTAGGACCCTGGCGGAGCTTGGCGCCCAGTATGGCATCACCCGCGAGCGGGTGCGGCAGATCGAAGCTACGGGCCTCGCCGCGCTTCGCGATAAGGTGCGAAGAGGCGCGGGGCGCGAGTTCTACGCTTATCTCGCGAACCACCTGGGGAACGTCGGCGGCGTGCGCCGGGCGGATTTTTTTGCGAACGACCTGCGCCAGGCGCTCGGATGCAACCTGGGCGAGGAGCAGCTTCATTTTCTGCTCGAGGCGCACGGCGCCCTTCGCTACCATCCGGAGGATGAGAGCTGTTTCGCGTTCTGGTACGCCGACCCCGGTGCGTGGAAGGCCGCTGCGAACTTTATTGAAAAGTTCAAGAAGTACATAGGGAACCGCAAGGAAGACCTTCTTACGCATAAGAAATTCGACGAGCTTTTTGCGCAGGCCATCAAACCTCACGCGCTCAAGGATTTCGTGGGCCTGAATTACCTCACTGTTTCGAAACAATTCGGCACGAACATCTACGGCGATTTCGGACTTACCGAATGGCCGGAGATAAGCCCGAAGACGATGCGCGACCGGGCATACCTGATCTTGAAGAAGCATACGAAGCCGCTCCACTTTCGCGAGATCGCGCGGCTTATCAACGAGATCCGGTTCGATCATAAGGTAGCGCACCCCTCGACCGTGCATAACGAACTTATCAAGGACGGCCGCTTCGTGCTCGTTGGCCGCGGCATCTACGGCCTCAAGGAACTCGGGTTCGTGCCCGGTACCGCCAAGGACGTCATCAAGCGCGTCTTGAAGGCGAAGGGCCCCTGTTCCGCGGAGGATGTGCTCTCGGCGGTCCTTAAGGAGCGTTTCTTCAAACCGAACACCGTGCTTCTTAACCTTCAGAACAAGAAGATATTCGGGCGGACGCCCGACGGCGGTTACGTCATCCGGGAAGCGTAAGGGTTCGCGCTATCCTCGGGTTTTGTTTGAGGGTAGTATTGTAGTGTGGAGCGCGGTTCCGACCCCTATGCCCTTTGCACCCACGCTGTCGCTTACGGAAATTCTCCAAAGCATCGCACAGACCTTTCTTGCCGTGTGGTGGGTGGTCATTCCACTTGCCCTCTTTTTCATATTCCGCGACCTGTGGCTGTTCTACATTCGGACCAAATACGTGAAGGCCATTTCCTGGACGCTCCTCGAGCTCAAGATCCCCAAGAACGTGCTCACCACGCCCAAGGCGATGGAGCAGATCTTCGCCGCGGCGCACGGCACCTACTCCTTCGGCATCAAGTTCCTGGAGAAATGGTGGGACGGGAAGGTGGAGGACTGGATGTCGTTCGAGCTCGTCGGTTATGCCGGCGGCGTCTATTTCTACGTACGGCTGCCCTCGAAATATCGCAATCTTCTCGAAGCCGCTGTGTACGCCCAATATCCCGACGCCGAGATCCACGAGCCGCAGAACGACTACATGGACCTTTTGCCGGCCTCGCTCCCGAACCAGGTCTACGACCTCTTCGGTTTCGACCTCATCCTCGCGCGCGAGGATGCGTACCCCATTCGCACGTATCCGTACTTCGAGGCGATAGTCGAGGAGCAGCGCCTGGATCCCATTGCCGCCGTTACCGAAGTGATGTCAAAGCTCAAGGAGGGGGAGGTTATCCTCATTCAGATCCTTATCCGTCCCGCAGGTGACGCATGGAAGAAGAAGGCCGAGGAGCTCGTTGCGAAGCTCATCGGCAAGAAATCGCCCAAGCAGCTCGGGCTCCTCGGCTGGATCGCGTCCTTCCTCCGCAATCTTACATTTGCGCCTTTTACCTATCCGTTGTGGCCCGATGAGGAGGTGAAGAAAGAGGGACCCCCGAATATGCTGTCGTTCCTCACCGAAAGCCAAAAGGATGTCGTGAAGTCGATAGAAGAGAAGATCGCGAAGATCGGATTTGAGACGAATGTCCGCTTCATCTACGTCGACCGGCGCGACAGCTTCACGCGCGCGAACGTCTCGGCGGTGAACGGCGCGTTCCGCCAGTTCAACACCCAGAACCTGAACGGTTTCCGACCCGATATGGCTACGTTCCCGAGAATAGCTTCGCCGTTCGCGCTCTTCAAAGCGCGCCGCGAACGGGGGCGCAAAACAATGCTGTTCTTCAACTACCGCACGCTCACGATGAACCAAAAGGTTTCCGTTCTGAACATCGAAGAGCTGGCGACCATCTACCATCCGCCGATCGTGACGGTGGGCGCGCCGATGCTCCGCCGCCTCGAATCGCGGAAAGGGGAGCCGCCGCCGGCCTTGCCCACGGAGTAACGAAATTTCGCTATGGAACAGCTCCCTAACAAAGAGATCAATATCTTCGGCCAAACCAATTTCCGCAACCAACAGACGCGGTTCGGCATCAAGACCGACGATCGCAGGCGCCACATGTACGTGATCGGCAAGACCGGTTCCGGGAAGAGCAACCTCCTCGAGACCATGGCGATCAACGACATCCGCGCCGGTCACGGTCTCGCGGTCATCGATCCGCACGGCGAATTCGCGGAGAGGATGCTCGATTTCGTGCCCGAAGAGCGCATCGACGACGTGATCTATTTCGCGCCGTTCGATTTCGATCATCCGATCGCGTTCAACCCGCTCGAACAGATCGGCACCGAGTTCCGGCATCTCGTCGCGTCCGGCATGATGGGCGTCTTCAAGAAGATCTGGCCCGATGTCTGGTCCGCGCGCATGGAGTACATTTTGAACAACACCATCCTGGCGCTTCTCGAGTATCCCGATTCGACGCTTCTGGGCATCATGCGCATGTTCGCCGAACCCGCGTACCGCGCGAGGATCGTGGAAAACCTCACCGATCCGGTCGTCAAGGCGTTCTGGACGAACGAATTCGCCCGCTATACCCAGCGTTTGGAGACCGAGGCGGTGGCCGCGATCCAGAACAAAGTCGGGCAGTTCGTCTCGAATCCCTTGATACGGAACATCCTCGGCCAGCCGCGTTCGGCCATTAACATGCGGAAGATCATGGACGAGCGGAAGATCCTCATCGTGAACCTCTCGAAGGGCAAGATCGGCGAGGACAATGCGCGGCTCCTGGGCGCGATGATCATCGCGCGGCTTCAGCTTGCGGCCATGTCGCGTGTGGACGTGCCGGAGAGCGAGCGCAAGGATTTCTTCGCGTACGTGGACGAGTTCCAGAACTTTGCCACGGATTCTTTCGCCAATATCCTCTCCGAGGCCCGCAAATATCACCTCTGTCTCATTCTCGCGAATCAGTACATCCGCCAGCTCATCGACGGCGACAATACGAGGGTGCGGGACGCCGTTTTCGGCAACGTCGGTACGATGGCGGCGTTTCGCGTGGGCGCGGAGGACGCGGAGTTCCTCGAAAAGGAGTTCGAGCCGGAATTCATGCTGAACGATCTTGTGAACCTGCCCAAGTACAACATCTACATCAAGCTTATGATCGACGGTGTCGCCTCCCATCCGTTCTCGGCGCAGACCCTGTCGCCCCTGCCGACGCCCGAGGCGACGCATCGCGAAGTGCTCATTGAGAACACGCGTACGCGTTACGGCACGCCGCGGCGCACGGTGGAGGAGCGCATCGCCAAGGAATGGATGGAGGAATCGCCGTCGCTCCAAAGGATCGTGCATCGCGGCGAACAATCGCTCTCGCATGCCCTCCGGGCTCCGGGGGTCGTAAAAGACGTCCGCGGCGGTTTCCCCGCCCGTCCTGCAGGCCCCGCCGCCGGCGGGGCAGGCGGGCCCGGCCTCGACTCGTCTCGGCGAGGCGGGCCGCCCCCACGGGGCGAGCCTCGCCCATTAGGCGGGCCTGCCTCGTCGTCGAGTCAAGGCGGGTTTTCTCGCCCGGGGCAGGACCGGCCGAGATTTTCGGGAGACCGCTCGCTTCGCCGCGAAGGCGCGGTCGGCGATCTGCGGAAAGCGATCGGCAACATTCTTCAGAAACAACAGACGGAGCAGGAAAAGAAGCCGCCCGCGAGCGCAAGCGACAAGGAATGACGACGTTTTCCATCCTCACTCTGTTCCCGGAGATCGTCGGGGCATATTCCGGCGAGTCGATATTAAAGCGCGCACGGGCAAGGGGTCTCCTCGAAGTGCGGGCTATAAACCCGCGCGATTTCACGCAGGACCGGCATCGCAAAGTGGATGACCGCCCGTACGGCGGCGGTCCCGGGATGGTGCTCAAGGCGGAACCCTTGGCGCGCGCCGTGAACCACGCAGCGGGTCGCGCGAAGAATCCGCTCGTCATCCTGCTCTCGCCCGCGGGCACGCCGTTTAGCGCCGCTTATGCCCGGCGACTGGCGCAGAAAGAGCGCGATCTTATATTCGTCGCCGGTCATTATGAGGGGATCGACGAGCGGCTGAAGAGAATGCTGAAAAGCAAGCGGCTGCGCCTCCGCGAGGTCTCCATTGGGCCCTATGTAGTCACGGGGGGCGAACTGCCCGCCTTGCTTATGGTGGATGCGATCGCGCGGCATATTCCCGGCGTCTTGGGCAAAGAAAAATCCCGCGAGGAGCTGCGCCACGGCATCGGCGTGCCCGTTTACACCCGTCCCGAAACGATAATCTGGAAGCGCAGAACGTACCGCGTCCCCGGCGTGCTTCTTCACGGCAACCACGCGCTCATTGAAGCATGGCGCCGGAACACCTTGACGCGGAGGCGTTAAATACGGAATACTTCCCCCTGTATGCAGGAAGGTGAGACATCAAAAGCAGAACTCGCAAGCGATAGCGTGAGTTCGAGCGTCAATCCGTCAGCTGACGGAGCAGGCGTGGAAGGAGACGAGAACGAGAGCGAGAGCGAGAACGACAGCGTGAGCGCAAGCGCGGCCGCCGAAGCCGCTCTCGACGCCTCCATCGACCAAGGCATTCTCCGCGAGATGATCATCGCGGGGCTTTGCTACGGCCGGAGCAAGGCCAAGACGCATCCCCGGATGAAGACCCGTGTCTTCGCTACGCGGAACGGCATCGAACTCATCGACGTGGCGCAGACCTGGCAGGCGCTCCAGGCAGCGCTCGAAGCGGTGAAAAAAACGGTTGCCGACGGCCAGCAAATCCTTCTGGTCGGGACCCAGCCCTCCGCGCACGAAAGCGTGCGAACGCTGGCGGAGAAATTCGGCTTCCCCTACGTGGTGAACCGATGGCTTGGCGGTACGCTCACCAACTTCAAGACGATCTCCCGCCGCATCGAGTACTTTAAGAAACTGAAAGCCGATCGCGCGGCGGGTCTTCTCGAGAAATACACGAAGAAAGAACGTCTTGGCATCGACCGGCAGATCCAAAAAATGGACGAGGTTTTCCGCGGCGTCGAGCAGATGGGAAAGCTTCCCGGTCTCGTTATCGCGGTGAACGCCAATCTGCATGCGGTCGCGATCCACGAGGCGCATCTCGTCGGCATTCCGGTCCTCGCCATCATGAGTTCCGACTCGGATCCCCATGCGGTAGAGCATCCGGTGCCGGCGAACGATAACAGCACGTCGAGCATCGCGTGGCTTTTCGCCAAGTTCGAGGAGGCGGCCGACGAGGGCAGGAAGGAGGCCGCGGAACGCGCGAGCGCGCAAGCAGCGAAAACCACCGCCTCTGGCGGGGTCCCGCAAAATGCGGTGACCGCGCCTGTCGAAGCGAAGCCCGCCGCGTAAGAACCGCAATCGCAATGGTGAACGCAGAAACGATCCAAAAACTTCGCGAGGTCACGGGTGCCGGTGTCATGGATTGCAAAAAAGCACTCGACGATTCACAAGGGGATTTTGACGGGGCTCTCCGCATCATCAAGGAGCGCGGCTTGGCCAAGGCGGGGAAGCGCGAAGGCCGGGAGACGGGGGCGGGGCTTCTTGAGGCCTATACGCACAACGGGCGCATCGGGGTTCTCCTCGAGCTTCGTTCGGAGACCGACTTCGTAGCTCGTTCGGAGCCGATGCACGAACTCTCGCACAAGCTTGTGATGCAGATCGCGGCGATGGATCCCGCGGGCGTTGATGAGCTTCTCGAACAGCCCTTTATCCAGGACGAATCGAAAAAAACTGGTGATCTTTTGAAGGAAGTGATCGCGCAGACCGGCGAGAATATCAAGGTATTCCGTTTCGCGCGTTTCGAGATCTAGAACCTCGATGTACGATCTCATTCTCCAACTCGTGTTCATGGCGGGCCTCGGCGCGATGTTCTACCTGGTCGCCCGGGCGGTGCCGCGCGTTTCGGACGGCGAGGCCCATCTGTATCAGCACGGCAAGCTCGACGCCTGGCTTGGCTCATTGCCGCTCGAGCAGGTGGACGCGTTCCTGAACTCCTCGCTCGAAAAAGCTCTTCGAAAAGCGAAGATAGGGGTCCTGAAGGTTGATAATCTCGTGACCGCGTACTTAAATAAGGTTAAGTCGGCGAATGGAAAGCCGGCGAATGGGAACGGTTCTCTGCTGGCCGGCGGAATGGCCGAGACCCCGCCATCCGACGAAACCAAGGAGGGCGAGGGTGGAGAGCGGAAGAACGGCAACAGGAATATCTAGGGCAGCTGCTTTCAAAAAGTTGTTAAATCAGATATAAGGAGTAGGCCCTTGCGCAGGTGGCAGAGCGGTCAAATGCACTAGACTGTAAATCTAGCGCCCTATGGGCTACGCAGGTTCGAATCCTGCCCTGCGCACATAAAAAACCAGCCAGCGGTTGTGCTATACTTTCGGCATGGATCTTAAGAAGCGCATTCTTATTGTTGAGGACGAGAAGCCGCTTCTTCGCGTGCTCACGGATGAGCTTGTTGCACATGGCTTTGATGTTATCGCCGCGCTGGATGGCGAGGAGGGCCTCGCGCTCGCGCTCAAGGAACATCCCGACCTCGTGCTTCTCGACATCATTTTGCCGAAGATGGACGGCATGACGATGCTGAAGCGCCTCCGCGAAGATGTCTGGGGCAAAACCGTGCCGGTGGTCCTTCTCACCAACGTCGCGCCGGACGAGCGCACCATGCGCGGCGTGATCGAAGACAAGGTCGCCTATTATCTCGTGAAGACCGAGTGGAAGATCGGCGACGTGACGCAGAAGATCAAAGACGCGCTTGGCCTCCAGTAGGGCCGTGCCACCTTAGCTCAGCGGCAGAGCAACTCTTTTGTAAAGAGTAGGTCCTCGGTTCGAATCCGAGAGGTGGCTCATTGCATAGTTCGGCCGCCTCAAGTAAGGTAAGGCAATCGCCGACGTAGCTCAGTGGTAGAGCAACTCCATGGTAAGGAGTAGGTCGGGAGTTCAATCCTCCCCGTCGGCTCCAGGATTGAACGGTTTGCGTAGTGACGCCTCT
>Ga0209518_1002988_pt1 | contig 14970 bp, 14 predicted proteins | sample RifGroB1_FD_183993 | JGI IMG/M metagenome (GOLD analysis project Ga0209518, IMG submission 183993) | Groundwater microbial communities from Rifle, Colorado, USA - Groundwater B1 (SPAdes) (version 2) | ecosystem: Environmental > Aquatic > Deep subsurface > Groundwater | place: Rifle, Colorado...
CGCCGCCTAATCCGCAGCCGAAGCAATGCCAGATTTGGCGCGCGGGCGATACGAAAAATGACGGAGTTTTTTCGCTGTGGAACGGGCAAAGAGCACGGTAATTCGCGCCGTTTTTTTGGAGCTTGATATATTCCGATAAGACATCCGAGATGTCCAATCTGGATTTTATTTCTTCTGAAGGAAAATTGTTCATGAGTTCTATTGAGGATCGTTTTCGCCTGAATACCACCCTATAAACTGGATGCCGGATGCTTGTTTGCCGGCGGCGAAAAGATCAAGTACGTTTTGGCCGTTAAGATCGCTGACTAAATAGCGTTCAAGAGCGGTATTGTCAGGGTCTGGAGTTTTAAAGAGTATATCACGGGAATCGGCGGAAAGCGATACCAGCTCGGCGCCCCTTTCGCCAAGCAAGCTTTTGTTGTCGGAACCGTCTATTTTCACGGAATAAACCCTGTTTCCGGCGGTATAAAATACCAGTTGTCCGTCCGGCGTCAGGAATACGTTTTTGACGATCGCATTTTCCAGAACAGAGATAATTTGCTTTTCTTCTTCGGTGTTTTGGTCGTAAATTGAGATTTTATTATTAACTGCGAATAATAATATTGAATGCTCCGCGTAATATTTAGCGTCGGAGGCGTCGCGGACAGTTTTAGCCAGCGCGTAGGAGCGTTTTTGCGCGTCAAACGTTTTCAAGCTCGCTACGCCTCCCTTTCTCGCGAGGCAGTATGCTCTCGCGCCGTCCGCCGACCAGCCGGAAAAATCGCAGATTTCCGATGCCGGAGAATTGAGAGGCCAGGTATAAATATCATCGCCTTTTTCCAAGTCGCGCAAAATAAGCATCGGGTTGCCCAAAGATGACATAAATTTAAAGTAAAACATCTTCTTGCCGTCGGGTGAAACGGTGAAGTATTTTGAAGGCGGGATGAATTCATTCGTTGCCGCCAATTTACCGACGTGATTTATCAAAAGCGCGCTGTCAGCCGATTGGAAAATGGCAATATTTTCCCCACGCGGGACAAGGCCGGGAATTTTATCCGGGTCGCTCCATGGAAACGAATAAATTTCTTCTTTGACCGAGTCTTTATAATGAACTTTGAATATTTTATATTTTCCGTTTTGAGGTGAAAATTCGCCGTAAATAAAATAGTTTCCGTTTGGATTTCCTTTCGATGAAACGGCTGGTTTACTGGAGATGGGAATTCTAATGTCTGATTGTTTTACTTCAACGGCTTGCCCGGGGCCATTTTCTTTCATAATCCGGTAAGCGAGATAAAAAATTGATCCGGTCGTCGCCAGTATAAATAAAAACAAAAAGCCCCAGATTACTATCTGTTTCCTTTTGAATTGAGATGACAACTCCGATTGTTCTTGTGTTGGAATCATCAGTCTTATTATACCATATCTTTATTTTGCTTTCACGCGCGTGAATGTTTTTTTGCCGTATTGGAGAACAATTCCCTCCTTGGTAATCTTAATTAAGGCGAGCGCGTCATCGGCGGTCTGGCCGTTGATTTTCACGCCTTTTTGCTCTATCGTCCGGCGCGCGTCGCTTTTGCTTTTGGCTAGTTTCGCGTTTATGACCAAATCCAAAACAGACATCTCGCCGGCCGGCGCCAAGTGTTCCGGCATTTCCGTCGGCAATTCTTTTTTTGAAAAAACTTTTTCAAATTCAAGAGCCGCGTTTTTGGCCGCTTCGGCCGAATGATAGAGCGCCACGATTTTTTTGCCCAATTCCATTTTGATGTCGCGCGGATTAGCGCCTTTTTCCATTCGTTTTTGATATTCATCCAGCTCGTCTTGCGTCACATTTGTGCAGAGCCAGAAATATTTTAAAATCAAATCATCTTTAATGGACATAATTTTTCCGAACATATCATTTGGTTCGTCAACGATCGTGATAACATTGCCCCAGCTGGTGGACATTTTCCGGCCATCCGTGCCTTCAAGCATTTGAGTAGTGAGGATATCTTGCTCCGGCTGACCGTATTGTTTCTGAATGGCGCGCCCGGCTTTCAGATTAAAAAGTTGGTCAAAGCCGCCGACTTCCACATCGGACTTCACTGCCACGCTGTCGTACCCTTGCATTAGCGGATAGAGCATCTCGCGCATACTGACATCCTCGCCTTTGTCTATGCGATCTTTAAAATTGCGCCGCGCGGCCATTTGCTGGAAAGAAAAACACTCGGCCAATTCATTTATATCTTTTAGATTGAGCTTCTCAAGCCACTCGCTGTTATAACGCAACTCAACCTTCTCCATATCCAAAATTTTGCCGATTTGCTTCGCGTAATCGCGCATGTTTTCTTTAACCTGTTCTTTCATGAGCATCGGTCTTTTTGAAAGTTTGTCGGAAGGGTCGCCGATCGTCGCTGTAAAATCGCCAATGATTAAAACAATCTGGTGTCCCAAATCTTGAAACGCCTTGAGCTTGCGTAAAGTTGACGCTCGGCCAAGATGAATTTTCGGGCCGGTTGGATCAATGCCGTGCTTTACCCGCATTTTTTTGCCGGATTTCAGAGTGGTTTCCAAATGCTCTTTCACGATCACGTCTTCTACGCCCCGCTCCAGCACATCTTTGATTTTTTGAGAATCGGTTGATACCGTCATTTATACAGTATACCAAAACGCGGTAAAAAATAAACCCCTCACTTGGACGTGAAACGTCCAAGTGAGGGGTGGGGCGCGGAATTTAATCGGCGAATTCAAGCATATTCCATGGCACGCCGACCGTTTTTGGAATTCTCGGGTCGTTAATGAACTGTACCGGGCATTCAAAATCGTAATCAAATATGATTCCGGAAAACGGCCCTTTGTTGATAATTCCGATCGTTCCGGCCGGAACGATCGGGTTGATGTGCGTCGTACGTTCGGTATCCGAAAGTTTTAGCACGCCCGTATTGGTTAAAATAACTTTGTCGCTGGCTTGCGTGATGTGCAGGCCATTCACTCTTAAGTCGGCGATCAATCTGACCTTTCTGCCAAATTGCGGGTAGCCTGGGTTCAATCGTTTTGAGATCACGTCTCCCTTAGCTGCGGGATATGCAAATTCTTTCTCATTCTCTTCTAAGCCATTTAAATATACTCGCACTCTCCTTATTTTGTCCCGATTAAATCTTATGAATGATACTGACCCGTCAGTGAAAACACGGTAACTACAACCAATGGCTAGACATTGTTTATATCCGCGGCTGGAGTTATCTAAGGAAAACTCGCCGCAACCGGGGCACCTTCCCATACGCCTCACCTCCTTTCTTTCCGCGTTTTTAATAGTGTTTGATTATTTTTAAACCAATCGGCGTTGCAATTTGGAATATAACGCTATCATGAATCTCTTCTTCCGCGATTTTGACAATATCATCGGAAAAAACTTCACAATGAATATTCCATTGCGAAAATTCACCGCGCCATAATCCAGGCTTGAGAATTAACATCAGCTCTTCTTTACCGTCAGAATCGGTAAATATAATCTTGGAAGTCCCTAAATAGGGAGCACCTGTCAAAGAAAGTTCTTTTTTAAAATTTTCTTGAGCCCGTTCTTTGATTTTGGCCAAGGCGCTTCCAAATAATTTTTCCAGGACTCCGCTGGGTAGCTTATCGTTGCTTCCGTTGCCGACATTCACAATCGCCATAAATCACCGTCCTCTCTTGTTATAGGTTATTTACTTTTAAAAGAGCGTAATTTGTCGCTATGTAGTGCGCCCTGCAGGAGTCGAACCTGCGACCATCTGCTTAAAAGGCAGTTGCTCTACCGACTGAGCTAAGGGCGCGTATTATAATGAAATATACTTTAACGGAAAATTCAAAAAAATTCAACCCCGCTATCGCTTTTTATTGATCGCCGACCCGATTATTTTGTCTAAAAGCTCGGCGAACGATATGCCGACGGCCGCGGCCGCTTGAGGGTATAAACTCGTTTCGGTCATGCCCGGGATGGTGTTTGTCTCAAGTATGAAAATGTCTTCGCCGGAAACTATCATATCGGTGCGGGACATTCCGGAACAACCAAGTATTTCGTGCGCTTTTAGGGCGTTTTCTTGGATTTTTTTAATTATTTCAGCCGATAAACGCGGAGGGGTGATTTCTTCCGTAGCTCCAGCGATGTATTTCGCGCGATAGTCAAAAAATTCCGATTCTTTCGGTATGATCTGCGTTGGCGGTAGAGCGATCGGTTCTTTGTTCCCACCTTCGTCCAGTATGGCGCAAGTTACTTCCGTGCCGGAAATATATTTTTGCGCGAGAATAGTATCGTCGTAAGAAAAAGCTGATTGCACGGCGCTTTCCAAATCTTCAATTTTTTTGACGATGGCGATGCCGACGCTTGATCCGCAATTTGACGGTTTGACAACACAGGGAAATGAAATCTTTTCTTTAATCTCGGCTATTATTTTAGTTTTATCTTTTCCCCATTCTTTTTTTGAAAAGCTGATATATTCGGGGATTTTCAATCCATGAAAAGCGAAAATTTCGTTTGATTTTAATTTGTCCATCGCCAGCGCGCTGGCTAAAACTCCAGAACCGGTGTAGGGGACGCGCGCTGACTCCAAAAATCCCTGCACCGTGCCGTCTTCCCCATACGCGCCGTGCATAGCAATGAAGACGGCGTCCGTCTCCAGCGGCAATATCCACTGGCCGTCTTTCGGCACGACAACCGGAATTGGATTGTATTTTTCTTTATCAAGCGCCGATAAAATCACTTTTCCGGTCGCTAAAGACACATCGTGCTCCGCCGAAGGCCCGCCCATCAGAACAACCAAGTTTAATTTTCTATCGTTCATGGAAAATGGTGGACTTAAGCGTAGTTGATTGGAACCAAGTCTTACAGGAAATCAAAGAATTTGCTGATATCGCGATGGCGTACAGGAATACAGCCAGTTTTTAGTTTACCAGTATATAGTAGTATAAACAAGCTATTCAGATAACGAAATTCAAACTTTTATCAAAAGCTAAAACCATCATTGGAATCACGACTACCTGCCAAGAATACGATGAAAGTTTAACAACGGTAAGGAAAAAGCGGTTTAAGAAAACGGTTCAGGAAACAGTCGCGGTGAAATATTGGGGGTTTGTCGCCATTATCCAAAATTTTTTGGTAAAGGTAATCGTAAGACAAATTGGGAATGGACAACGACATTTTTGGAGTGTCATACCTGCTTGGCTAACCAACCACTATAGAGATATAAAGATCATATCACAGGCAAAGGGCGATTTGGCGGAAGATTAAAACAAAAACACCGCCTATAAGCGGTATCTTTGTTGTGCCTGCCTTCAGCTTAAGCATTAGCCGAATAGGGCTGACGCCCCACAAGCACATTATCAGTGTAAGCCACCTCCAAAACTAAGTCAAGATCGGAAGTCCGATCGAAAATCCGAAACGAGCGGTCACGGTAGTTTCATCCATTTTCTCTGTAAACAGGTAAAAAAATATTCTGGCTTCGTTAAAATGATTTACACAAGGTCGGCGTTCCAAATTGTTGATTCCTAACTTCCGACATCTCGCGTAGTTAAGTAAAACAAATAATCTGGTAAAAAAATAGTGCCGGAGTTTTGTCTTTTTACCGCGACATCGCTGGATTCGCTTCTCTACACTCTACCTGAAAAACAAAAACTCCAGTAGAGACTTTCTCTCATACTGGGTTTGGGGGAGGAATTTTCCATTTGCTCCGCTGTTTTCTTTTGGCGAAATTCGGGCGGGCTTGGATCGACTTGCTACGAAATAAAAACTTGAAAATTATGTTAAATCTAGGGTGGGTTCACCTATATAAAAATCGCCTTGCTCATCTTTATCAATTCTAATTTTTATTTCATCTACTAATTTATTAACGAGTTTTTCTTTATCTTCCATTTTTTGTATTCGTCCTCTTGTATCAGCAAATTTAATATTCCAGTTTAAATCATCGATATTTTTGACCTTTATAGAAAATTTTATTCTAACATCTTGATAAATTTTTCTTATTTCGTTTTCCATTTCAATAACTTCTATTTCAAAATGACCACGCTGGGTTTCGTGTTTAAAAATCATCTTGCCTTGTCGGACTGGTATTTGCATAAAAAATTAAAATAATTGAGTTTGAAGCTCTTTTTTCTTATGATTTGATTCTATCAATTCAACTATATTTTTGCAATCAGTTATTTCTTTTGCCCCCATTTTTATCAATTGATTATTTCCCTCTGGTTTTGTTGATAAAAGATTAGAAGATAATACCAGCAACGGAATGTTTAGTTTAATTGCGGTTTTACCTGCATCAAAAGTCCCGCTCATTCTTCCCTTTTGATCTTTTTCCGGACCAGACGAAATTACAATTACCGCTTTTGATAAGGCACACACTAATTTATTTCTAATCATGGCGTTATGCCCACTCCACGGCTCATTCGGCTTAAATTGCGAAATCAACAACAAATCATTTTCCCAGCTGTATATTTCCTGAATTTCTTTTTTTATTGGCATTTGATTTATACCACAACTTAAAACAGCAGTAGTCGTTCCATTACATTCCAAAGCTCCTAAATGTGCGCTTGTGTCTACACCTTTTGCATATCCAGAAACGACATTATATCCATTTTCAGATAAACGCTGAGCTATTTTTTTTGTAATATCTAATCCTAAAGTATCTATATCTCGCGAGCCAACAATAGCCACACTATTGGCGTTTAATAAAGATATATTTCCCTTACAAAATAAAATCGGCGGGGGTGCATTATCAAATCTTTCAATAATAAATTTTGGATATTCGTTATCAAAAAGAGTAATTATTTTAATTCCTCTTTCTAATAAAAGATTATATTCTTTTTCTAAAAATTCCTCATCACAGTTAAAAAGTGCTTGATAATTTATTTTAGAAAATCTACCTTTCCCAAATTCTGGAAATAAATCTTTGAATTCTTTTTCGCTTAAACTAAAAAAATCTTCCAGAGTTTTACGCTGAGTCTTGATTTTTTCCAAGATGATATTTAAGGTTTTCGCCCCAAACCCATCAATATTACTCAATTTATATAAAAGATATTTGTCGCTTTGCATATTATTTTTTTGACCTCGTTTTAGTAATAGCAAGGACATAAACATTATTTACATGACCACTATCAGTAATAATTTGTGTCGCGACATTCATCGTTTCCCCTGATCTATACAAATCATCAAATAAAAGCACTTTCTTCCCTGCGTATCTTTGGTCTTTGACTTGAAAAACATCGGCAAGTATTTTTCGTCTTTCCTCGGGGTCGTCAATTGATTTTAATTGCGATGTTGATCGAATTTTTAATAAATAATCGTAATCAACTTTTAATTTCAATTTTTCGCCCACAACTTTTGCAATCTCATAAACTGGCTGAAAAGTTCTCGTCATATCCGACGGAGGTATTGGAATTATTGCCGAAAGATATGGCGTGACTAATCTCGTTTTCAAAAAATCAACAACAATATCGGTAAGCAATTGTATATTTTCTTTTTTTTGATGGTATTTGAGATGATTCAATAACTCTCCTACTTCTGTGTACACTGTATCAAAATGAGTATCGTCTATCGGCGTACTTGATATGGTGTGCAAATCTAAAGCCCAGCCTACTTTCCATTTTCCTTTTAAATTTTGAATATTATTTAATTCCATAGATTTATTTGATCAATTCTTCAATATCAACACCAAGAGTTTTGGCGATTTTGCTCACCACAAAAACCGAAGGTTTTTTAATAACGCCCGTTTCTACCTTTGTAAGCGTTGTATAGGGAACATCAGCCTTGCGAGCAAAATCGTCTTGAGAAAGACCTAGTTTTTGTCGCAATTTCTTTATTTTTTGTCCTAATTGATTACTTTCCATATATTGATACCCTAATACTGTTGCTTTATTTCGTTCGTAGTATTATACTAACAGATATGATAACTTTTTTCAATTTTTCAGCCCGCCCGAATTTCGCCAAAAGAAAACAGCGGAGCAAATGGAAAATTCCTCCCCCAGACCTCTCCTTTTCCATTTGCGACATCCGAATTCAAAAACAAATCAGTCGAAGTTTTGCAAAATCCTTTCCCCAAAAAATAGTTTTTGCAAAACTTCGTCCACATTGTTCCGCCACCTGCCCGAGACCTTGAGGGCAGAACACCAAAGAAAAATGTCCTTCCCTTTTTCAAGAAAAATTTCACCACCACCACGAGAGAGAAGCAAGGGACATTTTTCTTTGGTGTTGCCGAGTGAAGCGAGGCGGTGGCGGGGCTTTCGTCGAGCGTACGATTTAGTTTCTAGCCACCACGCGCTCCGCGCGTGGCACATTGTCAGCGATTTTGGAAATAGGTGCGAGCTTGGTACAATAGAGACCCCAATCAACAAACCCAGCTTTTAAAAGCTGGGTTTGTTGATTGGTGGACCGATGGGGATTCGAACCCCACGCCTCCGCTGTGTTCCGGTATGCTTTGGTGGACCCTAGGAGATTCGAACTCCTCGCCTCCGCTGTGCAAAAGCGGCGCTCTACCAAATGAGCTAAGGGCCCACCAAAGCATACCGAAAATCCTCGATTTCTGAACAAATTTTAGAAATGTTCTATCAACTTATTAATCTCTTTTCTCTTCTTGAGAGATTTAAGTCTCAATTCTTCTTTGCGCGCTTCACCTAATGCTGAAAAACTTTTTATGTAAACAATTGACCACGGCTTCTTATGTTGCGTTGACTTTACATTCCCGCTATTATGTGTTTTTAATCGTTTTTCAACATTACTTGATACGCCAATATAATAAGTTCCAAATTTTTCTGATTTTAAGATGTAAAGATAGAACATTTCAAAATTTGTAGAAATCGGGACAAAAGCGACGCTCTACTCCCGACTCATAATAAGTTTTTTTGTTATGAGTCGCGGATCCTCGATTTTATAACCAAATCAAAGATTTGGATAAAATCGGGACAAATGAGCTATCGGCCCGAATTTCTACCAATCTTAGCTTACAAATCTTCTTTTTTCAACTCTTCAAACAGTTCTTTCTGGCGTCGTGAAAGCTTGGCTGGTGTTTTAAGCTGTATTCTTACCAAGAGATCGCCTTTGCCGAAGCCGGATTTTTTTGGCATTCCTTTGCCGGAAATCTTGATTACCGCGCCAGACTGGATGCTGGCCGGCACATGGAGATAAACCGCTCCGTAGAGCGTCTGGATTTCCACTTTGTCGCCGAAAACCGCCTGGGAAAAATTAACCGGCAAAGTCATATAAAGATCGTTGCCTTCTCTTTCAAATAATTTATGCGAGGCGATGTTCGCGATGACATAAAGATCGCCGGCGAGCCCGCCATATGGAGTCGCGTTGCCTTTGCCTATGATTTTAAACACTTCATTGGAATCTATGCCGTGCGGTATTTTAAAGTTGATTGTTTCTTTTTCTTTTTTGATCCCGGCTCCGGCGCATACTTTGCATTTATGTTTGGGAATTTTGCCAGTTCCGCGGCATTCCTGGCAGACGGCTCTTTGCATAATGATACCGAAAGCGGTTTTGTGTCGCGCTTCAACTTGGCCGGTGCCGTGGCATTGATGGCAGGATATTATTTCAGTTTTTGGTTCCGCTCCAGATCCGGCGCAATGAGAACACAGCGCGTCTTTTTCCAGCGAGATTTCTTTTTCAATGCCGAAAGCGGAATCTTCCAAAGTTATCCCAAGCGAAATTTGTATGTCCTCGCCTTTGGTTTGCCTGGCATGTTCACGGCCGTGTCCGCGCGCTCCGCCAAATCCAAAGAAGTCTCCAAAGACATCGCCGAACGGAAACCCGCCGTTGCCAAAATCAACATTCCATTCAAAGCCGCCGAATCCTCCGCCTCCTCCGCCATGCGGAGGAACGCCTCCTTCAAACGTTGATCCGTAGGTGTCGTATTGATGCCGTTTCTTTTTGTCCGAGAGCACCTGATACGCTTCGTTGATTTCTTTGAACTTCGCCTCGTCGCCGGTTTTTTTGTCGGGGTGATGCTGGTGCGCCATCTTACGATACGCCTTTTTTACCTCTTCTTCCGAAGCGTCTTTGTTCACGCCTAAAATTTTATAGTAGTCTTTGGGCATATTTTTAGATATATTGTCATGCTGAATTTATTTCAGCATCTGTTGGATCCAGAAACAAGTTCGGGATGACAGATCTCATTCAGGATGACAGAACTCACAGTTATATTGTTAAAACCTCCTTATCCACGGTTGTTTTTTGCTTGCGGATGATGTTTAAAGCCAGAAGCATTTTCGCGAGAACCCATGCTAGAAGCACGGCTAGGCGGTCAATGATCAAGCCGAGCGATTTTACGCCCAAAAAAATTGATATTGCGATGACAGCCGGCGCGATGTCCCGGTAGCGCGTCAAATATCGGCTTAAATAAGCGTTGGAAATGGCGGAAACTATATCAGGCAGTTTCTCCCGGCCGGTCAGTTTGATGCCGATTTGTTCGGATAAGCCCTCTCTTTGTTTTTTTATTTCTTGATCAAGAAGAGTTTTGACTGCGGCGTTTTCTTTTACATCGCCTAAATTGCCTAAAGACGCTTCCGCTCCGGCTATGAAAAATTCGTCCAGCGTCATTCCCGGCTTATAAACCGGCGCGAATGACGCGATAATCGTTTCGGCGAATGGCGCCGCGTATTCAAATGTTTTTTCTGGCAACTGGACGGTCGCGAAATTAATGGGATAAAAATATCCGATTAGCGCGAACAAAAGCGCTAAAGCGGTTAATATTTGCGGAGCGCCATAACGCGTGAAATCGTAAAAGCTCGTATTAAGCTGATTATCCATTCGGTCGCGCGCCCACCATGCTCCGTAAAGAAACAGCAAAAAGGAAACAAAAGCTCCGGCGGCGTATTCCCAGCGCGCGCCGGCCGTCAGCAAGAATCCGGCCAAAAACGAAATAAACGGAAGTGCCGCCACGCGAATAGGAAAAAGCGCGAGTGCCAGAACAACAACCGCCATAAAGCAGATTACCAGTCCAGCGATCCAAGCCACATCAAGCGCGGCGGTAATATGGACGGAGTTGGCGACATAGCGCCAGATGAGGAGCGATAATATGAAGCTGATGACGATGAGAGCGGCTTGGAATATTTTTGGTTTGGTCATTTTTTCTCTTCAACGGTTCCTTCTATTGGGCCTTCCTCTGGGCCTTTTTGTTCTTCGCTACCACTTTCCCCGCCCGGCTGTTTATATAATTCCGAGCCGATTTTTTGCGCCTCAAGCGACAAATCTTCGGATGCTTTCTTGATCGCCGCGAGATCGTCCCCGTCCTTTACTTTTTTAAGCTCGGCAATCTTTTCTTCCAATGATTTTTTGACGTCATCGGTGATTTTTCCGGCAAAATCGCGCAAAGTTTTTTCGGTGGAATAAACAAGCGCTTCGGCGTTGTTTTTCACTTCCACTTTTTCTCTTTTTTTCTTGTCTTCTTCGGCGTGCAGTTCCGCGTCTTTTTTCATTTTTTCAATTTCCTCTTTGGAAAGGCCGGAGGACGCTTCTATCCGGATGGACTGCTCTTTGCCGGTTGCTTTGTCTTTGGCTTTCACGTGAAGGATGCCGTTGGCGTCTATGTCAAAAGCGACTTCAACTTGAGGAATGCCGCGCGGCGCCGGCGGGATGCCGTCTAAAACGAATCGGCCGAGAGTTTTATTGTCTGAGGCCATTTCGCGCTCGCCTTGCAAAACATGCACTTCTACCGATGGCTGGCTGTCGGCCGCCGTGGAAAACACCTGTGATTTTGAAACCGGCACGGTGGTGTTTTTTTCAACGATTTTTGTGAATACCCCGCCCATTGTTTCAATACCGAGTGAAAGTGGCGTCACGTCAAGCAGAAGGATATCCCTGACATCGCCCTGCAAGACGCCGGCCTGGATTGCCGCGCCCACCGCCACTACTTCGTCCGGGTTGATGCCTTTATGCGGGTCTTTGCCGAAAAGTTTTTTTACCTCTTCCTGTATTTTCGGCATTCTGGTTTGCCCGCCGACCAGCACCACTTCGTCTATGGCCGGCAAATCAAACTTCGCGTCCGCGACCACTTTTTTGGTGAGCTCAATTGATTTAGCGATGTAATCAGAAACCAGATCTTCAAGCTTGGCTCGTGATAATTTTACGTTCAAATGGCGCGGGCCGTCTTCGGCTACTGTAATAAACGGTATATTAACTTCCGTTTCCAGCGTGCTTGAAAGTTCGTGCTTGGTTTTTTCAGCCGCTTCTTTGAGGCGCTGGAGAGCTAAGACATCTCTGCCTAAGTCTATCCCCTGGTCTTTTTTAAATTCGTCAATCAGATGGTTGATAATTCTTTGATCAAAATCATCTCCGCCCAGATGCGTATCCCCGCCCGTCGCTTTCACTTCTATCGTGTCGTCCGCGATCTCCAAGACGGAAATATCAAAAGTGCCTCCGCCGAAATCGTAAACCACGATCCGCTCGTTTTTTTTCTTGTTCAGGCCGTAGGCCAGCGCAGCAGCCGTCGGCTCGTTGATGATCCTTTTCACTTTCAGGCCGGCGATTTCTCCGGCATCTTTGGTGGCTGTTCTCTGACTGTCGTCAAAATAAGCCGGCACGGTGATGATCGCTTCTTCCACTTTCTCGCCTAGTTTTTCTTCCGCGTCACTCTTCAATTTCTGGAGAATCATCGCCGAAACTTCCTGCGGCGTGTGCCATTTTTCACCGATCTTCACTTCCACTCCGCCATTTGAAGCTTCTTTGATTTCATAAGGCAGAAGTTTTTTGTCGCGCTGGACTTCCTCGTCCGAATAGCGCCGGCCGATCAGCCGTTTCACAGAGAATATGGTGTTTTTGGGGTTGGTGACCGCCTGTCTTTTGGCCAGAAGGCCGACCATCCGCTCGCCGGTTTTTGACACGGCGACTATGGATGGCGTGGTGCGATTGCCTTCTTTATTTTCAAGCACTCTCGGCTCCCCGCCTTCCATTACAGCCACTGCCGAATTAGTTGTCCCAAGATCTATTCCTATTATTTTTGGCATATTTTTTTTAAATTAATGTTTAGTTGAAATTTTTACTTTTGCCGGCCTTAAAACTTTATCGTGGAATTTGTATCCTTTTTGAAATTCTTCCAGTACCGTTCCGTCGTCCTTGTCCGATTCGGCTTGAGCTATCGCTTCGTGCAGATATGGATCAAATTTTTCGTCCCGTGCCGATATTTCTGAAACCCCGATATTTTTAAGCGCGTCGCTTATCTGATTTTTAATATTTTTAATACCTTGCGCCCATTGGTTTTGCTCCAGTTCCGGTGGCATATGCTCCATTGCTTTTTCCAAACTATCCAAAATCGGCAGAAACCTCAGAAGCAGATCCTCATTCGCGTACAAGCGAATCAAAGCCATCGTCTTGTCCTGCTCTTTTTTATAATTCATAAAATCGGCTTTGAGCCTCTGAGACAATTCAACTAACTCTTTTTTGGATTTTTCGCAAACTTCCAGATTTTTTTTCAATTCTTCGGTTTCGTCGCTTTTGTCTGTTGATTCGGTGTTGACTTGTGTGTTTTTTTCTTCTTCTGACATATTATTTAAATATTTTATTCAATATGGCGAGATCCGATGTCCAACAACTATCATCTGGCGCAACTCCTCTTGTTATCTCAAAGACAAATAGCAATAAGACAGTTGAGAATCAGCAGGCGATGCTTCATTGTGCCGTCGGGTGCGGACATCGGATCTCTAGAAAGCCCGACCTCAAAGCATATCAATTAACGAATTAAGCAATTCCAGATTTTTTTGGTAATTCATTCGCTTTGGGCCGACGATCACCACCACGCCTTCGTCTGAAAGCAAACGGCAGCGCGACACGATCATGCTGAAATCTTTGGCCGCGCTGATGGGGTTTTCCCGCCCAATAAACACTCTGGGCGCGTCTTCGCCGACAAACCCGGAAAGTTCCTCCAGATTATCTTCAAAGGAATCAATAATATGCCCGAAATGTTTTCTTAAAGAAAAATCTTCCAGCTCCGGTTGGCTCAAGATTTCATTGATCCCCGCCCGAAAAAGCATTCGCGCGCCCAAGGGGCCGCTTAGCACCATATTTCTGGAAAGTGAAGCGACGGTTCTGGCTAATTCCGCGAAAAGAGCGTCCTCTTCCTCTCTAAGATGGTTTATCCGTTCGGAGATTTTTCTTGCTTTTTTAACCCCCTCTTCTTTTTCTTCGGTGATCGCGTCAACGAAAAATCGGTAGCCTTTGTCGGTCGGCACGCGCCCGGACGAAGTGTGGGGATGGGAAAGATAACCCCTGCTTTCTAAAAGAGCCAGTTCGTTTCTCAGTGTTGCCGTGCTGACATTGAAATCATAATTCGCGCAAACAGCTTGCGACCCGACCGGCTGGGCGGTTTTGATGTATTCATTCACCACCGTCATCAGTATCGTTTTTTGCCTTTCCGTTATCATATCAACAATATTAAATCAATTAGCACTCGCAAGTCAAGAGTGCTAACGCGGGAATATGTTACTCCAGTATTCGGACAGGCGGTTCCGCTATTTCTATTGTTTTGAGCCCGATATTTTTTATTAGCGAGAGATCGGTGAGATTATTTATGCCCAGATACGATTCCGATAAAGTATAAAGGTTGTTTTCAATATATAGCCCGCGTTTTATTTGAGAAAGATAGTTATATTCGGACTGTGCTGAAGGGTGAGAGATTTGCCCTCTAAGCGCAACAGCGTCTTTAGTGATATTAAAGACAAAAGCGCTTTGGGAGTAAGCGGAGTCTTTTTGAGCGGTTACGGGGATCGCCAGTAAGTTTTTATCTTTTTTGAAAAGAAACGCTTTGTGGTCGTAGAGCGCCGGAGAATCGCTCCATCGTCCCTCCACGACATAATGCGCCGTTTCTTTGGGGTTGGCGACATCAGAGACGTCAAAAAGAGATATTTTCAACCCCTTGGGGATAACTCCGCCGAATTGATTTGTCTCCGTTTCCTTGCCGAGGCCGATCAGTGTCGTCTCATCATAAGGATGCAAATAATTTGAAAATCCGGGGATTTTAAGCTCGCCTAGCACTTTCGGTGCTGTCGGATCCGAAACAT
>Ga0209518_1002989_pt1 | contig 14964 bp, 43 predicted proteins | sample RifGroB1_FD_183993 | JGI IMG/M metagenome (GOLD analysis project Ga0209518, IMG submission 183993) | Groundwater microbial communities from Rifle, Colorado, USA - Groundwater B1 (SPAdes) (version 2) | ecosystem: Environmental > Aquatic > Deep subsurface > Groundwater | place: Rifle, Colorado...
CACATTTCGCTCCACTGAGTTAGCCGAGGAATTTATCGAGCACGAACTTGAGAGGGAGGACTAAAATGTCCATCATCTGCGAAGTCAGAACTAAGCAAGGCACCCGCCGTGTAAAAACGACCTGGGATTGGTTCATGAACTACGGCCATCCTTACGTGGTGAGGATTTTGGTGGCCTGAATCAATTCAGAAATGAATCTTGATGGAAAAGTGAATTCTCACATTTTACTAGGAGGTAGAAGATGAAGAAGAACTTGGAGCACGAGATAATCAAAAAGCTGATGAGTCTACTAGACAGCGCTTTTAATGATGATATTTACCGGGACATGGACCTCTTCACCTCCATAAATTCCGTGGAAAATCATTCGGTCTACCGGCTGATAATGAAAGGAGAGCGGGATAAAGGAACTCCTTTTTACTGTGGATCAACGGACACCCACATCGTGAAAGAGGATTACATCGACGGCGAACTCGTCTACGCAACCATCATTATTTAAAAAGGAGCCACAAAATGAAAAACCAACAAGTTTTCGTCGCAGGAACCGGAATTGGCCACTGCCTCGAAGAATTGGCAGACATGGTTTTGGTGCAGTTTTCCTCGGGGATTGCATGGGTCGATCTGCGGATGGAGAGGGTGGAGGTGGTTTCGTGAACTACGTCTCCACCACCGTCCTCAAACAGAGAGCCCAATTTGAATCCAAAAGGGAAACTGATGCTGCCGTAGGGAGGATCTTGGTTTGTTTGGTAATTGTCTGCGGCTTGGTGATGTGTAGTTGGATGCTTAGGTAAAAAGTGAATTTTCACATTTTTGGAGGAGGCAACAAAATGCCCAGAGCGATAACAAAATTGGTCTACCAGTTCGACGAGCTTTCTGAGAGTGCAAAGGAGAAGGCCCGGGATTGGTGGAGAGGGTGTCTCGACGAGAACGACTGCGACGCTGTGATTGAAGACGCTGTGACTATGGCTGCGCTGCTCGGGATCGACATAGACAGCCGGAACTGGACAAACAGATACGGCTTTTCAGGCAGCACCCCTAAAATCTATTGGAGTGGCTTCTGCAGTCAGGGCGCCGGCGCCCGGTTTGAAGGGTCCTATCGCTACAAGAGGGGCGCTCCCGCCACTATTAAGGCCGAGACCAGTGCAGGCCGTGAGGACGCCAGCAAAGGCGATAAGGAACTGCTGAGAATTGCCCAAGGACTCCAGAACGTGCAGCGCACGGCGTTTTACTCCTTAACAGCCAGCATCGAAGCAGGCCACAACTCTAACTACTACAGCCATTCTGGGACTATGTCAGTTGACGTAGAACGCAGCGACGAGCGTGAAGTAACCGAGGACCAGGAAAAAGATGTTAAGCAATTCATGAAGGATTTTGCGGACTGGATTTACGACCAGCTTGAACTAGAAAACGATTACCTCAACTCCGACGAGGCCGTAGACGAGGCGATCCGGTGCAACGAGTACGAGTTCTACGAGGATGGGAAGCGGGTTTAAGTGAAATCTCACATTTTAGGGAGGAGGCACCTAATGATGAAACAAGGAACTTGGGCTGAAACCACTTGGCCCTTCTGCACTGACCCGGAAATCCTGGCACAGTTCACTTGCTACAGCGTGAAGCTGGGGCGAGGAAATATCTACCTGCGAGTCTACAAGGAGGATCGTTGCAGGTACCAATTTACCAGCAGCTTCGGCGCAAATTCTGACAACAGCTTCTCTGGGTGCTTACCTCCGGAGGACAACAAGTTGGCCCTAGAAGAGGCGCAGGAAAAAATCATCAAAGAAGTGAGGAGGTACGTGCGATGAACGAATTTCTAACCGCCTACATCGTCGCCGCGCTGTGGTCTTCCACAGACGACCAAGACGAGCCGCTCGACACCAACTACGGAATCGACGACCTCGCACCGGAAACGCTTCAGAAGATGGAGGAGGATTGCGAGAGCTTCTTGGAGGAGAACCGGGAGGACATCGGTTTAAGGAGGGAGGACGCAGGACACGACTTCTGGCTCACCAGAAACGGACACGGCTGCGGATTCTGGGATGGGGATTGGTCTGAAGATGCTGGCGAGCGGCTGACAGTTTCATCGAAACGATTCGGGGAAGTGGACCTTTACGTCGAAGACGACGGGAAAATCTATCAGGGATAGGAGGTGGGAGATGGACAGACACGAATGGCGCGGGAAGTTCAGGCTGATGAATCACGATGATTTCACGATGGAACTGAGGTACAAGCAGGACCCTGAAAATCCGGAACTCTATGGGCTGCTCGGTGAAGTTGTGGAGCGCCTCGACCGACTGAAGGGACACAGGGACCAACTCAAGGTGTTCTACGACGAGATAAGGGACCAACTAGGCGTAGGTGGGGCTAACTACGGTGATGTGCTGGACCGAAGCAAAGAATTGGTAAATCTGGAGGACCCCAAATGACCACCAAATGTCCCATATGCGACCGGCATTTTCACCAAACAACCAAAAATCCAGGTTGCATTTGTCCGGAGTGTCTGCTAGAGCAGGCTAACCAGGAAAAGTGAGATTTCACATTTTCTATAAAAGGAGGCAACAAAATGAGCAACGATAACGAGAATGCAAGGAACCAGGCACGAGCGCAGTTTGAATCCATTAAGGAAATGGTGGCTGCTTTGAATCTGGATTGGGATCGGCTGGAAGAGTTGAGGGAGGAGAAGGTACGCCTCCTCAGGAATTGGGAGGACTCTCGCCAGGAACTCGAAGAAAAAGAGAAGGAGTTCGGTGACAAGCTCTTCCCCCACGAGGACTCCTGTGCCACCCAGCAGGACTGGGAAGGGGTGGAGCCATTCTGTAACTGCGAATTAGGGAGCCTCAGGGGTGAACTTGAAAACTCCGAAGACGCCCTGAATGAGTGGAACGATGCCTACGAGGAGGAACTCTCAGAACTCGAAGCCGAAGCAGGCGACTGCGCCAACAAAGAAGATGCCGAACAGAGAATCCAAGAAGATCCCCTCTCGGTCCAAGTTCGCTCCGACTGGCACGATCCAGGCGGTGACTCAGAAGCATCCGAGTTCCAGATCCTGCTTTGCACCGGAGGTCCTGCGGTTAAGATCGAGGGGAAGCTGGGTCAGTGGAACCAACCTGAATCCGCCGAGATCTTCTACCAGGACTGGTTCACTCCCTGGAGTCCTCTGGGGTTGACCCACAAGGAGCAGGAGATCGTGCTTGAGTACTGCCACTGCTTCTACTTCGGGGAGTAGTTGGTGGGGAGGGAGGCTCCTTCGGGAGCCTTCCATAAAGTGAGATTTCACATAAGGAGGACCAAAAATGACCCCATTCGACCAAATCATCGGAGCCCTGCAGCTTCTAACATTAACCGGAGCATTCGCCGCTTGTTTCTTGATAGCGGCTGGGAGGATTAGATGAGCACAACAAAGTTTACGCCGATGCCGTGGAACGTGGAGGGCTACAGGGACGGATTCTACAAGATTCTTGGAGCCCAGATTCAACTCGATCCTGAAGACGTACTTCCTCACCTCACCAGTGAGCAGGTAACGGAAATCGACGAGGCAAATTGTGCCTTGATCTCAGCAGCACCGGAACTCCTCTACGCCCTTGAGGAAATCCTGCCCTACATGGACCGGGTGCCAAAATCAGTCAAGGACAACAGCCCATTTGCCCATAGGATGAAAGTAGCGCTGGATGCAATCGCCAAAGCAAAAGGAGGATCGAAATGATCCAAAACATCCACCTCATCTTCTTCGTCATTGTAGCAGCTACGCTCTGGGCGCTTTGGAAAGTGTGCCAGGATTGGGAGGAATAAAATGAGCGAACGATTTGTACTGGTAGCGGGACCATTCACCGAGGAGGAAGCAGTTGAAACCGCCAATGCTTTAGGTAGGAGCAACCACTCGGTTTTCTGGAGGTACAAAAACGACCCGGAGGGTTACGTCACCAACGAGGCAGAGTACTTCGTGGAGCGGGACAACGAGGCTATGCCCGATAGAATCTTAGGGAGATCTTGGTAGGAGATTCAAGCGATGCAGGGAAGGCCCAAATCGTCGATTTAAGGTGCCTAAAACAATTCACGTATACATTCCCATTCACTTGTGCTATACTTGGCAAGGAAGGGTATGTTTTGAGCGAAATTTGAGGTAAAGGAGAGTGCCAAATGGTCAAGCATTACGCTTACGTCGAAATACTTGGAGATCCTGGTGAGTACAACTGGGTTCCCTTCAGTGGAGAGTTCAACATTTCGAGCACCGAGCAGGTCAAGACCTACATGAAGCAACTGGCCGACGCCGAGGGCCTCAAAAGCTACCGGATCTTGATCGACGCCGAGGTTTATTACTCAACAGGGGAGATCCAAAAATGAACCTCGACATCGACCAACTCAGAATTTTGACCGAACTCTTGCAGGCTTGCCTGCTCAACTAGGAGGAATAAAAAATGAAAAATTTACCGAGAGGCGTGTTCACTTTTCTGGATGTTTCAACGCTGCACATTACCGAGCGCGACAACGAGCTGCTTCAGGACAATGACTTCCCGATGTCCGTCTACGAGTATGAATGCGGTTACTTCATCCACGCTGCTGGATCTTTCGAAGATGCTGTAGAAAATCTCCGCAACTTCGGGATGAGTGAGGCTTTCATCACGATCTGGAAGCACGCCAGGGATTTGGATTGCTGGTTCCTGCGTCTCGATGCAGACGGCACCGAGTTCGAAGAATTTGAAACTTTCGAGTGGTAAGGAGGATTTATGAAAGCACTTTTCGGAACCAGAAAAGGAAATGAGGATTGGCAGGAGGAACTCATCACCGAGAACGAGGACAAATTCACGGAAGCTATGGCCTGGGCTGAAGAAAATGGCTTCGACCGCTTCAGGATCGTCACCGTTGATGGAAGCGTGCCGGATTTCGCTGGAACTGTAAGGAGGAATAAAAAGTGAAAAATCACATTTCAACGCCGCTGCCTTGGAGGATTACAGGTGCTAGCATGAAGGACTACGAGGGTGCCGAGATAGGGACCTCCAACAAGACCGTCTGCGTGATCCTGACAGCCTGCTACGATGAATCCAGCGAAGAAGAAAGAGCCAACGCTGAACTCATCACAACCTCAGTGAACCATCACGAGGAACTCATAGAAGCCCTAAAAGCCTGCGCTGAACAAGTCAGGCTCTTCATGGAGCTTCACGACGATGACGAGGATGCTCCTCTGGCCTACGACAAGGCACAGGCGGTCCTGACCAAGATGACCAAATCCTAAGCAATCCGCTATCCACCGCGCCCTACCACAGGGCGCCTAACTTTACTCCACAATTTTAAGGGGAGTTATCCACAGAGGATGTGGAAAAGGAGTAAGGATGACCCACGAAGAATTCGACGCAGAATATGCGCGAGCCTCAAAGAGCCTGATCCTCTTGATCGGGGATGAGGTGTACAGGCTGCTCGATGAAGTGGAACTAGCCCGAGAGCATCGAAGCAGTGGGCTGGCAACCAGGCTGCTCTGCAAGGCACTCAGGAATGTAGCCAAGGCGAAGCGAGAAGGGATGAATCCAGGCTAGAAATACCACACCAAAAAGGTAGGGTTTAGTAGGAACCAAATCCTCGCTAAACCCTACCTAGATAGTAGGGGTATAAACTATAATCTTCTTTTGCCTTCGGCGATTTTAAGTGTACCACACTTTTGTGATTTGTCAAGTGGTAAATTAAATTATTTTTTACTAATAATTGGAGGCCTAAAATGCCCAGAACCAAACTTATCTGGTACGTGGTTTCGGACCACTCGCTGGACTTCGCAAGAACCGCCAGGCTCAAGAGGGCGTTCGCTATTGCTTGGCGGCTGGCTCAGGAGAAGCAGATCCCTTTCGTGATTTACAACAACCGGGCCAACCGGAAAGCTAAGCGCCTCGGGAAGAAGCTTAGAACTTTCGTGGTGGAGCCCTACAAGGAGGCCTAAAATGAAAATTGAGAATTCCCAAGAGGGCACCTGCCCGAAGTGTGGCTGCTCCATCAGGTACTACAGCAAGACCTGCCTCGCAGAGCATATGGAGTGGGAGGTACGCTGCTCCGATCAGGATTGTGACTGGAGCGGAACTGAGGTTCATAAATTCGTATTCTCTCACCTAGAAACCAAGGAGGCCTAAAATGAACGCAACTCAAATCCAGAAAATAGAAAACACGTTCCAAGATATCATGGAGAAATTCGACTTCGAAAAAGTCCGAGCCCTGATGCTGATTAATGGTTGGAAGTGGGCGGGAGAAGGTGTACCTTCGGTGGGGGTGATGAGGGAGACGTGCTGCCGGTTGTTTAAGCAGATGCTCGAACATCCAGGCTACCTAGGCAAAGGCTACTACCGAGGAGGAACCGGAGGATTCCAACTCAAGTTCTGGACCTGGGAAAATGGAGCGATGGAACTCGAATTGACCTTCAACTGGGAATCGGTCTGCTACTCGGTAGCGAGGGATTAATCTTTACTAGATTAGTAAACTATTATCAACCAAAATGGTACCTAAAACCCTACCTAGTTAATTGGGGTATTAATCTATACTTCATCGGCTAGCGCCGGTTTTAGGATACCATGATTTCTTTTAGTTTGTCAAGTCTTTTTTTATTATAATTCTTTAATGTTAGGAAATGTGAATTCTCACACTAAAACAGGAGGTTAGCTAAGGAGGGACTCTGGGTGAAGATTATAATCCAGAAGATTTCGCTTGACAAAAATTCAGAAGTGAATTAAAATCCACGTTAATCTAATAAATGGAGGTTCAAAATGAAGCAGCATCAAGTCTAGATTGAGGGTTATAGAGCAACTGGAGAAAGTGGTGGTGCACGATTCCTCGGGACCTACGAGGCAGAAACCTTCGCAGAGGCTGTAGAAATGGCATTAGATGCCAACAATATGGACCGCCAGGGTTTCTTCAATGCGGAGCGCCTCACTTACTGGGGATGCAAGTTTTACGATAACGGAAACGACGCCGTTTCTACTTTCGGATAAAAAGGAGGTTCAAAAATGGAACACGATCATTTTGGACATTGGGATGAATATGAGTGCCAGGAGTGTGGTGAGCTTTACATGGCCTTTTCAAACCTCAACACCGGTAGTTGTCCTGATTGTGAAAACAACGAGACCGGCGAAGATGGTCTTTACTACGACGCAGACGGGAACGGTTACTAACATGGAGTTCCCAAAGGTCTATCTGGCTTGGCGTGAGTTCGACTATGATGACTGGCGAGTCATAGGTGTGTTTACAACGAAGGAGGGAGCAGAAAGGTTATTGGTTAAGCATAAAGCTAATTTTGTTGACGATAGGGGTCACCGGACAGAGGTTGAAGAATTTGATCTAGAGGACTAAAAGGAGCCACAAAATGAAATTCAAACCCGGAGAAATCGTAGCCACCAGGAGCATCGCTGAGGAGTCCAGCGCAAACCCAGCGTTCTACTTTTTCGTCCACAAGAGCATCGAAAGGCACCTCTACGGAGACTGGGGCGATGCCTGCGCGGAGGACAAGGCTTCGAACGAGACTGCTCTTATAACAGGCGGGCGTCTCTTCTCAGTCTATAAGTCGGAGGAGTTTGGTGTGGTTTGGGTAATTACTGAGTGGGATCGCAGCGTTACCACCGTGCTCAGGCCTGAAGATTATTGATAGGAGGACCAGTGAAACCAAAATACGTCCTCTGTCCTGGCTACATAAGGAGCAAGAACGACAACCAGCTTCATTATATTGGGGCTGCGCGGCTTGCTGATTTGTACCGGGTGCCTATTAGAGAGTGCCAAATCTACGAGCCAGCACCTTGGTGGCCTGAGTCCTACTATCGACAAGCGGAGGAGGATTATCAGAACCTGATCTGGCTCCGACCAAATTACAACGGAGATTATACGATCCCCAAGGAGACCTCCCCATGAGCCCAGAACAAGACCGTGCCCTAAGAATGTGCAAGCCCAAAATTAAATACGCGCTGCTCTCGACCGCCACCAAGAAAGCGGAGCAATCATCAAAAAGTTCAGGAGAACGAATCGAGCCTTACAAATGTGACTTCTGCGAGAGTTACCACATTGGACACCCGAAGGAGCACGACATGAATGCACCACCAATCCAGGAAATGATCCTGGCTAAAGTTAGAGATCCTCTGGGCAACCATTACATCTTCTCATTAGGTGATTCTGAAGCCCTCAATAGGTCTACAGAGGCCATTTATTCTAGTGGGGTACTCGTGGCCTACAAGAAAGGCAAAGACCCGTTTAAAGAAAGAGGAGGCGCTCGCTCTGCTCATTGGCGGATCTTCCAGTCGTTGTTCCCGAGGTTCGTGCTAGAAAGTGACACGGTGGAGTTCTTGGAGATTATGGAATCCAAGATGGGCGAGATGGGAATCATCGGAGTTTCGGTGAAGGAGGAGTTGAGAGAACCTGTGGAAAATGAGGGTCCTTCGGTGGATGAACCTAAATCTGAGGCTGGCTTAGACGAAGAGGTTCCTTCTGCTGAACTGGTGAGCCTCACCACCGAGGAACTTTTATTGAGATTCAGGGAAATGTCAGCGCCTGGAAGCGGGATCTCAGGAGATTATTTTAAAGGATTTGTTCACGGAGTTTTGAGTGGAGGTGGGTGTGAGCCATCAAAAATATGACGAGGCCGAAGCCATCGGAGCCAAGATGATGCGGGTTATTGATTCAGCAGACCTCAGCCACAAGGCGTGTGTCGAGAGGTTCTGCTGTCTCGCTAATAAGCGCCTTCACGAGCTGGTTACCCCGGAGAATGTTTTCGGGTTAGCCGGGATGGGTATGGGGCTGCAGCAGCGCTTTGAATCGAAGTTAGGTTGTTTTCGTATTCAGGAAGAGCCAATCGTAGGTTGACTAGGAGCGACTTAAAATGTCGCAGGGAGGATTTATGAGTACAGCAGTGCCAGCAAATAGAGGAACCCTGTCGCCACACAGTTATTGCACCTGTTGGGAAAATAAAGGCCGCTGCATCGACTGTGCTGAGGAGCAACTCACCAAAGCACAATCCACCATCGCCATGATCCAGAAGATAGCAGGGTGCCAGGTTGACCGGCTGGTTTCGACGGTAGAGGAGTTGGTGAGGGAGAGGGGTGAACTGAAGGAGCGGGTGGAGAACCTTGAAGAGCTACTGGAACACGCAGAGGAAAACGGCGGGCTGATTGTAAGGGAGCGGGATCACTGGAAAGCGAACCATGATGAGATGGTGCGTCGTAATGCCTTTCTGCTTCAGCGTCCCGATCTTGATGTGACAAGAATTCGAGTATATGAGGAGTTGAAGCGTGACGAAGAGGCTACCCGCAAATACTGGTCGAACGCTTACTACACGATGGAGGCCGAGCGAGACGAACTCAAAGCCGACGCCGTTCGATTCAAGATGCACCTGGAGCAGAAGGATAGGGCTTTGGCGGCGAACGCGGAGGAGTACAAAAAACTTCAGGCTGAATTTTTCGACTACACGCACGAAACCAGTAAACTGAGGGATCGACTCAACGAGACTAGTGGCGAAACCACCAAGGCGCTGAATGCCGGGGTGACGTGGATGAAGGAGGTCGAATCGCTCAAGAGGGAGAGGGCGCTTTACCACCACGCTCACAACTGTGAACAGGCCCATGCGGGAGACAACTACGCTAACGTGCATTGCACTTGCGGAGCTGACGATGACATGCAGGAAACGCACGATCATTTTCACCGCCGAGGCGCCGAGGCAATGAGGGAGGCCGCTGCGGGGATGCTTGAAGAGTGGGCAAGTCGCCCACATTGCAGCCTGACTCCAAACTACATCGTTGCAGCTAGGGCAATCCGAGCCCTGCCAATCCCAGAGAGGAACCAAACATGCTAGAACTAATTTCCCAGGTGGTCATTCCCATCTTGTCAGGAGTGTCGATTTGGGCCTTCGCAGGCAAGAGGCATAAGCTTGGCTTTATCTGCGGCCTATGCGGGCAACCGTTCTGGCTCTACAGCACCTTCACTGGCGAGTTGTGGGGCATGTTCGCCGTCTCAATTTGGTTCGCTGGGAACCACATTCGTGGCCTGATCAACCACCAAGGGGAGCCCACCCCATGATCCAATTCTGCCCCAACTGTAAAACCGGCACGCCTCACAGAAAATTACCCAAGACCGGGTTCTTCACCAAGATAGCCGCTTCCCTTGTTACGCTTGTCGTGATCGGTGAAGGAGCTGGCGTGAGGGAACCTGATTACGAATGCTTGAAATGCGGGAGGGAGAAATAAAATGGACGATTTCAAAACGTGGTTTGCGAAAGAATACCCGCGCAGAGAAGGTGGCTACGTTTTAGGTGCGCTTGACCTAGCCGACGCTTACAATGCAGGAGAAGCAAGAGGGCGCGTGCTGGGGTGGTCGCCCATTGAGACAGCACCCGACGATACCGACATGATTTTAGCTGGGTGATGGACGGCCCTCAAGATTGGCGCATCAAAATTGGTCACCGCAGCGCCGATGAGCCTGGTGGTTTCCGCATCTACGGTGCAAGCTGGGAGCCTCTGTTTTGGATGCCGATGCCTGCCGCGCCCGGCGCCATCCGCCAAGCCGCCGCACAGCCTGATCAATTTGCCGGCTCCGGCAAATTGATCCACAAACAAATCTCAGTAGAGTTCTTCCGCTGGTGGTACAACCAGCCTGGGAACAACACGGAGCAGGGCTTTGATGATTGGTGGGAGAAACGGAGGGAGGATAAGAGATGAAATGGGCTATAGTTGCAGGATTGATAGTGTTTTTCACAGCGATACTTGTTGAACAGAAAATGAAGCAGGATCACCAACTGAAGGCAGTGCAACCCGAGCGAGGCGCCCCCGGAATCGCTGTTAGAGAAGCAGGTGAGTGGAATCCGGACCAGATTTATTTAACCGGGGATTCCGTCACTCGAAACGGCAAAACCTACATTTTCGTAGGCAACCAAGGGAACGACCCCGAGAAGCAGCAGAGGATGCTCTGCTGGTCGCGGAGTGGAGGACAGAGATGAAACCCGTCTCGATGCTGCAAGCCAGGCGGCTTCTAGCCAAATACTCGAACGCCTACCCACAGATCAGACGGTTGACGTTGGCTGCTAAAGACGGGGCAGAAAAGGAGACCAAATCATGAACCTAATATCGTGCGAGAATTGCGGAGTGGTCCTGGATCTTAGCAGAATTGAGATGCCGGATATCTGGGACGAGGAAGGCGACAGCGTTAATACTGAGATCGCCCACTTGGGTTTGTGGGGACTTTGTACCCACCATCGTGTGCCCTGTTTGTGAGGGCAGGATTCTTTATTCCAACGGGAGAAGGGCTTAGGAGGCAAAATGGCAATCAGAATCAGAACGGTTAACGAGATCACCGTGGCGCTCTGCGCTGTCGAATCGGACCCGCAGGAAGGTGACATCTACCTAGATGATGGAGCACACCACGCGCTTTCAACTAAATTTGGCCTAGATTTTCATTCGATGGGTTACATGGACGACCCACGAGCTGACCCACTTGTTGTGGAGGTAATGTCTTCTCAAAAAGTTCGTGACGCGGAAGAAGAGCATACCAAATGGGAAGCTGGCGGGAGGAACCTATGAGAGAAACCAAGCTTGAACTAAGCCCAACCTGCGCGTTCGTCTTGTACGAATACGAGACGGCCCCGGACGAGCTTATGCTGGACTATACCGAGCACAGCGCAGACCACTGGTATAGCGACACCGAAACCAGCATCGAGATCACCAAGGAGCAAGCGGGTCAGATCGTGTTGCTTCTGCAGAAATTTATAAGGGAGGTGGTGTGATGGAATACGATGTGGTTGAAGCCAACGGTCCAGAAAGACTGTCTGGTGCCGTTGCTCGTAGGATAAAGGAAGGTTGGCGCCCACAAGGTGGTGTCTGCGCGTTCTACACTCTGGCCGGATATTTCTACCTGCAAGCCATGATCCGCACCAAGGAGGCCTAGAAAATGGAGCGTGTCGTGTCGTATCTCAGGGTGTCCACGAGGCAGCAATCGGAGCGTCATGGCCTCGATGCTCAGAAGGCCATCATTCAGGATTTCGCTGCTCGAAGCAATCTCCAGATCCTGACCGAGTACACCGAGGTAGAATCCGGCTCCAACAAGGAGAGACCGGTTCTCAAGGAGGCCCTGAATTACTGCGAGTTGACAGGCTGCAGGCTGATCACGGCGCGATTGGACAGGCTCTCCAGGAGCCTCTCTTTTTTAGGAGCGATCTTGGATTCTGGAGTCGAGATCATCATCTGCGATTTCCCCAACGCTTCCAGGTTCGTCTTGAACGTACTTGGGTGCGTAGCTGAGTACGAGCTGGAGAGGATCAGAGAGAGGACCAAGAACGGCCTGAAGGCAGCTAAGGCCAAGGGCGTTCAACTGGGGAAGGCTTGTCACGCCAACAGAGATGAAGCCAAATTTGGAGACGGCAGAATCCAAGGCTCCCTGAAAAACAGGACCAAAGCAGATCTCAGAGCCGAGAAATTGAAGCCCGAGATCATCAAATTTCAGAGCCAGGGCATCACCTCGTTAACCGCATTGGCTCAGCAACTGACCGAAGCTGGCATCCAAACTCCCAGGAAGAAAAAGGTTTGGACTTCGCAGGGAGTCAAGAATCTGCTGGTTAGGATTGGTCCTGTTTAATTAATAAGTTAGCGTATACCCAGGTCGTTCAGGTGAGTATCAAATTTGCTTTGTTTAGCAAAACAATCAACTTCCTCTAATCTTCCAAATCTGATCAAGCTGGTCCGGTTGTAAGACCAAGGAATCATTTGAACTTTTAATTTTAACCAAATAAAAGTTGCCGTTATCGTAAAATGTGCTTGCCTTTTAACCTGAAAAGTAATACGCTTCTGAATAGGTAAAGAGCGAGCAAAACCGATTTACCTTTCATTGGATTTTAGTAATTTGCTTTGTGGTTATCCAGCCACAAAATCTAGTAAAAAGGAGAGATTTAATGCCCCACCTGCCTAACTGCGAAAATTGCCCTCGTCACCTCAACCAACTCCAAGCCGTGGCTAAACTGCTCACGGAAGACCACAGGGACGCGCTCCAAGGTGCTCTGTGTGACGATCACGAAGATGGCGCCTGTCCCAACGATCCCTGGAGTGAGTAGCACTTGCTGGAAGTAGGACCACAATTAAATATCCAAGCTCCCTGAAGGGCCTCTTAATCGAGGCCCTTGCTATTCCGGTTGAAATTCACAAGTGAATTATTTGCTTGACTTTGTAGGTGAGGCGGTATATACTCAGATCTGAATTTAAATAAAGGAGGTGGATTTTAATGGCGTGCAAACTGTGTGAGGAGCGTGGTAAGAATTGGGTGGGCTCCAACCCAATATGCGCTTTTGAATCTGGTAATTTTTCGGCTGATAATTGGAACTGCGCTACGCTGCTGAGGCTTCGTGATCTCTGTGAAGATTCCGAACTGAGGAATGGAGACCAGGCGGCTGCTTTGTTGTGCGGAGCCAGCTCTGATCATATCGTTCTGGCTTGGTACAAGCAAAGAGGAAGGACAGAAGGTGCCTACATGCTCCTAGACGGTGCTGCCACTTCCCTAAGCTTGGAAGAGGCAGAATTGGTGGTAAAGAAGTACAAAGATGGAATTAAAAGGAGGTGATTTAAAATTGATGGTCAAGCACTGCATCGCACTCGACGAGGACACCACAATCAGATTGGAGGAACTCGTCAGGCTGAGCACAGGGAAATCCAACAAATCCCTAATCCTCAGGGAGTTGATCGACAAGGAGTACGTTTTAAGAAAAGGAGCAGCAAATGAGGCTTAAAATCCGGGTGGCTCACCTGGCCCAGATCGGAGTTGTGCTGGTGATTTTAACAGCAGCTGCAACTGCGGTCGCAACCAAGGCGCTCTTGGAAGTCCAGAAGGTGGATCAGAAAGCCCAAGTTTTGGTCGAAGGTAAAAAGCAGGAAGTTGCTGGGGAAGTCCAGAGGCTGAAGTTGTGGTACATGGAGAAGAACGAGAGGATTTGGTCGGAGCTGGCTGAGTACCAGGCAGCAGCTACCATTACTGCTGCGAAGGAGCAGCGCTTGGACCTGAGTTTGCTAGTCGGGACGATCACTGCCGAGTCTGAGGGGTACCCCTTCGCTAGAAGCAGGACCGGTGCAAAGGGCTCTGGGCAAGTGGATTTCAAAGCTCACGCCGACCGGTTCCCTCTAATTACTAAAGAGTCTGAAAAGTACGATCCCGAGGTTAACATCAGGTGCTCTGCTGAAATCCTGAAGGAGTACGTGACGAAGTACGGGGTCCGGAACGGGCTGCAGGTTTATAATTTGGGTACTGGGGCTTTCAGCAGAGGCAAGAGGAACCCAAAATATTCACGGAAAGTGCTGAAATTGGCTAGGGAATATCGACATTTTTAATTTTTTCAAGGAGGAAATTATGGAAGCAGGTAAAAATGTAGTTTCTGGGTTCAAAGGGTTTGACAAGGGCCTTAAGTGTAGAGGTTTTCAGTTCAAAGAGGGCGAAACCTTTATTCACGAAGGCAAGGCACAAGCGTGCTCTTCTGGGTTCCACTACTGCGAAAACCCGCTCGACGTTTTCCGGTATTACTCACCTAGTAAAGGAAGCAAGTATCATTTGGTTGAAGGCACCGGTGAAATATCCAGACATGAATCCGACAGTAAAGTTGCCTGCTCTGAGTTGAGTGTTCACGCGGAGGTCACCCTCTCCGAGATGATCAAGTTTGGGGTCAAGTATATTTGGAAAAGGGCCACCGACACAACTAAGCCTACTTCTGGCTACAACTCCAGCGCGGCTACTTCTGGCTACAACTCCAGCGCGGCTACTTCTGGCTACAACTCCAGCGCGGCTACTTCTGGCAATTACTCCAGCGCGGCTACTTCTGGCAATTACTCCAGCGCGGCTACTTCTGGCTACAACTCCAGCGCGGCTACTTCTGGCTACAACTCCAGCGCGGCTACTTCTGGCTACAACTCCAGCGCGGCTACTTCTGGCGACTGCTCCAGCGCGGCTACTTCTGGCGACTGCTCCAGCGCGGCTACTTCTGGCTACAACTCCAGC
>Ga0209518_1002991_pt1 | contig 14958 bp, 15 predicted proteins | sample RifGroB1_FD_183993 | JGI IMG/M metagenome (GOLD analysis project Ga0209518, IMG submission 183993) | Groundwater microbial communities from Rifle, Colorado, USA - Groundwater B1 (SPAdes) (version 2) | ecosystem: Environmental > Aquatic > Deep subsurface > Groundwater | place: Rifle, Colorado...
ATGGTGATGAGGAGAATGGAGAACGAGCAGGGGTGCACGCTATCCAGAAGCGACGAGACAAGAACGAGCGGCAGAAGCCACATCCCGCCCTGGCTCATATTCCATATGAGCGAAGAAGTGGCGGGACTGAACTTCAGGACGATAATCCCGAGAATGAACGCGCCGACGACGCTTGTGATGATAATGAGTCGTTTCATGACTAGGGAGTGACGAGCGCCTTAATCTCCAGTTGGACGGTGCCTCCCGAGGCGGAGGTCAAGGTGACGAATCGGTCAATCTGGCCGATGCCGGCGGGACCGTGGGCGTTCGGGTCATAGACAACGCGAATGATGCGGCTCTCGCCCGATGCGATACGCTCGTTGGCCGGCGGAATATACCCCATACCCTCCATGCCGAAAGGGCCCTTCGCATTTCCGTTTTGTTGGACGATAAATGCTGTCGTACACATGCAGGAGGTAAGAATCGTGCGCACCGTGATATCTTTGTCGGTCGGGTTCGTCACAGTGAATTCCTTCATCACGTTTCCGTTCTTCATTGAGATGGTCCCGAAGTCGTAGGAGGTCTCCGACGCGGTGAGGCCACTCGCTGAAGCGGTCGTTGCAGTAACTCCTTGAACAGATGCCGTGGTCCCCTGTTCCCCGCTATACCCCAAGACGAAGAGGCCGACGACAACGAGCACAACACTGAATACAATGATACCGGTTTTTGATTCCATGATACATGAGGATTTAATCGCACAATGCTTGTAATGCTCCCGTATCAGTAGGATGGTGAATGTTCAAATAGAGAAAGCCAGCGTCGTACTTTTCTATCGTATGACGTAAACGGCGTCGGACTGCGCGGAACGAAAGGAGGGATGTCGTATGCGGGCGGATGAAATAAAAAGGAGGGGAAGATGGCGATGGAGACGGCGAGAAGCAGGATGATAATGAGAGTCTCAATGGCGAAATTCACCGGCGCACTGATGAACGATTGGTACGCAAAGAGGTGGTGGATTGCCCCCGGCAGAGCGCTCGGCGGGCACAGCGACGCCCCCATGGCGGAGAACGGGCAGTCGCCCCGCATGCTCCCGTCCGGCCCATACGTCATACTGGTGAAGCTGAAGAACGCTATCGCCAGAAATGACGCGAGGATGGCGAACACGGAGATTTTTTTGAGCATTAACGGCATATCGTGCATTATAGCATTTTCGCTTTCAGACGGAGCGAGTTGCCGACAACCGATACGCTGGAGAACGCCATTGCGGCACCGGCGAAGATTGGGTTCAAGAGGACACCGAAAAACGGGTAGAGGGCTCCGGCGGCAACGGGGATAAACGCAATGTTGTAGAAGAACGCCCAGAAAAGATTTTGTTTGATTACTACCATGGTGCGCTTTGAAAGCGCGATTATCTCCGGAATGAGCCTCAAATCTCCACGCATAAGCGTGACGTTGGCTGATTCCATGGCAATATCCGTGCCTTCGCCCATGGCGATGCCGATATGCGCCTGGGTAAGCGCGGGAGCGTCGTTGATACCGTCGCCGACCATTGCTACAATCTTCCCCTGTTCTTGAAGTTCCCTTACTTTCTCCGATTTTTTATCGGGTAGCACTTCGCTCATGACATTGTCTATGCCGGCCTGCTTTGCGATAGCTCGGGCGGTTCGGTCATTGTCTCCCGTGAGCATCCAGACCTCTATGTCGCGTGCCTTGAGGGCGCGCACCACTTCAATTGACTCCTCCTTTAACACATCAGCGATGGCGAGCGCCCCCTTAACCTCTTTTCCTACGATGAGGACCATCACGGTCTTGCCTTCATTCTCAAGCTCTCTGATGTCGTCTTCGTAGGCAGATATATCAAGTCCGATATCAGCGACCAATGCGCGATTACCCACATACGCTTCTACACGGGACGCCGAGTCGATTCGCAAAATGCCCCGTAGACCTTTCCCCGGGATGGCTTTGAACTCTTCAAGCGCATATGGCTCAATACTCTCTTTCTTCGCTTCATCCGCAATCGCTTTATCAAGCGGATGCGATGATTTCTGGTCTATGCTCGCGGCATATTGCAGAACCGCTTGCGCGAGCGGATGTTCCGAACGCTGTTCTAGCGAAACGGCGAAATTGAGGACCTCATTCCGATTTCCATTGCCGAACGCGACAATGTCGGTGAGTTGGGGTTTCCCTCGAGTGAGGGTGCCCGTTTTATCCAGAATGACGGCGTTTATTTTATTAGCAATTTCAAGCGAGGCGGCGTCTTTAACCAAGATGCCCTTACCGGCGGCATTACCCGAGGCGACCATGATGGCCATCGGGGTCGCAAGACCGAGTGCGCAGGGGCACGCGATTATGAGGACGGCGACGAAATTGACGAGAGCGAACGTGAAGGAAGGAATCGGTCCGAAAAAGAACCAGACGACAAAAGTTATGATGGCTATGACGAAAACCGCAGGAACAAAATAGGAAGAGACGACATCCGCCAAACGCTGTATCGGCGCCTTGGAGCCCTGGGCGTCTTCCACCATTTTGATGATGTGCGAAAGCACGGTGTCTTTCCCGATCTTCGTTGCTTTGAATGTGAATGCGCCGAATTTGTTTATGGTACTGCCGATAACTGCACCGCCGACTTTTTTATGCACCGGCATTGATTCGCCGGTAATCATTGACTCGTCAATTTCTGATTCTCCTTCTAATATCTTTCCGTCAACGGGAATCTTTTCTCCCGGACGGACGACTATTGCATCTCCGACTTGTACATCTCTCACGGGCACCTCAATCTCTTTCCCATCTCGCAAAATATTCGCGGTTTGGGGCTGTAAGCCGATAAGTTTTTTAATCGCTTCCGAAGCTCTCCCTTTCATAAGGACTTCAAAATATTTCCCCAGAAGGATTAAAACGATGATAATCGCCGATGTGTCAAAATAAATCGCCGGCGCGAGCCTCCCTTGCATGAAATACAGAGGGAACATCGTAACTGCCGCACTATAGAAATACGCCGCCAGCGTTCCAACGGCTACCAGCGTGTTCATATCGGCAGTACGATATCGTATGAGCAGTTTGAGTCCGCTATAAAATTGAGAACCGACCCAGAATTGCACGGGAGTCGTGAGCACAAGAAGCATCCACCTATCGGCCAAGATTGCTGGCATAAAAGAAAACCACTCCGGGAAACTGCCAAAGAATATGAAGGACGCGAGAATGCCGCCGATGATGAGTTTGAGCTTCATCTTCATTATTTCGTCCTCCCGTTCCATATTCATATGATTGTGTTGTGGAGAACTCATATCCATATCCGACTTCTTTTCCGAACTAATTTCCAGCCGGTAGCCGACAGACCGAACTCTCTCTGCAAGAGAAGATTCGGAAATGATATGCGGGTCAAACTCAATACGCGCCGATTCTGTCGCGATATTGACCGTAGCGGAATGGACGCCGGCCGTCTTTGAGAGCGCTTTCTCAATCACGGCAACACAGCTTGCGCAATGCATTCCTTGTACAGGATACGTTTTATTTTCCATATTATTTCCGCTTCAGCTTATACACCGCGAGCACTTCGCCCACGGCCTTCCCCGCCTGGCCAGAGGTCATCTGCCGGTGCACGCACCCCTTCAAATGGCTCTCGAGCAGAAGGTCCTCCACAGTAGAGAGCGCCTGCCTCGCCGCCGAGGTCTGCGTGATGACGTCTATGCAGTACGCGCCCTTTGTGACCATCTCCTGGAGCCCGCGCATCTGGCCCTCAATAATCTTCAATCGCTTCACTACCTTCCCCTTCCCCGCATCGTGTACGTATCTCATGTCCCTCACTATATACCCCCCAGGGGTATTGTGCAAGCCCCGTTAGAAATCTGATTTCTAACGGGGCAAGAGCTCCTGTGGATGAGTATGTATAGCGCGTAAAGTATACTGAACGCACTATGTCGCCCTTACCATTTGGGCTCGCCGCGCTCGCCGTCATCGGCATCGTGCTCTTGATGCGACCGCGGCGCTTCTACTTCGTCCGCCACGGCGAGACGATTCTGAATGCGCAACATATCCGACAAGGCGAGGAGGGGAGTCTTTCTGAAAACGGCCGGCGACAGGCGGAGCGGGTCGGCGAAGTGTTACGACCGATGTCTATAGACAGCATCATCTCCAGCACATACCCGCGCGCGAGAGAGACTGCGGAAATCCTTAAAAAATATCTGAAGGTCCACATATTTTATTCTCCGCTCTTTACGGAACGCAGGAATCCGTCGGCAATCATCGGCAAGCCGACCAGCGACCCCGACGTTATCCGCATCGTCGACCAGATGGACCTCGCGTACCATGAAGATACCTACCGCTTCTCCGACGAGGAGAACTTTGCCGACGTGAAGAAACGCGCGCGGAAATGTCTCAATATCCTCGCGCGCCAGGGCGCGCGCGAGACTGTGGTCGTTACCCACCACCACTTCCTTAAAATTCTTATCGCGTACCTTCTCTACCGCGAACGCCTCCATGCAAAGGACTTCGTGAAGCTCTCGTTCTTCAACGTCTCCGACAACGCCGGCATCAGCATCTGCGAATTCCACCCGTGGAAATTTCTCTCACGAACGCGCGGTTGGGAGGTCGTCTCTTATAACGAACAGCCCTAGTGCAAATTGACCAAATATTTTTTTATAACGGCCTGGATTTGCGATGTTATTTCATCGCGAGATTCTGGCCTGCTCCTCGCTATGCCTTTTGCAAAGTTATAGAGCTCTATATTATTCATTCGTAGCCATTTCTCATTCTTGTAAAGAAAATAAAGTAGGCTCATCACCGCAATTCTTTTATTGCCGTTCTGAAATGGGTGGTTCTTGATGAGCAGATAAAACAAAATACTGCCTTTCTCAATAAGACCCCTGTATAAATGTTTCCTGTTGAATTGGCCAAACGGCGTAGCCAAACAACTCTCTAGGATATTAGGAAAACGCGTCCCAAAATCGGGTATTGGTTCGTTCCAGGTCATCAGCCTCCGGGCAAACGTGAACGCCGCGTATTCAACTTCTGCAACGGTAATCTTCTTCGTTCTCATTCTCGTCCAAGCTTCTTGAACACTTCCCCATATTCTGCCAGGGCCTTATCTATGGCCGCATCTATCTGTTTCTTACTATGCACGCCTACCGTATCCTCTAGTAAACCCAGTAGAGATTCGTATGGGATAACGTAATTACGGCCGACCTTCGTGGCTTGTATCTTCCCCGATTTTATCTTTCGGAATATTTCTATACGGCTAAGGTGCAGGATATGAGCCACTTCTGCCGTAGAATACATGGATTTCTTGGTCATTTTTGAATAGTAACATATGTTACCTATCGGAATGGTTGGTAGCTCATTCCACCCGTGGAAGGTGTTTTCTCAAACGCGCGGCTGGGAGGTTGTCTCCTACAACGAACAGCCGTGACTATCGCGGCGCGAGCATCTGTTTGAAGAGCTCGTATGCCGGTCTCTTTTGGTAATCCGCAGACAAAAGACCGAATTCCTCGGTATCGTTAAAATCGCGGAGGGAGAACCAGAACCACGCCGGAACTGCCGACAATTCGCTTTTAACCTGATTCAAAGAATCTACCCGCGTGCCCTCGTCGGTCGTGCCGAGTTCGTTGAACCATATGGTCTTCGCAGAATCTCCATAGAGCGCGGTAAATGCCCGGATGGCGGCGGCCTTCTCTATAAATCCTCCGCCCGTTCCGAAAGATTCATACGGATGATACGCCAGCACGTCAAAACAATCCTTCCCGCCAAGTTCATACAACTGCTTCATAAATGTCCGGGCGTTCATATAGGTTCTGCTGTCGCTCACGCCGGAGAGTCCGCCCAGCACAATCACTGCGCTTGGGTCGGCCTCGTGAATGCCTTTGTTTGCGGCAGCGAGGAAATTAAGATATGTGCTCACGTCTACGCTGTCTCCCGCCTTGAACGGCCCCTCTCTTACCCTAAAAAATCCGAACCCCGGCAGATTCGGCTCGTTAAAAATCTCGTAGTAGCGTACCTTCCCGCGGTTGCGTGCCGCAAGCTCTTTGGCAAAGGCATACGTCGCGTCCCATCTCCCTTGTTTGTCTTTGGCCCATACCCAGTCGGGTACGTACGTAACTGAAAGGAGCAGATGTATATTGTTCTGGTTTAGAACGCGCGCAGTATTGTCTATGGCATCCCACCGGCGGATTGCGCCCTCGGATGTCTCAATGTCTGACCAGTAGAAGTCGGTGCGCACCCATTTCACGCCCAAGTCCAGAAGATAAGGGAGGTCTTTCATTGTAAAACCTGCCGGTTGACCGATTCCCAAAATATTCGTCTCTATAGGTTCAGTCGTGCGAATGCACCCTGGAACGCCTGCGATAGGCGCTGTTGAGGAAGTGCTCTGCTCTCCACCGGGCGGGAACGATATAGAAGGTTCTGCTAGTACACTTCCCCGCTGATTAATGTACCGCAATCCGAAAAAGACGACCGCGAGAATCAATAATAGAATGAAAATGTATCGGAGCTTCATCCTGAAAGCATACCACCTGCAGAAAACCCGCGGCTGGGAGGTCATTTCCTACAACGAGCAACCGGGATGAAGAATCTTGTAAACCTTTCATTATAAAATCTTCAGCCCAAAATCTCCCTATCTTTGCCGACCGTCAGGAATAGGGAGATTGACATGCCTGGAGAAAAAGAGGAATATGGCAATTAGGACTGACGCGGACATCAACTTACAGGAGGATGAAATGTCTAGAGAATATAATGAACAGGAAAGCGGACGACTTTTCCGTTCATGTAAGCGTTTACTAAACGCAAAAGAGCGCAAAGATGGTGATCTTGCATTGGTTACGCTTCTAATCATTGCCGTGGAGGCCCGCAGTGCGTTCTATGATGCGTTGGACGCCTCGCGTGTAAGAGCAGAAGTGGAGAAATGAGTTTGCTTGCGAAAAGCCGGGCACCGCCCGGCTTTTTTATTTCACTCATGTACCTTATTTCACGCTATAGCGTAAAAGATGGTACACGCGATTTTCCAACGCAAACGCAACTAATAGTCCATGCCGCCCATGCCGCCGGGTCCGCCAGCTGGCGGATTCTTTGGCTCGGGGATTTCGGCGATGGCGGCTTCGGTCGTGAGGAGGAGTGCGGCGGCGGAGATGGCGTTCTCAAGCGCCATGCGCGGCATCTTCACCGGATCCACGATACCCTCTGCGAGCATGTCCTCCACTATTTCATCAGTGAGTGCGTTGTAGCCAGCATTCGCCTTGCCTCCCTGCACCTTGGAGACGATGACGGCCGCATCGTCCTTGCCGGCATTAATCGCTATCTGCGCGAGCGGCATCTCCAGTGCGCGCACGACGATGTCGTAACCGGCTTGTTCATCAGCGGTGAGCTTCTTTCCGCCGAAGGCGGATCCGCCTCCGGCGGACGCGACTGAAAGTTTTTTAGAAACTTTTGCGAGCGCCGTACCGCCGCCCGCGACGATACCCTCTTCAATAGAGGCCTTGGTCGCCTTGACCGCGTCATCAATCTTATCTTTGAGATATTTCATCTCGGTCTCGGTCGCGGCGCCGACCGAGATGACGGCGACACCGCCCGAGAGCTTCGCGATGCGCTCTTCAAACTTCTCTTTATCAAATTTGGAATCACTATTTTCCATTTGTGTCTTAAGTTGGGCCACGCGCGCCGAAATGTCCGCCTTTTTGCCCTTCCCTCCCACAATCGTTGTCGTGTCTTTGGTCGCGACCACGCGCGTTGCACGGCCGAGCATCGAGAGCGTCGCGTTCTCAAAGGTTGTACCGACTTCGTTACTGATAACCTGGCCGCCCACCACAGTCGCGATGTCTGCGAGCATCTCCTTCTTCCGGTCGCCGTAGCCCGGCGCCTTCACCGCAAGCACGCTGAAGGTCCCGCGCAATTTATTCACGATAAAAGTAGAGAGCGCATCGCCTTCAACATCTTCTGCAATGATGACGAGTTCTTTCTTCCCTGACTGCACGACTTTTTCCAGCAAGGGCAATATTTCTTGTACATTGCCGATTTTTTTATCCGTGAGGAGCACGAGTGCATCCTTCATCTCGGCCTCCATCCGTTCCGGATTCGTAACCATATAGGCCGAGACGTAGCCCTTGTCTATCTGGAGCCCCTCCACGATGTCGTAGGAGAGCTCCATCCCCTGCGACTCTTCTACTGTCACCACGCCGCTACTGCCCACCTTCTCTACCGCTTCAGCAATAATCGAGCCCAGCACTTCAGATTCTGCCGAGATGGAGGCGACCTGCTTCACCTCCGCCTTACCGGAGACCGGCTTCGCCATCTTCTTAAGCTCGACAAGCGCGGCGGTCTTCGCCTTCTCCATGCCGCTTCTAATCCGCATTGCGTTCGCACCCTTCATCACGTGCGAAAGACCCTCTTCTACGAGCGCCTCAAACAAAACTACCGACGTGGTTGTTCCGTCACCCACCGTATCATTCGTCTTGTTCGCCACCTCCTTCACTACCTCGGCGCCCATATTCTCAAATCGGTCTTTGAGCGAGATTTCTTTGGCGATGGAGACGCCGTCGTTGGTGATGCGCGGACCGCCATAGGACTTCTCAATAATGACATTACGCCCCTTGGGACCGAGCGTGCCCTTCACCGCGCGGGCCGCCTGCGCGATGCCCTTCGCAATCGCCTTGCGCGCGTCTTCAGAAAAAAGAATTTGTTTTGCCATATGAACTAGTGTATTAGGCGCTAGGCCTCTATTAATATGATGTCGGATTCAGGAAGCACATAATACTCAACGTCATCCACCTTAATCGGCTCGTCCCACGGCTTCTTGAAGAAGACCATGTCGCCCGGCTTCACTTCGCTCGGAATACGCTTCCCGTCATCACTTCGGCGGCCCGGACCGACAGCGACAACCTCGCCTTTGAGAAGCTTCTCCTTGTCTACCGTCTCGGGGATGATGATGCCGGAGGCAAGCTTTTTCTCCCCCGCTTTTTCAGCAGGTTTGACCACCACACGGTCTCCAAGCGGCGAAAGCGAAAACTTCTTTGTCTTTTGTGCCATGGTGTTCTATATAAATGAATAATCGCCCTCTCGCACGTGTAGGGGGAGTATAAAGAAAACCCTGTTTTTATGCAACTTTATTTTGAAAGCGTCGTGCCAGTCGCTTTCGCGAGTTCTTGGATATGAATACCATGACGACGAGCGGTAATCGCGCCCATTTTGTTTTCTTGGTCCAGTTCGGCAATCTTGCCCGCATAACCATCCATGATGGTAATTAATTTATCAATCTTTTCTTCGGTTCGAATATCTGATGCTCTCATTGCATCCACCTCGGACTTGAAATCGAACTTTTCGAGGCTCGACATGGCCAGCTTGTTTCGCAGGAGATCTAGTCCATCGCGTATCGCACTGACCTCCTTTTTTGTCGCGAAATTTTCGACCAGAAACTTTTTGTCATCCTTGGTCAACATACGAGACAGTATACCACTCCTTACCTGCTTCAAATCGCTATCCACTCCGCGCTATTGCCCGCGCGGGGGGGTGGTATAATTGCCTCGTTACCAATTCCTAGCCATATTCATGAAAAAATACGCCTTTGGTGCTGCTTTTCTCCTCGCCGCCCTCATCACTCCCCTCGCCCCAGCCCAAGCGGCTGGCCTTACTACAGAACAAGCAACCAATCTCATTGCTGTTGTTCAAGCAGCTCCTGGCGTACCCGCGAGTGCCTTTGTTAATCTCATAACGGCTTTCTCGGACATAACAACAAACCAAGCGTCCAGTCTCATCACGGTCATTCAAGTAGCTCCTGGCGTACCCGCGAGTGCCTTTGTGCCTCTTCTCACCTCTTTCACGGTCGGTACTCCAGCAACACAGCCGGCGGAAGCAACTCTGACATCCGGCATCTCTCATCAGCCAAGTGTAGCAACTGTGACAGGATTCCCTGTCACTATCGGGTGGAGTTCAAAAAACGCAACCTCATGCTCCATGAGTAAATCTGTCAACGGCGGAGCATCAGGTCCGGCTACCGTGTATGCTCCCGACACTGGGTGGTATAGCGACGCCGCTCATTTGAACGGTTCGGGTACAGCGATGCCGACCACTGTTGGTACTCATGTCTTCTCAATTACCTGTACCGGCCCTAGTGGCACGACTCCCGTTCAAAGTATCGCGCATACCGTCACCGCCTCCTGTCCGATGGGAATAACACAGACGAGTACGGGTACGTGCACATCCCCCTCCGCCCCCACCATCACTTCCATCAGCCCGACATCAGCGAAGGCCGGCGACACGATCACCGTCATTGGCAAAAATCTCTACGGCGGTAGTTTCTCCAGCGTTCCCTTTACCTTGAGCGGCGGAACAACAGGTACTGTCAACGGAACGGCGAAAACTGTGGATATGAGCGGCTCGTACTTCACATTCGTCGTGCCTTCCAACTTCAGCGTCGGCACAACCTATACGGTCGCGGTTGATTCCGGCAAGAGTTCAAAGACGTTTACGGTGATTTCTGGAACGACGACCGTTGCCCCTCCTCCGATTAGCAATGTAAAAGCGTATGTGTCCAGTTCTCCGAACGGACCGTGGGTGCAGAACGGTTCGGTGGCCAGCAACCAAACTCTGTATATCAAAACGACCGGATTGGACAAATCAATTCCCCCGAAAGCGTGCGCCGGCAATAGTTATGCCTGCGCAAATGTATCCAGTTTCCGCGAGTATACGTCGGCCGAATGGGGCACCAGCACGACTGAAGTGATAACAAGTTCTGCCGCGGGCGTGTGGCCGATAGGCACGTACTACGGCTATCTCTATTATTCTGCAACGGGAATCCAACAAATCCCAGGCGGCTCGTTCACTGTCACTGTCCCGACTACCACCATTGCGCCGACCATCACCTCTCTTTTGCCCGCCTCTGGCAAAATAGGAACAATGATCGGAATCTATGGTTCCGGTTTTACCTCAAGTAATGACATTTATTTCAACTGGTCTCTCATCGCATCAAACGTTGTGGCAACCAATCTCGGTCTCGGATTTACTGTCCCCAGTTTCTTTGCCAATAGCTGTCCCTCTGGATATTGCGCAAACTCGGTCACTCCGGGTAACTACAGTGTTCAAGTGGTGAACACCAACGGCAAGAGCAATATGGTTACGTTCACGGTGACAAGCGGGACTACCAGTCCTATTACCCCCGTCATCTCTTCCGTCAGCCCGACATCAGTGAAAGCAGGCGATACGATTACCGTCTACGGCTCCAATCTCTACGGCAACAATTGGACCAGCGTCCCCTTCACCTTGGATGGCGCTGCCGGAACGGCGAGTTCTGTGAACCTCTACGGAACCTCCTTCACGTTCGTGGTTCCTTCCACCATGAGCGCCGGCACGCACACAGTCGCGGTTGACTCCGGCAAGAGCTCCAAGACGTTTACCGTAACCACGACAACTGCTCTGTCTTCGGGTACGACCCAGACGGCGAGCGTTGAAGATGCCTTCAATAGTGCAATAAGCAGTGCGTCCGCTCCAACCACGAGCTTCAGCTACGAGTGGAGTCATGACCTGCAGATCGGCTCCCCGTATTTTGAAGATGTTAAAGCTCTGCAGATGGCGCTGACTTTTCAGGACCTCTATAGAGACGAGATAACCGGCGGATTCTACAATCAAACGTACCTCGCCGTGAAGGCATTCCAGCAGAAGTACGGCATTGAGGCGACCGGCTTCGTCGGCCCTATGACGCGCTCCAAATTGAACGCGCTGTACTAAATCGTCATACGGGATGTCCACCTCGCCCGATTGAGTTTTGCGGGTGGCGTTGTATTGTTAGCCTGTTACTCTCTCGCATGAAAAAATACCTTTTTAGCGTTGCCCTGTCGCTCGCCTCCTTCTCTCCCGCGTTCGCACAGGCACAGACGACGGGCATCCTCACTCCAGCCCAAATTGAAGCGGTCCTTCAGTTCATCCAATCCTTCAATGTCGACCAGGCCATTATTGACAATGTGCGAATCGCTCTCAATAGCGAAGTCCCTGCGACAGGGACGTGTGTCGCTCCCGCTGGTACAGTTGCGGGCGGTGTTGCTCCCATCATCACCCTCATCTACCCCACGAACATCATGGCCGGACAACCGACCAACATCGTCGGCTATGGGTCCAATCTCCAGTCCTGTGTGACAATCATCTATACCGGCTCTGCGAGCGGCTCCTTCCAGCTCACCCCTATCTCTTCGGGCAAGTTCCAATTCAACTCCAGCCTATTCTCCCCAGGCTCCTACTCTTTCTATGTGAAGAATCCCGATGGCAAGAGTTCAGGGGGCCTCGCATTCAAGATTGGGGGGGCTCAAACTGGCGGGTCCTGCAGCAGCTCTCCCGTCACCACCACACCTGCCCCCGCTTCAGCGCCTGTGGCGATTCCTAGTTCCTGTTTCGGACGTACGGTTATACCGCATATAGTGGATGAGGTAACGGGTAATATTTCTGGAGAAGTGAAATATTCTAATGGCGCTTTCGCGATGGAGGGTAATAAGATGCACGTCACGCGCTTCAAGACGGAAAGCGCGGGTTATTTGATTGGAAGAATGGGCTGGGTTGGCGATGCAAATGTTGCGGGGTCATCTGGATTTACTATAGGATTCATTTCTTCTGTCCCGTGTGACTATACCGGAGCCTATAACAATGGCCTGACTGCCAGAGGACCGGGCGGCTATGGCGGTTGGGTTGGTCCGAAAAGTTCTTATGGCGATCTTCCGGTTCTTGCCGACAATCAGGTTCAAACATATTTTGACAATTGGGTTACTGCAAATACTTTCTTCGGTTATTTGCCGCCGGGTCTTAATCGCAAGGCCTACTTAAAGCCGAATACCTATTATTACCTCAACATAGTCAATTCGGAAGAGATTATCTCTCCATTTGACCAGGTTCCGGTTAAATATATTAAGACCGATGCAGACCTTACCGCTTCACCCGATACGTGCCTTGCGCCAGTGTGTACCTATCAAATTATCGGAGTAAACGCTTTTAGATACTTGCCCAACCCAACACCAGGGGGACACGGGGGCAACCTTATCCCCGGCCTTCCTGCGCCTACAACAAGCGGGGGCACTTCAATAAGTTGTCCCGCTCCAACCGGTGGCTCCTGTGGTGGTGTCATCGTCACTCCCGCAACGGGAGGGAGTACCGTCACAACGTCTTCCCTCAAGTGGTGGTCATCAGCTGAATTTTACGTTGAGAGCATTCCAAAATGCGAAGATGTCGGCTATGCCAACATAGTCCACGGCCAGAGCTGTTCTTCAGAAGGATACAAATGCAGGAAGATACCTACCTACGCTTCTACGAAAATGGAGTTGTTCCAGTGTAAGATGACGCCGGATACAACCACTGCACCAGTGAATGGCACCTGTGGAACATCGGCATGCGGCTCATTCAGCTCACCTCCGACAACTGGCCTCTGCAATACCGGCACTGCCTCTGCCGTCTCTGGTTCAGGGCCATTCTCCTGGTTCTGCAACGGGAGCAACGGTGGCAGTTCTGTCAGCTGTTCGGCTACCAAGAGCGGTACGGGTACGACACCTCCACCGCCCGCAGTGAGCTGTGGCGCGGGGGAGGTGTTTAACACCGCCTCTGGCGACCGTGATTGGTATGCAGAGAATGGCATGCACCCAGTTCTGCTGTGGCCCATCCCGCCTGTTACGGGCTCCGGGAGCCTGGGGCGAGCAATCAAGATTGTCGCCGACAATGTGAAGTACCCACGCGGTGTTCAAATCGGGGGGGTCGATGAATTTGCCCAGAGTCCCGGAATATCAGGGGGCAAGGATTACGTCGTTAGCGAGTGCCCTCACAGCTTTGTGCCGGTAGCCGCTTCTACTTTTGAAGGAAGACAGCTGTGTACCTTGACCGGCGCTGGCAGGGTCGCCGGCCCTTTCCGTCTGCGTTTCGGACCTGCCGAGACGCGAACATTCTTTGGTCAGACCCTGCCGACCCTAGATTGCCCACTCACTCCGGGAGGCACATACTACGTCAACTTCCGCGCGTATGACCAAAGTTACCCGACCGTGTCTTCCCAGTTTGTAATCCTCGACCGAGCGATAACGTCGGAGTGAAATTCAATTAGTTAACACTGTTCGCACACGCTTGCCCCGTTAGAAATCTGATTTCTAACGGGGCTTGCACAGATTCTCCCACTCGTGCTACACTCATATCCAAGATGGAGGCACTCGTATCGGCATTGCCGTATGCGGAGATTGTCCTCTCAATACTCCTCATCGTCGGCATCGTGCTGCAACAGCGCGGAGCGACCCTCGGCGGAGCGTTTGGAGGCGACAACTTCGCGTCGACGTTTTATAAGCGCAGAGGCGCCGAGAAGTTCCTATTCAACGCGACAGTCGTTATCGCGATACTCCTTGTGCTCTCTGCGATTGCGAACTTCCTTCTGGCGGGGTTATGAATCCCGTTAGAGACCTGGTTTCTAACGGGATGAGCGATGAGACGCGTGAGCGACTGTTGCGTCCGAGAAGTTCCCCTGCGCTTGACCGTCTGCAGAGGCGCGTAGACGCGCTTTCCTCCGGCGACCGAATTATTTTCTACGCGTTCGCAGTTCTCCTCTGCGTTGCTTCCCTCTCGGGCCTTTACGCGCTTGAACAATCGCTTCTCGTAGAGGTGCCGAGCTACGGCGGGACCCTTGTTGAGGGAGCGGTCGGAAGTCCGCGCTTCATTAATCCCCTGCTCGCCATCAGCGACGCCGACCGCGACCTCTCCGTACTCACCTATGCGGGCCTCATGGGCCTCTCGGGGACGGGGGAGCTGGTGCCGGTACTCGCCGAGAGCTACCGCGTCGCAGAGGACGGCAAGACCTACACGTTTACCCTGCGCGACAATGCGAAGTTTTCTGACGGCACGCCGGTGACGGCAGACGATATTGTCTTCACGGTAAAGAAGGCCCAGAACCCCGCGCTTAAGAGTCCCGAGTACGCGAATTGGTCAGGCGTCATTGTTGAAGCTGTTGACGCACACACCGTTGTCTTCAAACTCTCAAAATCGTACGCGCCC
>Ga0209518_1002993_pt1 | contig 14943 bp, 20 predicted proteins | sample RifGroB1_FD_183993 | JGI IMG/M metagenome (GOLD analysis project Ga0209518, IMG submission 183993) | Groundwater microbial communities from Rifle, Colorado, USA - Groundwater B1 (SPAdes) (version 2) | ecosystem: Environmental > Aquatic > Deep subsurface > Groundwater | place: Rifle, Colorado...
TGCCACGTCCTCTTGTGGCACGGACACGCGGACACCTAGCTTTCCTGCCGCAAATTCACGCTGGAGATGCCGCAACATGCCTCGCAGTCCTGCGTCGGCTACAGACGAGGACTCTGGGAGGGCTGAGAGGGCGGCGTCAAGTTCTTTGTGGATTTCTCGCAATGTCCGTGCATCGTGAGGGGCACTTCGACTGATATTCCACGAGACCTGCTCAATTAACGGCAGCCACTTCGCACTCAACGCTCTGAGTCCTGCGTTAGACGGAGAGGAGAGGACGGGCGTGCAGTAGTATGCCTTCACCACGTCAATGAATTCCAGTATCTCCCTGAGTCCGGTCTCTCGGTCAGTCATCTTGACTCCTTAACGTTATGGAACTGTCAATGGTGATAGCAGACGTAACAGCCAAAAGTGCCAGGATGGTTGATCTTCTACTCATTGGGTGGAAGGTGTTCTGCCCCGATAATGGTGACGTTTGCCCAGTTGCCCCGTTTGATTTGCTGGTAGTGGTAGTCACAGAGGGCATACTCACCAGTGTAATCAGCTACAACTGTACCAGGTTTGCCCTTCAGAGTAGCCATAACTATTGCTGGGTGCTTATCTGAGCAGTTAAGTGAGCAGGTCATCTTCTAAGCAGATAACCAAAATTAGGCAGTGGTATAGCCCTCAACGTGAAGCTCAGCTTGCAAACTACACAGTAGAACCGACGAAGGACCATGTCAAAGTGCAGGCCCTCAGGTAGTTTCTCTCCACAGCTGGGACAGAACATACTAGTTGTCCGATTGTGGTGGCTGATAACGCAAGCTCTTACCATTGTTGCCGAACTTACGCTGGAGAAGTTCTACTGCCAGTTCGATACGATCTTTCTTCTTGATATGTGGGGATTTTACCAACTTATGCAGTCTATGGGTGGAAGTTTGCTCGACCTTGATCCTCATGTCAATCTCCTAATGAGATGACCATAATCTCAGTTGATACTCGCTTTGTCTTGCCAGAAACTTCTATTGCAGCGATAGCTTGATAGTAACCTGTAGGAACATTCTTGAAGGTGATGCTTGTCTTGGTGTAGCCTTCGTGAAGCCAGCATGAACTTCGGCCGTAGTCCATACTGTTCACAGCAAAGCATACATTGGTGCCCAGAGGGGCAACCACAGTGACTATAGCTTCAACTTGGCAGGGTGCAAAGCAGACTGACTGACGAACTTTCACCCCTACAGTAGCCTCAGGAGAAAGAATTTCCTTCGGAAATTCGGAATCCCGAGAGGGATTCCCAACTCCGGTTAAGAATAGGAGCAGAGGTAAAACTATAGGAAGCATGTGGTGGTACCTTGTGGGTTAGTAACAGTTCCCTGTAATACTTGGTATCCCTTTAGCTGGAGAACAGTAAGACTACCCTCCGCTATAGCTTCCACTATCCACAGTGGAAGTGGATTAATCCAGCCTACAAGGTGCATAATTGGTGTCTAAACTTGTAAGGGGTGGAAGTCACTAAACTTACCCGTAGGAGTCTCAATCAGTTCCCGATAGTGGGCCCATCTAGGGTGAACTCTGATTAGACTTGCGAACTGAATGATATGTGCCTCAGCTCCAACGCTAAGTGGTCCCTGTAGGGCAGTAACAGGCTTATCAGAAATAATCCCACAAATCCTGAAGAGTCCCTTGAGTGGACCCTCAGTATGCTCGATTACTAGGCGCTTATCCTTAGGTGCTACGAGGGGAAACTCTAGTATCTTTTTCCTAGAAGACATTGGCCTTACCACCCACCCTATTAGGGCCACATCTAGTGCATGGCCTACGAAAAGTTCCGGTTGGATGGAATCGTGGACGGAAACCTCTGCCCCCGCAAAGGTGGCACTGGGTCTGAAGCTTCTCTTTCCCAGCTCGCTTTACGCGAGCTTGCTGGAGCTCCGCTCCAGTTACAGTTACACTTGCCGTCGGTTTCACCATGCAAGGTTGCCCAGAGAACCCTATTACAGTGGCCCTTATGACCAGCCAATGGATAGTGGACTAGGCAAGCAACATCTATGCATCTAGGATTAGCACAGGTCATCTAGAAATCCTTCTGACTAGCGCATCGAATGCATAGGCAGCAACGAATAAGCCTAAAACACCTAAGATGTAAGGCAGGCTAAACCTCAGTTCGTCTTGGATGACCCATCATACAAGGAGTGACCAATCTTCCCTGAACAATAGGTATGGTTAGCCAACCATTTCTCAGAGCATGGTGAAAGTGGACTTAGCAAGTCCGAGGACTTACGCCTCCGCAGTAGAGCAAAGCATCCTAAGATGCTTAGCGATAAGCCCACTAGAATACTGTGAGTTCCACGAATCCAGAGGAACTTCTGGGAACTCGGCTGGAGCAACTCGCCTTTGCGAGTTGGAACCTGCTTTAGCAGGTTCGGGGCCTCAGGTCGGTCAGTTAATCCTAGTGATTGCATGGATACTCCTTGGGGATACACGAAAGGCAACCTCATACATGTCTTCGGGTGTCATCCGAGTAATGTAGCGGTCACCACTCCGAAAGGTGATCAGGTAGATGTGAAGAATGCTAATCATGGCAGCCTCAGTAGCGGACACTTCTTAGGGAACCCTGTATCACAGTCGGGGTGGCTGATGATGCACATTTCTTCTTCTGATTTCCCTGCAAGTGATGGGTGCCCACAGTACATAACCGGAGAAGGACCACCATCCAAGCTAAAGAAAGGGCACTCGTGATAGCACTTGGAGATAGGTGGAGAATAGTAGGCAGATCGGCCGCCACTACACTCGATTCTACACCCTATTCTCCACTTTGTCAAGGAAAATCGTTGAAAATTCCTGTAAAAGTTGCTGGTACTACGGTCACCATTACAACTTCAGGAGGTGCCTCAGCTGTCTCAGCCTCAGCCAGAGCAGCCTGCTTGGAGGCAGCTAGCATCTCAAAGTATGCCCCAATGCTACCGAGCCTACGGAGCTTGGCCCTCAGGCGCTTCTCTGTTCGGTCTCGGCCCTTCCAGTTGCGCTTACGAGAAAGCGGCATTTACTTGGCCTTCCGTCTCACAAGCTCAGCATAGACTACTTTCCGGACAAGCTTGTGGCCTTCCTTCAAGTGAAGTTCCCTACGGAGTGCCGCAGTGCTAGCACCAGAGCAAGCCTTCTTCAGGTGCTCTTTTCTTGTCGAAATGGATTGTGTCATTCGTGAAACCCTTCTGGTTAGATGTATGATCCTGCCAATGACGATGCAAGGAAGAATGCCACGGAAACTACTGCTATAACTACCGTTATAGCCACAGCAGCCAGCTTCCAGCCATCACATGGGTTATTGCAGCGAGAACTCCAGCAGACCGGACAAAAAGCCAGTAGGCTTTTTGGAGAACCCTCAGGGCTCTCCCGACAAAAGTTAATCAAAGTTCCACCCCCAACTACTGACCTTGGCGTGCCTCAGGATGGTCTCTATGGCAGCCACCACGGGTTTGAAGGACCTGAAGCATAGTGGTGTGTTTCACGAGATATGTTAGGTCGTTCCCCAGAAGTTCGGAACGTAAGAGTAACCTTCATTGTCTTGGGTCTCTTCCCTGTAGTTGACTAGCTAAGATGCAAGACAGTTACTATGATTCCAGTGACAAATCACTTGTGATCCTCTAGGTTGACTAGTCCGCTATATCGCTGATGACTGGACCATCTGTGAAGCGGAACCTACGCTTTAGGTCCTTCAAAGAGCTTATGATACCCTGGTGAGCACAGCAGCCCCGCCGGGTTGGATTCTGCTTGCATCCCTGGCACGTGCTCTGGAAGTAATCGATGTTGTGCTGGAATGCCTGGCGGGAGGCCTCAGCCTCCGTTCTACTCAGACGGGTAACGATGAATTCTGGCATAGTTCAACGCCCCCTTCTACATCTTCGAGTGACACAAACAATTCTGCCGTGATAATGTGTATTTAGATCTGGCTTCAAGTCTGAGACAGACAGAGAGTCATATCTACGATCTTCCAGAAGACGTTTACTTCGTTCTGCTGATGAAACAAAATACCAAGTAAACATCTTCTTAAAAGATGAAAGATTGGGCAGCAACTTAGCGAACCCTGTTCGGTTTCATTCCGTGGTAGCACTTACCGCGAGCGGTGCATGCGCCCGTGCGGGAGTGCTTGACCTTACCCTTGATGTTGGCCTTGTTGGTGGTCTCGAACTTCTGAACCTTAGCCTTTGCGCCCATCTCTATACCTCAGTGTGAAAGCTACAAGATAGGATGTAACCAACTGAAAATCTGGGGTCCCTTGTAATTAAGGCGCCGAGCACACCGGACCCCAGCCCTCTCGGTTATTCGGGTATTACCCTTGGGCTAACCCGGAGCTCTAAAGAGAGTGAAAGCTATGGATCGAGATTGGAAAGCATCGCAAATATTACCAGACCCACACCGAGAGTGAGCCAACCAATAACTGCCTCAGTAAAAGTTCCAACTGAGATAGAAATGATTACCAGCCCTAATCTGGCATCATTCATAGCAGGTCACGCTCGGCCAGTTCAGCTTTCCACGCATCCATATGGAGCTTAGGCAGAAGTGCATACTCTCCTGGACTCAGGTTGAATGATTTGCCGGTGCATTTTGCACAAAGCTGGGGTCTGTTTGGTTTGTCCTTGTGAGTGCAGCGTGGCACCACTACCGAAGGTTGTATCAGGACTTCCACAGACACCACAGATATGCACCATCCCAAACCGCGTAGCGATGGCAGTTTCAGACCTGCGTTCGTGGTGCCTCATGTCAAGCCCGCTCCAATGCCTGCCATTTCTGCGCTCGGCTTGCCGCCGTTCCACCCAGTCTTTCACGAAGATACCACGGATAGCCTGTGAGATGGCAGAAAGATACATTAGATTAATCACCCCGCTATGCAGAGCAAGCACCGTTTGTCTACGGAAAGGCAGTGATAACAGAAAATGGAATCCTTAGGGAATAGGCCACCTAAGATCGGTAGTCTGGGGCCATAAAGTCTCCAACCTTCAACAAGACCTTTCTCGTTGATAGCATGCCCAAACAGGGCACACGGTAGAGTCTTTATCTTACCTGCAAGACCTGAGTCACCCTGATTGGAGCACCGAAAATGAAACTCACTTGCTGTAGAGATTACCCGTAGTGGCTTGAAGCACAATTGACACTTCATAAGAGTGGGTTGTAGGAGCGGGGGCTACAGGGGTTGTTGGGCCAGTGTGAGCAGTCGATATATAGTCCTGAATAGCCCCCTTTTTGTTCCTACTTCATGCACCCACCTCCACACTTTTGGTTCTTCTATTGATGAACTAACAAATGAGCACACCGGGACGATAACGGCAGCGTTGACTTGTGAGGCGGCCCCCTGTAAATACGACCTCAAACCTCATGGACGCCTGCCGATTCATCTATCCCAATGTGCTCGTTTCTTAGTTACCTACTCAGTGTGAAGCCTTCTACACCAACACCCTTTGGAAACTCTATACACCAAACTATAGCCGCGTCATGCAGAAGAGATTCCTTATCTGCTGCGGAGGCTCGCTTCCACATCTTGGCCTTAGTTGAGTCTGCCGACCAGAGTGGAGTCTTACGCTTGGCGTTCCTCAGGGATTCCGTGAGGTACTGCCAGTGGCCCTCACTCCACCGCTTGATGATAAATTGTGGGGATTCCATGGTGGTTGTGCCTCAGTTGGGTAAGGGAGTCACGTCGGAGTCCCCTACCCTATTCAGTTGTCACTCATCAGAAGTCGGCCGTGTGGTTCTTTAGTCCCCCGGTGTTGACATCCACAGAGCCTATTTGTCCGGGCACCTATCTTGTCTAGTCAGAACTTCGCATCCAAGGCCTCAGTTGTGCCTCAGGTCTGCAAAGTGCGTATTAAAGCGGGCGTCCCTGCCCCTGTTTTCGCTATCTCTTCGCAGGTCCGCAGAGCGCACACATGATCGGCGGCATCCCGTGTCTGCAATGCACGCTACCTATGGCCGTCTCGGTTGAGACCAGCTGACGATGTAGACGCCATATCTTTCTCTGTTTGGTGAGTGCGACCTTGCCGAACTCGCCACAATCCACAATCAACCGTTCAATGAGACGCTGAAAGGGCATTACCGTCTTAGACTGTCTAGGCGCCTGTAGGGAGTCCGCAATAGATACTGATAGGGCACCGATACCCAATGAGTGAGAAGTCACGCCTAACGGCCGCTGGTAGCCACCGAAAGCCACTGATACGGCCATCTGTGGACGTGGTAGGGGAACGCGGAGGATATGCCTGTCCAAGTGAGCTATCGGGGAGTATGGTCGGATAACTTCCTTGCGCAGACAGTTTAGGCAAGCGCACAAACGCGGATGCGATACCGCGTGATACTCAATTTGTAGGTTGCCGTTTGCATCATCTGACAGGGAAGCTATTCCTTGCGTTCCTAGCCAACCGGAATCGGCACCGATAACTAGCTTGCCTTTCGGGAATGCCCAACGTATGCCCGCCCAACCTGCACTTGCGCGCTGATGCTCACCCGTTTTTGGGTGGACGATTTCGGCTTCGATATTCCAGAGCATTTCTTCTGTAGGAATATCGTCCGATAGTAGGACGTATGCGAGGTAGTTTTCGACCTTTTCGGCCGCAATTCGTTGAACTTTGGTATTTCGGTGGGCGAATGCGCCGATCTTCCATTTCAGCGGCCGACGTTCACCCGGTTTCTCGACTTTGCGCGCATTGCCGGTTGATGCGCAATCATTACAGATGATTCCTCGAACGTGGCGCGGTATGAATCGCGTTTCATATGCCGGATGTCGTTCGATGGTAGCACCCGCAATGATGACATGTTCGCCCCCGGATTCGACCTGGACGCGCGTGATACCGGGAACGTCTGAATCAATGCGACCGTCGATTGAGTGCAGGGTATCTGTTCGCTTGCCGCACGCAGAGCACAGGATCATACCTGCGGGCAATGCGCCCGGATTCTCTTTTGTAGGTCCACCTGAGATGACCCGGAAGAGCCGTTGATCTTCCTTGATGCCTTTTCCGCTGATGGCCCTTTCGACGGGCAGGAGCATAACGCGGATACCATGCTTGGATAACACTAGGCTAGTGCCACACTGCGGGCAGCTACGCTTCCCGCGCGTCAATGACGGCCAGTGATGCTCAGCGCATACCGGACAAGTGAGATGGTTTAGAAGTTCACTCATTTTGACTTGTAGAGCCTATCGAATGCCCGTTAGTGTTTTCCGGGCATTCTGTAGAACCTGCAAGTGCAGGGTGAGTGCTACTGGCCAGCGGGCAGGGACGCGGGTCCGAATGCGAGTGCAAGCCGGGCGTTCATCTGCGCTCGAATCGATTCCGCGATCGGATCTTTCGCGGTCGAGATCAACTGTTTGGCGGTTTCGACGGCCGTTGACGAAATTGCGCTGTAGACTTCCTTGCGTCCGGCCGCTTCCTTCGCCGCCTTCAACGATGCGTTCCGATCCTTCAACTCTGCCGTTCGGGTGATCAGATCCGCTTCGCTCTGCGATGTCGGCGTCCGTTCCACGCGAATGGAAACTGTGAACTCGACAGGTTCATTGTTGTGGGTCGCCGTGACATCGGCCACGCGGAACACGCCACGCTGATTGATGCAGAGGATACCGCGGCCTGTTGCTTCCGCGCCGGGCATCTCCAGCAGCTTGTCAATCGGAAGGGCCACGAAAGGCAGACCATCGAAGGTGATCTCTCCCTTCCCATCGTCGTTTTTCACGTAGGTTTTCATACTGTCTTCTCCCTGTTGTGGCCACAATCGGCCGGCTGTTACTGTCTCACGTCCACTTCCACGATGCAAGCACGATACACGCCTCCGCGCGTGGTGAGCGCGTGGAACGTGAAAACGCCTGATACGCGGGCATTCAGGCGAGGAATTGCCCCGTAGCTCTGGAGTGTCCTGAAAATGCTGCAATCGTGCAAGTGAGCCATCTGGTATCAGCGGACGGCGGCCAAGAGGGCATACCACCTGTAGGGGTCAATTCCTTGACAGCCACAATCGGCCGTAACCTGTTGAGCGTGCGCCAGTTACGGCTCCGCCAAATAACTGACGGGCGTCAAAAAATTGACGGGGGGCCCAGTCTCGTGCAGAACTTTCATGACCTAATAAACCCTTTAGAATCAACAACTTAACGAACAGCCTTTGGCTGTTCATGCACACTATAAGCATGCGTAAAGCTGGCTCGTGGCCACTAGGCCACCCTCTCATGTTGGTTATGCCTCCTAGATTTTTAATAATAGTAGTAAAAACTACTTGACTTTGTATGGTAGGGTATGGTAGAATTATGGTGTAGGCCCGGAGATTACCAAACCCAAATCCCCATATGTTCTATACCTTATAGGCTCCATCGTGTCCGAACGTCCCTTCAATGATGCCCTTCTAGCCCAGCTAGAAAGACTATTCTCCCTCCAAATTGCTCGCATCAAATCCTCCCTCAATCCAACCTCTCACAGTTCCGGTGAAAAGAAGCCAGACCTTACCCAGCAGGAATCAATCTTGCTTGGGCTAATAGAAACTCCTGACGATGTCGAATGAACTAGCACCAACTAGACACTTTTCTAGTGTCAAACGTGCTAGGGAAGCCCTCCGCCAGAAGGCAGAAGCCGTCCTTGAGAAGTACATGGCAGCTATTGATATGGCAGCAGCTTCCGGCAAGTACGAAGAGGCCCTAAAAGCCTACCAGTGGTTATTAGACCATGTTCCTGCAGAGGATGGAGAGCGCATTTTCGATGGCAGCTCCGATAAAGTAACTGTGGTAGACAATACACCGAGGGGTCCACTAGTACAGCTAGTGGGAATTCGTCTAGGTGGGGTAGGAAACAAGAAAGAACTACCGGAAGCTGACATTATTGAGGTAGATGCGGAAGATGAGGAAACCACTTAGTGGCTGACCAGGAAGTAGTCCTCAATGCTAGGCTTAAGGATGGTACACTGTATCCTATGTACAGGCCCCATCCCAAGCAGTTGGCCTTCCATGAGAGTGATGTAAGCAACCTACTAGCAATAGGCTCACGGGGCTCTGGTAAGTCCTTGGTTCTCCGTATGGATGCTCATATGAGGGCCTTGAGCTGTCCTGGTGCCAACCTAATTCTAGTTAGAAAGACCTATAAAGACCTACTCAAGAGTCACGTCTTCTTCCAGGGCTTACCTTGGGGCTCTCTGAAGAAGGAAATGGAGCTCCTGGGTGGAACTTTCCACTCTACAGATTATATCTGCCACTATCCCAATGGCAGTAAGCTCTTCTTAAGCTACGTAGGACATGAGAGTGATGCTATGAACCTGCTGTCTGCAGAGTTCATTGCCGCCTACTTCGATGAGCTATCAGTTATTCCATGGGAATTCTTCATTAAACTGCAGGCCTCAGTCAGAGCATCAGGGCACCTGAAAGACCAGGGCATCAAGGGCGTAGTTAGGGCAGCTACGAACCCCCTGGGAGAGTCCACTGCTACACTGATGGACTACTTTGTTACCCAAACAGTTGATCCTGAAGATGACCCCGAGTATGACAAGCGTGAATGGTCTAGTATCCGTATGGATATGGAAGACAATCCACATCTTGACCTAGATGACTATAAAAAGCGCTTTGCTGGTATGCCTGAGCATGTTAGAAAAGCATGGCTCTTTGGTGAATATACTGAGGAGGGAGCCCTCTTCTCATTTTATCCGGCTAAAGAAGGCAAACCCTATCACGTTATAAACGACCTAGATGTAGATTCACTTGTGAGTAAGGCTAGAATCTTCCGGGTCTATGACCACGGCTATCGACCTGATCCGGCTTATTGTGCGTGGATAGCCCATCTTGGCAATCGCTATATTGTTTTCCATGAAAAGCTCTGGTTTGAGACAATTGCTTCGGATATTGCGGCTGATATTCTCAAAGAAGACCTAGAATTAGGCGTAACTAATGTTATATCTACTTTGTGTGATCCCAGTATAGATATTCATACAGGAACAGAGATGAGAACTATCAAGGGTGTCTTTGAGCATTGTGGAGTTCCAATGGACAACTCCATCAATAATAGAGAACTCTTTGCTGCACAGGTACATACTGCTCTCGCTGAGGAAGTTGAACCAGGAATACCACGAATACAGTTTTTCTCGGGGCGCTCCGGTAGGGCTCACGGTGTCCCATATATGATTAAGGCCCTCCCTCTCCAGAGATATAATCCCAAGAAGCCTATGGCTATGGCTGACCATCAGCATGACCATCCAGTAGTAGCTCTAGCCTACTTTCTCATCAGTCATTCCGCCAATGAGAGAAATCCTATTCGACAAGTAAAATTAAAGCCGTGGATGAGACCGAAAGGATCCAATATCTGGGTTCTTGGTAAAAATAATGTTAGGAAAGAAGATTAATGGAAGAGCTAACAAACAACGCGCCAACTGTTCTTGGAGAAAAGCCAGAACTTTCAGCGGATGTAAAAAAGCAGATAAAACTGTTCAAGCAGGGTGTAGAATCTTGTAAGCAGTACCGACGAAAGTTGGTGAAGGATTGGCAAGTCAACGTAGACTATCGCCGTGGAAAGCCCTTTGCAGGGGTAAGCGATGAGGATCGTGTAAGTGTTCCTTTGGATTGGTCTCTAACCAAGGGAAAGGAAAGCCAACTCTTCTCTCAGGTCCCCGCAGTTCGGATAAATCATCCACCACATACTACTTCTGGACCAGCTCTTACATGGGTCCATAGTTTTGAAACATACATCAATGACCAAATCATTGAGGCAGGTGTTGAATCAACAATGGGAGAAGCACTCCCTGATTGTATTAATGCGGCTGGAATTGGTGTAGTTGTAGTTGCTCGTCAGGCCATCACTAGGGACGTAATGCTGCCCGCCCCCGACTTGCAGACTCTCTCCGAAGAGGACCAAGCTATTATAGCTGAAACCCAGCTAATGCCAGATGGTTCTCCTATTCCAATGGAACCTACTTCTAAAGTACTTGATTCTAAGTATAGTGTATCACGTATTAGCCCAGCAGATTTCCTCTGGCCCCTTAGCTTCACTGGTTCAGACTTTGATCTAGCTCCGTGGGTAGGTCGTTCTGGAAGAGCTCCATGGCCTGAGGCTCTCCGCCTTTTCCATTTAGATCCTTCTGAAAAGGATAAGATGGTTGGAGAGACCAGAAATCCATTAGATAGAATTGAGCGTATTTCACAGGATACCCTTGACAAGAATGATATCACTGATGAGAGTGTCTCATTTGATGAAATCTTCTATAAGGAATTCCTTTACAATCCGGATGCCACCTCTTACGCAGCTATCCATCATCTTGTCTTTGTAGAAGGAAAGGATGAGCCAGTCATCAATGAGCCTTGGCAGGGACAGCAGATTGATAAGGAATCAGGAACTGTTCTTGGTTCCCAGAAGTTTCCAATACGAGTACTTACACTCTCCTATATTACCGATGATCCAATCCCACCCTCAGACTCAGCAATTGGCCGTCCACAGATAGACGAAATCAACAAGAGTAGGACACAGATGATTCGTCAGCGGGAACGCTCACTGCCGATTAGGTGGTTTGATGTGAACCGTGTGGATCCTGCTATTCAGTATGCTCTAATGAGGGGTACTTGGCAGGGGATGATTCCCGTACAGGGCATTGGTACAAACATCATTGGTGAAGTCGCTCGTGCTGGAATGCCTCAAGAGAACTTCGTGTTTGACCGAATTGCTAAGACAGATCTTAATGAATTCTGGCAGGCTGGTCCCGGAAGTTTTGGTCGTGATATTGAAACCAGAGCTGAAGTTGATGCAGCTGCTACTAGTACTGATGTTAGGGTAGCCAGAGAACGTGCAAAGGTAGGAAAATTCTTTGTTGGTATTGCTGAAGTTCTTGGTGGACTTATTAGCATCTTCGAGGAACCCTCTTCTTTTGGTGAAGGATTTACTCCTTTTGTATCAAAGACACTTTCTTATTCTATTCTCGCAGATAGTACAGTTCTCCTGGACTCTAACCAGAGATTAAAGCGTCTGATGCAGTTTGTTAATTTCACGGCTAAGTCTGGATGGGTTGATATTGAATCAGTCCTTAAGGAAGTAGCAACTCTATCTGGTCTTGATCCTGCCGTAGTGATTAAACCCCCAAAGCCGAGGCCACCCGTGGAACCGAATATGAGTCTACGCCTTACAGGTATTGAGGACCTACTGAATCCACTTGCCCTTGCATTTATGATGAAAGCAGGTCAGGCACCTCCCATAGAAATGATCGAAGAGGCCAAAAAACTTATTGAGGCCTCTGTTACTCCGCCTATTCCACCACCAATGGAGGAAGGTGGACAAGGACCTATTGGTGGAGCCCCGTCAGATTTACCTATGGGTCCTCGTCCATTGAATGGTCCATTACCTGAGCCAGCGCCACCTGCTGTGGGAGAGGCAAATCCGAATTGGTCAGCCCTAAATCGTGTAAACCAGCGAGTAGTTTCGCGTGAAGGAGATGAGTAATGCCAAGATTTACTACATGGCATTTGGAATGTGGCACGTGCGATTCTAAAGAATCGCGGCTCTGCTGGGATTATGAGCTACCCCAGCCGTGCTCAACTTGTGGACATGCCATGTATATGCAAAGCTTCAAACTCGATAAAGCTCCTACTGTTATTGGGGATGAGTTAATCAATTATGCCGCAAAGCATGCGGTATGTAATCCAGATGGCACCCCACGTAGGTTTGACAGTAAAACCGAGCTCAAGCAGGCTCTTAATGAGGCAGGCTTCACCATCTATGGGGATACCCCTAAGCCGTATTCTGTTAGGTGGAGTGGTAAGGTAAAGGAACCGGAAAAGGTAGCTCCCATATATAAGGTTAAGAATGCCGAAACTGAATAAGCAAGTTGGTAAACCTAAATCCTGGCGCTCTAATCGAAGTCGTCCATCAACGTTTCATCTAAAAAGTCTTGCCAGAGAACTTCATGAACTCCTTGAACTGCCAATGTCAGTTCTTCATTCAAGTGGGGGCTTCCGGTATGAGAGGCCCCTCAAGGGTACTTTTATAATCAGAACCATTATCAAGACAATGGTTGATGCCCTTCAGCGCGGGGAGTCAATCAGGATTCCAGGCTTTGGAACATTTAAGGTTGAATCCAGAAATGTACCAAGTGGCGGGACTATTAGAGCTTCTACCAAAGATGGGCGCATTATTGGTAACACCAAAACAAGTATTCCACATCCCCCAAAACAGAAAGTTGTTTTTTATCCATCTGTTCATTTACAAGCAATGGTCAATCTTAAGTTCCCTAATGTTCCAAATTACCACCAGAAAATTGCTATAGAATCATGGAAGCACTGAAATGATAATCGAGAATCCAATTAAAGATCCACATCTGGTGGAAGATTGGGAAATTACCTACAACAATGGCTCAGCCCTAGCCGTTACACTGGATGCATCTATGGGAGATACATATAATCTTGGGAGTTCACTCATTGAGTTCCACCTCAGTGAGAAGCCTTCTTTTGTAGTCCCAGATGATGTTCTTGCCGCAGAGGATCTATTTATTCCTTGGATAAATGTAAATTGTGCTCGTAAGCGTGTTAGGCTTATAGAGGACCCCACCCTAGAAGAAAAGGAAGAATGGCAGAAAATTCTTAATGAGCTCACCGATCAAAATCCCCTCAAACATTAATCATAATCCCAGCCGTTTAGGAAACGTTATTCCCCGGCCCGACCGTTAAAAGGAAATACTTTAAATGATGAACGACACAGTTTCGACCGCAATCGAGGACAGCCTTAATGATTTTACTTCTGAAATCAGTGATACTTCAACTGATACAGTAGACACTACCACAGATGCATCTACTGAGACAACAGAAGCCGTAGATGATACTACAGAAGCAGTAGAATCAGTAGATAGTAGTAAGACTGACTCAATGCAGGTTGTTGCTCCAACAGCACAAGCAGAACCCACCAAGGCAACTGAAACCGATGATTTTGCTAAGGAATTTGGGCTTAATCCAAAAGGAGTTACTGGTGCTCCTAATAGAATCCCATATGATCGTGTCAAGAAGATTGTCACTAAGGCCAAAGCTGACGCAAAGGTAGCTGCTATAGCGGAGTATGAAAAGGAATTCCAGCCAAAGTTCAAGGAGTATGAAACCAAAGTAACTGACTATGAGGATCGTCTTACCAAGGTAGCTCAGTTTGAGCATATCCTTGAAAATGAGCCGAAGCAGTTTCTTGAGATGTTATCACAGATTCCTATTTATAAGGATTTCTTTGATTATATTGCCCAGCTAGCAGCAAACAAACCAACCGAAGAAGCAAAGCAGCCTGAAAAGACCGCACTTGTTCCTGATGTAGATCCTAATGATCCACGACCACTTCCTAATAAGGTTAACCCTGATGGTTCACGTGTCTATGATCTGGATGGATTAGATCAGCTTATGGCATGGCAGGCTAGACAGGTTGAAAAGAAGGTCAGCTCACAGGTTGAGCAGCAAGTATCTAAGAGATATGCTCCTATAGAGGAGGCATGGAAGCGCCAAGAATACCTGGCTAAGATTACTCCACAAATTGATCAGCAAGTAGCAGAAGCACGTACTTGGGATCGTTTCGCAGAGCTAGAGCCCCTCGTAGTAGAGCTTATGAACAAGGATCCCCGTATTTCTCTTGAGAAGGCCTATATGGTAACTTATCAGAAGAATATTATCCCTAAGCTAACTTCTGACCGTAATAAGGTCCGAGCAGACGTTCTTGCGGAGCTCAAGCGTCAGCCTATTGGAACAGCAGCACCTGTAACCAGAACGCAGACTAAACAGGTAAGTGATAATACCCCTCGGTCTATCGAGGCTATTATTGAGGCTGAGCTGGCAAAAATCAGCTAATCATGCATAAATGCTCTAAATGTAACTTGGAGATTACCAGGGAATATTCCACTAAAGACAATAGGAGAATGTGTAAGCCTTGTCGTAAAGAATACAGCAAGGAGAGACGCCAAAAGTTCTCTGACTTTCTTAACAACCTTAAAGGTGATCCTTGTATAGATTGTGGCGGG
>Ga0209518_1002995_pt1 | contig 14937 bp, 13 predicted proteins | sample RifGroB1_FD_183993 | JGI IMG/M metagenome (GOLD analysis project Ga0209518, IMG submission 183993) | Groundwater microbial communities from Rifle, Colorado, USA - Groundwater B1 (SPAdes) (version 2) | ecosystem: Environmental > Aquatic > Deep subsurface > Groundwater | place: Rifle, Colorado...
AAAGCAATATGACCGAGCAAGATCTCATCACTAAAATCCAAACACTAAAAGATATTAAACCCAGAGGAGACTGGGCTTTATCTGTTAAGGATAGAATTTTTGATGACCACCCGTACATTATTAATACCTACCAGCCAGTATCGGCTATGGCTATTTTAAGATCCTTAATTGCGCAACCAAGGTTGTCTTACGTTTCTTTTGTTTTGCTGTTTGGTATCTTTATTGCGGCATTTGGTTTTGCGAATAATGCATTGCCTGGAGATTTGTTGTATCCATTTAAGAAGATTACTGAAGAAGGGCAAAGCATTTTCGTGCTAGACAATACAGAAATTTCAAAAACACAACTAACATTATTAAGCAAAAGACTTGACGAGCTAACAGAGGTTGCCAAGAAGAACAAAGTTAGAAATTTGGCCCCAGCAATTAACGAAGTGGAAAATGGTATTGCACAAGCTGCAAAGAATTTAAAAAAAGCAGATGCTAATTCTGCAATTATCGCTGAAGTTAAAAAAATAGAAGACAAAAAAGAGACAATAAAATCATTGGGGGTTGAAATCGGAGAAGTCGGAGAATTAGAATGGGACGCCGCTTTAGTTGATAAGATTAAGGCCCAAGTAGATATTCTAAGCATTGAGAAATTGACAGAAGAGCAATCAGTTTTATTAGAGGAGGTAAAGAAGGACGTTGACACAGAGAATTATGTTAAGGCTTGGGAAAAAGTTCTATTGATTAACGGGATAGTAATTGAATAAATAATTTTGCAATAGGAAGTCGTTTCTTGCATTTTTTGAATGTTCGCCCTTGGCGAAACGAAGAATTCTTCAATATCCAAAAATCGCAAGATGGTCGGTAACGACAGAAATGAATTATTAACTAAAATCAAATAGAAAATTACGAAACAATGAAAAAATTTATTGCAATCGTAACGTTTGTGGCTGTCGCTGCTTGGATGATGCCTAGCGCTGGAGTTCAAGCATTAACTGTTGAAGAGCTTCAGGCTCAAATTGCTGCCTTACAGGCGCAATTAAACACATTGTTGGGTCAACAGGGGACAGGCACTGCAGTTTCTTGTACTTTCACGAGAGCTTTATATCCTGGAGTAAGTGGCGCTGATGTTAACTGCTTACAGAGATATCTTAACGGAGCTGGCCATCAAGTAGCAGCTTCTGGAGCTGGTTCTCCTGGAAATGAAAGCCAATATTATGGCTCTAAGACCCAGGCAGCCGTCGCAGCATGGCAAGCCGCTAATAGCGTTGCTTGCGGTTCATACTGCGGGTATTTCGGACCTGCTTCACAGGCAAAATATAACGCAATGATGGCTTCGGGTGGCACTGGCACAACGGGTGGAACCGGCACAACCGGATCTACAACTTGCCAAGGATCGGAAGGTTCTTACACAGTAACGTTGGCTGCAAGCCCAGTATCTAGAACCGTTAACGCCGGAGCTGGTATTGAAGCATATGGTATGGACATAAAAGCCGTCAACTCCGATATTACAATCGGCAAGTTTGATTTGCGATCGTCTGTTACTAATGCTACTACCGGAACAGCTGAAAATCCTGGCAACTTCATTTTGGGTGTTAAGGTTTACAAGGACTCGGTTTCCGAAGCAAACCTTGTAAAAACCTATAGCACACCTACATTTACCCAGGATGCATCAGCTATTTGGTATACCACATTGGGTGACCTAGGCTTCAAAGTTCCTATGGGAACAACCGTGAAATTGTTAATAGTAATTGATACCGGAACAACAATAGACCAAAACAGGACTGTTGTTATTCGAGGTTATCTTACCAACGCCATTAGAGGTAGAGATTGTAAGGGCATTGATTCTTATGTCACTGATCCTGGCACAAGAACTTTGACTGTACAACAGCCTGGCGTTGCTACTGTTACAATCACAGAAGCTGGAGATAAGCCAGATACCAACTTCATCAAGGCCGATGCCACAAATGGTGTTCAAACGCAGACAACCATGCTTTCGTTAAATGCTAAAGCTACGTCTGGAAGCTCAACCTTAACAAGGTTAGAAGTCAGCTACGCTTCACATACCAGCGCCGCTGTTCTTCCATCAGCATTATTCATGTATGATGGTTCTACCTTAGTTTCTTCTTGTACTCCAAACAATACAGAAAATGGATTCTGTACTTTGGAGAACTTTAGATTACCTCTTACTCAAGATGCATCTAAAAACTTGAAGGTTAAGGCAACTTGGGCAGATAATGCTCACTTTGAGTCAGGCGGAGCAGCAGCTCAAATCATGGTTGTTGCCTCAACCGCAGCTAACGCTGCAGGTGGTGCGCACGAAAGGGCCAATGGCCAAATCGCCGGTGTTGTTATTTCCGCGAACACTACTTCAAACTTCCAATTCATTGCAGAATCTGGAGTAGCATTTACATTTGTAAGTGGAACTGCCAGTTATGCTGCGGGAGCAGGTAGTGGAGAAGGATCATTAACGGGCACAATCGTCTTGAAGGTAAAGCCTTTTGGCGGAACCTTAGAGGCTCCAGAATATGCTACAGCTGGAACTTCAGTTCAGATTGGAAACATGATTGTTAGACTCGAAGGAATTTGGGCTTCAGGAACCGATCTTACCGGAGAAGTTTCTGCGTCAGGCGCTGATTACACCATTGCTCGTTCTCTTCAGAACAGCTTGGGCGTAAGCACAGATGTTCCTGATGATGTAGAAGCTACCGTTACTTCAGCGTTTAGTTTCAGCAAGGCGAGCACAGGTGCTCCTTCAGGTAACATGAAGGTAAGAGTTAAAGAAGTTTGTTATGACGTCGCAGCTACTTATCAGTGCGTAGGAGAAACAGCCAATGTCGGAGGTGCATCAGGAGGAAGTTTGACAGAGAAGTGGGTAACTAATAGTGCATTTATTGCCCTATAAATTTCTTTTCCTTGTGAAGAAGCTGAAATCCGCCTCATCGGCGGATTTTGGTTTAAAATAAAAAGTATTTGATTTTTCCATCTTTTTTTAGTAGCATTTATACAGTTAATATTACTTAAATTAAATCCAATATTATGAATAGAAAAATTATATTTCTGGTAATTATTATAATAATAATTTTCGCAGCCATTTTTGTTTATAGATCTTTTAAATTAAAAAAAGACAGCTACGGATGTCTTATTGGCCAAGGATATTCTTGGTGCGAATTTAAAAGGCAGTGTGTTAAAGAGGGAGAAGGTTGCGTGCTAACTAAGGAATGGATTTTAGGAGAAGCAAAGAAGATTGTAGGTCTTGACCTTAATGTATTACCAGACAAGGCGATTGAGTTTAATACAGAAAATGGCAAAATAGCCTTTCTGTCAAAAGGGATTTACTATTTAGATGAACTGAAAGCCAAAAAAGTTATAGAATCATTTGGCAATGTAAAAGATTTTCTACAGGGTATCGGTTTTCAAGCAGATTCTTTTAATCCGGTTACCCAAGATGAAAATCAAGACTTGATCAAATATAAAAAAGATGATCTCATTTGTGTTATAGGTAGAGTAGATAATCCCAACAATACTTCCTCATTTTCTTTATTTTGCGGAAACCCAGAGGATAAACTATGTAATTTTAACGCTTCTTGCGGGAGATCGTGTCAGTCAGATAATGATTGCGCCTTGATAACTAATGGATGTGCTAAAAAAATAGTTTGCAGAACCAAGGGAATTAAATTCTATCATGATTGTGAAAATCCGACATCGGTTGTATCCGAACTCGATACAAGGATTACCGAATGTGCATGCTTAGAGAATCAATGTGTGCCAAAAAATGAGAACTTGCGTCCAAACAATTAAATATTTCTTATTTGAAAAACAAACTTGTTTACTTGCAAAACAAACTTGTTTATTTTCCCTGATTTTAATTATTGGATTTCTTATTTTTTCCAATGTTGAAGCAGCCCTTATAGGAGAAACAAGGGATTTTAACGTAGACCCATCGTATGATTCACAGAAAAGGGAAGATCTTTCAGCCGTTCTGGTTGTAGAGAGCGACAAGCTTTATATTTTCGTTGATACTTCTTTGTGGGATTCGTTTTCAGATAGAGAGAGGAATCAAATGATAGCTAATCTTATAACTCTGTCTAATGAATTTGAGAATAGGATTTATCCGGTTTTAACATCTAATTTTGGTTCTGAATGGATTCCAGGCATTGATGGAGATCGCAAAATCACTATTTTACTACATTCTTTAAGAAGGGGAGCCGGGGGTTATTTTAATGAAATCAATGAATATTCAAAATTTGAAAATCCAAATTCAAACGAAAGAGAAATGGTTTATGTTAATGCGGATTATCTCGCGAGCCCATTATTAAAAGATTTGCTGGCGCACGAATTTACTCATTTAATAACCTTTAATCAAAAGGAGCGTTTATATAAATTAAAGGAAGATATATGGCTCAATGAGGCAAGGGCAGAGCATGCATCAACCCTTTTGGGTTACAACGATGTTTATCAGGGTAGTTATCTTCAGAGAAGGGTTAACGATTTCGTAAAAGCTTCGGATAACTCTTTAACCGAATGGAATAATTCTCTTTCTGATTACGGCATTCTTAATTTATTTACCGCGTACTTGGTAGACCATTACGGGGTCGCGATTCTTAATGATTCATTGCATTCGGGTTTTATAGGTATTGAGAGCATAAATTATGCTTTAATTAACAATGGTTATAGAGTCGATTTTGCAGATATTTTTACCGATTGGGCAATAGCAGTGCTTCTAAATGACTGCAGATTAGGATCTAAGTATTGCTATACAAACCCAAGTCTGAAAAACCTAAAAATTCTACCGTCAGCCAATTACTTAATTGCCAGTAATCAATCTGCTTTGTCTGTTAACTATACTGTAAAAACTTGGGCTGGCAATTGGCATCGTATAGTTGCTGATGGAGAAATATTAGATATTGATTTCAATGGGGCGCCGGCGAAAGATTTTAAAATATCTTATATCCTTTGCGATAACGAGCAAAATTGTTCTATAGTCCCTTTTGATCTAGACGAAAACAATCAAGGTAAAATAGTGATAGATAATATAAAAAAATATCCTTACTTTATCATTGTCCCTTTGTTTCAGAGCGCTGATTCTCTTGAAGAAAGAGTAATTTTCTTTTTAACTATCAGATCAGAGGATAAAAATCAGGAAAGCGAAGAGATCAGAAAGCTCTTAGAGAAAATTTCATTTTTGAAATCAGAAATCAACAGATTGAAAGCCGGATTAATAGATTTGTCGGATGGTGATAGCAGTGCTTGTTATGCGATCGCAGATAATCTTTATTTTGGCATAACCAATAATAAACAAGTTCGCTGTCTCCAAGAGTTCTTAAAAGGACAAGGCCCATCTGTTTATCCAGAGGGGCTTGTTACGGGTAATTTCTATTTTCTTACTCAGTCAGCTGTTTCTCGTTTTCAGGAAAAGTACCAAGAAGAGATACTTGATCCTTTCGGTTTGCAAAAGGGAACGGGGTATGTCGGATCCTTAACAAGGACGAAAATTAATCAGTTGATTCGACTTATCGCTGGTTAATAGATAGTAAAAGTATAATTACTAGTATCAATAGCTATCAAAGATCCGTACTGGTCATACAGGCTTATTGATATCTTATAGCTGGTTCCGTTCAGGCTACTAGGGACTTGCCATTCGTAATGATTAGTATTTTCCAGTTTATTTGCGATGGCAAGTTGAACGATATTATTTCTTTTTAACACTATGTCTACTTTGTAATTTTCTAATCCACCCGCATCCCATTTGACCACATAAATGATGTTATCGTATAAAGATTCTCCTCCGTCTGGCGTAATGATATTGAGGCGTGGGGTAACCGAAGGATTATGGATAAGAAAATAATTGTCAGATTGGTCTGATTTTTGCTCGCCATTTTCTTCAATAGTAACAGCAATCTTATATAAAGCGCCATAAACCTGTTGGAAATTAAGGACATCCGGAATTTTCCATTGGTACGTTCCTGTGTTTTTTGTTTCCGTTATTAATACTGTGTAATAGATATTATTTTGATTATATCGATCATCTAATAAATTAATCTTTACTTTTGCATCGGAAGAATAACCGGTTACATTCCAAGTAATAGAATAGTCTTGGTTTACTGTTAATTTCTCTTTACCATCGGGAGATGTCAATGAAATAGATTTTTCTTGATTTTTACTAACACTCTCGGTGGTTTTTAATAAGTTGTCTAATTGTATTTGTAATTCTTTTATTTTCGTTGTAATTATGTCAATTTGAAGCTGTTTTATTTTTACGGCGACAATATCAAGTTGTGCCTTAATTTCCTCAAGCGTTATTGCTTGTGCATTGTTTATATTTGCAAAAGCGGAGAATAACAATATCAAACAGAAATATATAAAAAATCTTTTATTTTTCCTCATATTTATTCATTTTATTTGTATATACGACTATTATATCACGATTCTAAGTTTTTAGACTATGATGATAGAATCTTGATTAAAATCTCCACGTCTTTTAGGACAGCCTCTTGTGATGTTGGAGGAAGGAGTGGTACAACCTCTTCTTTAATTTTGAGAATTGCTTGAATCGCTAACTCTATTTCCCCAAGTTCTTGGTAGGCCGCAGCGAGCGAGGCGTATTGCTGAGCTTTTTCCATAGGATCTTCTGTGAAAGGTATCAACTTTGGGAGAGTCTCGGCTATTCCCTGATAATCGCTGTTTCTTATATACATATTTATGAGCTCTTTTAATGATTGAGCCAATTCGACTCCGTAGCCATTCTCTTTTGCTAAATTGTATATTTCTTTAAAACCATCATAGTCTTTTTGATAGCCTTTATTGATGGCCATATACCAATAACATGCTGCGTAAGAAGGATTAAGATCTATGCATTTCTGAAGTTTCTCCTCTGCCTTTTGGTAATCACCTGTTATTGAGTAAAAATCTCCCCAGTCCCTTAATATAATTTGCCTTCTCGGGCTCAATCTATTCGCGGTTTCAAAATAGAAATCGGCATCCTCTTTTAGTTTTTTCGTTTCCTCTGTTTCTATAAAAACATTTTCTGTTTGTTCGTTTTTTTCTTTGATGAGGATGTTTGTGTACTCTCCTATAAGAACCCAGTTGGTAGTGTATTGTGGATTCCTTTTGATATTTTCTTTTAGAATTTCAATATTTTGATTCGTAAGATCTTCTAGGGTAACGATTTTCGTTTCGCCATCCTTTTCTACCTCTTTTATCATATTGTTGCATCCATAGATAACAAGAGTGCTTTTTTGTCCTATATAATTATCGATAATGCTCGTTTTTGATTTGGGATAAGTATTATTCACGATATCTAAAGCTTTCTTACAGGCGAGCTCTTTTCTTAAGTCAGCATAGCCTAGTGCAAAATTGAGCTCTTTATTTAGAAGGAGTGGTTTTATGTTGTAGTCGATTATGAACCAGACAAGGATCATTAAAATCGCGATAACGACTGGATTCCTATATAAGAAGAATGTGATATAAGTAGAAGGGCTATCAAATGCAGAAAAGAGAGCCACTAAATACCCTATAAATGTTGCTTGAATACCATGGCTAATTATACTATCTGTAGGCCCTCTCTTTTTTAACCGTTGCAGGAACCATAACAATAAAACGAAAAGAGCGATATACGCCGCAAATCCTAGAGTCCCTCCGGTGACAAGCGTTTCAAAAAAAACATTATGCGCACGATCAAACCATTGCCAAAGCTCTTCGCCCGGGACAATTTGTCCTATTTTCGGTAAGGATGGATCGTAGTACTTGTCGAATGCAAGGGGGAAATTTTCTAAACCGTAGCCCAAGATAGGTCTTTCTTTAAATGCTTCCCAAGAAATTTGCCAGACCGATGCTCTGGCTTGGCCAATTTTCGCTCCCTCAAATAATCCAAGAGCTCTATCGAGAGTAGAGGATAAGAGAGGGGGTAGCTTTTGATATAGATTAAGATGATTATCCAGATAAACCTTCAAAGAAAAAGAGCTAATGATTAGCAATATGAAAAATAGCGCCCCGTATATTTTTAAACTTCTAATCTTTTTCGTTTTTTGAGGATACAAGAAAAAGAAGAATAAAAATCCAGCCAAGAATCCTAGATATGTTCCCCTCGTTTGCGTTAGGAAAACAGCTACGAAAACAAAGAGGAGGGAAGATAGAGAATAAAAATATTTTTTCAGCTTAATTCTTTCTTTTAAGGCAAATGAAATTGGCAGGAAAGTTAATAATAATAGGTATATTGAAAGAAGTATCGGATTTCCCATTGTTCCATGAGGCCTTACGGTAAATGGGATGAAAAAATTGCTGAGAATGCCAAATTGCTGGAATATTGCCACAAGAGAAACAAAACAGCCAACAATGATTAGAGAATCGAGTAACTTCCTCCAATCATTATCTTTTACTGTTAAGAATAACAATAAAGAGAATAAGATATAGAGGCCGAAATTTACGAATCCTCCACTCCGAAAAGGGTCTCCCCAAAGGCTGAACTTGGGATTTGGAGAGAATATGGCCGCAAGTAGAAAAACTAAGAATAACACCATTAGAGAGATAAAGAAGGGGGAAATGGATCTTATTTTTTTTCTCAGGTAATCTAAGCTGATTTTCCTAGAGATGACTTGAATAATAAAAAGACACAGTAACACAGAAGAAATAATCCTAAAAACTACTGATTTTCCCCAATCACCCGGCTCCGACCAGAATGGAATAACATTAAGAGCTTGAATGATAATCAGAAAGAATCCGGCAAGATATACCCAATACAATGGTAAAAACTGGCCGCTTGAATTGTTTTGAGTCATATTTCGTATTATATAGAATGATTGGTATCATATCAAACCATAATCGAGCCAATTGATACTTATTGACACCTTGCCCTAATGGTAATAAGATTAATGCATGGAACCAGAGATCAAGTCAAATGCTGTATATACCACAAAGGAAGTGCAAGACTATTTAAAAGTTAGTAAAAGCACAATGAAAAGGATGTTGAAGAAGGGCATTATAAAGGCAAATAAGGTTGGAAACCAATACCGGGTTTTGGGTAGGGAAATTTTGAACTTGATTTCACCGGAAGTCGAAAAAAAAGCATCGGATATTTACCAAAAAATCAAACAAAAAACTAAAGATACCATCAAAAATTGGTAGATTTTAATATGATTCTAGAAAACCTTATTAAAAATAAAATAAAAAACAGGAGAGCCAAAGTTACAATTATCGGAATGGGATATGTTGGTCTGCCTCACGCTATTCTTTTAGCTAAGGCAGGTTTTAAGGTTATTGGTATTGATGTGCAAAAGGAAAAGGTGAATGGTTTAAATCGTGGGAAATCTCACATAGGAGATATTTCAGATGAAGAGTTAAAGGCCGTCATTAAAAGTAGGAAATTTAAGGCGTCCAATAGTTTTGAAAATTTAAAATCTGCAGATGTTGTTATCATCTGCGTTCCTACTCCTCTTGATAAGAATAAATTGCCAGACATGTCTTATATAGAAAGTGTCGTGAAAGAAATTAAGCCAAGATTACATAAAAACCAATTAATTGTTCTTGAAAGTACGACTTACCCAGGTACTACCGAAGAAGTTGTTCTTCCTAAATTGCAGAGTAAAAACTTTAAAGTGGGCCGTGATTTTTATTTGGCCTTTGCGCCAGAAAGAATTGATCCGGGTAATTCAATGCCACCATCAAAAGTGCCGAAAGTTGTGGGTGGTATTACTAAAAAATGCACTAAACTTGCCACGCTTTTCTACGGTCAGTTTATAGAAAAAGTTGTCCCAGTTTCTTCGGCTCGTACTGCAGAAATGACTAAAATCATAGAAAATACTTTCCGTTTGGTTAATATAGCATCTATAAATGAGCTATCTCTTTTTTGCGGAAAAATGGGAATTGATATTTGGGAGGTAATTGAGGCGGCTAGTACAAAGCCATATGGTTTTATGCCATTTTATCCATCCCCAAAAGCAGGCGGTCACTGTATCCCCCTAGATCCATTTTACCTCTCATTTAAAGGTAAAGAATTGGGTTTTTGGTCTCGTTTTATCGAGTTGGCTGGAGAAATCAATGAACAAATGCCTCATATAGTGATGACTAAAGCAATCTGGGTACTGAATCTTAAAGGAAAGCCAGTGCGTAATTCTAAGGTTTTAGTATGGGGAGTCAGCTATAAAAAAGATATTCCAGACACTCGCGAATCTGCAGCTTTTGATATTTTAGCCGATCTTGTGAGAAAAGGAGCAAAAGTAGATTATTTTGATCCTTTCGTTGCGCAATTAAAAGTCAAACATAGAATTTTAAAAAATAAAGCTATCTTACTAAAATCTATTAAATATTCACCAGAGACTCTAAAAAAATACGATTTAGTTATGATTTTAACAGATCATTCAGGGTTTGATTACGAAAAACTTGCTCGAAATTCATGGTTAGTGGTGGATACTCGGAATGCCATAAAGTCGAGAAGGCATAAGCATGTTTTCCGTTTGTAGAATATGAACCCCGTTAGAGGTCTTAGCCAGAAAAATTTAGATTAAATTTTTTCTGTTCGGTAATAACGGGGCATAGTTAAAAAACAAAAGTTTGTTTGAAATTAGCTATTTGCTATATAACAACAGACTTCTAACGGGGTGAAATTCGCTATTATTGGTAAGGGGTTTATTTTTCCAAGCCACGAAAAAGCGATAAAAGCAGTGGGTGGTAAAATAGTAGACATTGTTGATGAAAAAACGGACGGACCTGATGCTTGGAAAAGTATGGTTAAAAAGACAACTGCTGACTGTGTTGTTGTTTTAACCCCGAACGATCTTCATTTCGAAATGGTAAAGCTCGCATTAGAACAGGAAAAGATTGTTTTATGCGAGAAGCCATTGGTTACGAAGCTAGAACAGGCAAAAATATTAGCCAATGAGGATAAAATTTTTACTGTGCTCCAACTAAGACATCACCCGCTCGTTGAATTAATTAAAAAAGAGCAATTTTCTAAAAAAGGAAAGCACATAATAAATATGAATATATTTTTTAAGAGAAACGACGAAGACTATATTAATGGCTGGAAAAATCAAAAAAATAGATCGGGAGGATTTCTTTATAATGTCGGTATCCATTATTTCGATTTATTACTCTATTTATTCGGCGATGCCCAGAGAGTAAAAGTGGATAAAGTCTATGAGGACAATGGTTCAAATCCTAAAGCCGAAGCAAAGGGAGTTATCGAAGGAATTAATTTTATATGTAATTGGCAAATTTTTATTAACAAAAAAGAGGATGGAGATATCGTTAAGAAAAGAGAATATATAATTAATGGCACTCCTTATAACTTTTCTTCAAAAGACAATTTGGCGCAAGAAAATCTTCATAAATTTACATACGAAGATTTATTGAAAGGAAAAGGAGTGAAACCAAAGGAAACATTGAGATCAATTGAATTAGTAGAGGAAATATATATGACTTAAAAAATTCACCCGGTTTATTTAACGGGGTAAAACTATGATTAAAAAAAATTATTGGAATCACGAAACAGCCGAAATACAGAAAGGAGCCAAGATAGGTAAGGGGACTAAGATCTGGCATAATACCCAGATTTTGAAAGGAGCCAAGATTGGAAAAAACTGTATAATTGGTCGCAATTCTTTTATTGACAACAAAACAAATCTTGGTAATGGGATTAAGATTGGTTCAAATGTTGACGTTTTTGCCTTGGTTTCTATGGAAGATCATGTTTTTGTCGGCGCCGGAGTGGTTTTTACTAACGATATAAATCCACGGGCAAAGTATCCCAAAGCAAAATACCCTAAATATGGTAGGTGGTTGCCAACCTTGATTAAAGAAGGTGCAACCATAGGCGCAAATGCTACTGTGCTTTGTGGTAATAAAATTGGTAAATGGGCGATGGTTGGAGCCGGGGCTGTCGTAACAAAAGATGTTCCAGATTTGGCGGTGGTTGTCGGCGTGCCGGCCAAACAAATAGGATGGATTTGTGAGTGCGGTAATAAAATTATTTTTGAAGGCAATAAGTCGGTTTGTAAGATATGTAAAAGAAAATATTATAAAAAAGGTGAAAATAAAGTTTTTAGATCTAAATAGGCAATACAAGACGATTAAAAAAGAGATAGAAAAAGCTATTCATCGTGTTTTAGATGTGGGTAATTTTATTGGTGGTAGCGAGGTAGAAAGTTTTGAAAAAGAAGTTGCTGGATTCTGTGGATCAAGATATGCATTAAGCTTAAATTCTGGCACGGACGCGCTTTATTTGTCATTAAAAGCTTTAGGAGTAAAATCTGGGGATGAGGTTATCACTACGCCATTTACTTTTTTTGCTACAGCGGAAGCGATAGCTAACACAGGCGCTAGGCCTATTTTTATTGATATTGAGAAAGACAGTTTCAATATAGATCCCCAGAAAATAGCCGAAAAACTCGCCCAACTTAAAAAACTTAACAAGCTTAAAAAGCTTAAAGCTATACTTCCTGTTCATCTTTTTGGGCAGGTTGCAAATATGGGGGCAATAATGAAAATCGCAAAGAAATACAAAATAAAAGTCGTTGAAGATGCTGCTCAATCTTTTGGTGCTAAAATTAGGCTTCAAGTTTCAAGCTCTAGGTTTCAAGAAAAGAGGGCGGGAGCAATTGGCAATGTTGGATGTTTTTCTTTTTTCCCTTCTAAAAACCTTGGAGCTTATGGTGATGGGGGAATGGTGTTGACGAATGATCAGAACATAGCAGCAACAATAAATCTATTAAAAAACCACGGTTCTTCAATAAATGACAAGTATAAAAACCTTATAATAGGAACCAATTCGAGATTAGATACCATCCAGGCAGCGATTTTAAAGATCAAATTAAAACATATCAACGAGTGGAATGGGAAGAGAATAAAAATAGCTCAATATTATAATAAACATTTACAAGGCGTAATAGGCATAACAACGCCCAGCATTGATAACAATATCTTTCATCAATACACCATTAGGGTCAGTAGCGAATTAAGGGATAAGCTGGCAAGTTTCTTAAGCAAAAAAGGTATTCCGACGATGATCTACTATTTTTTACCGTTACATCTACAACCCGTTTTCAAGTACTTTGGTAATAAAGTTGGTGATTTCCCCGAATCAGAAAGAGCGGCAAGAGAAGTTTTATCTTTACCGATATATCCGGAATTAACAAAAGTAGAGCAAGATTTTATTCTAAAGAAGATTAAAGATTTTTATGAAAAATAAACTTAAATTTCTAGTCGTAGTCGGCGCTAGACCGAATTTTATCAAGATAGCCCCTCTTTTTGAAGAGTTCAAAAAATATAAAAGCATAAAACCAATTTTAGTGCATACCGGGCAGCATTACGATTTTGAAATGTCGCAAGTTTTTTTTGATGGCTTAAGAATTCCAAAACCAAATTATAACTTGGGTGTTGGTTCTGGTTCTCATGGTGTTCAAACAGCAAAGACAATGTTGAAATTAGAGCCCGTTGTTCTAAAAGAGAAACCAGATATTATTGTTGTTGTTGGGGATGTAAACTCTACGATAGCCGCAGCTTTAGTGGCCAAAAAACTAAATATTCCTTTGGCTCATATAGAAGCTGGAATGAGAAGTTATGATAGTAATATGCCAGAAGAAATTAATCGTATTTTAACTGATCAAATTTCTGACTTTTTGTTTGTTACTTCCGAATCCGACAAAAAGAATTTGCTTCGAGAGGGAATTGATTCTAAAAAAATATTCATTGTTGGGAATATTATGACCGATACACTTTTAAAAATGATAAATAAGGCTACGGGTAAAATTCTTGAAAAACTTTCCCTGAAAAAAAATAATTACGCTTTTTTGACTATCCATCGGGCGGAAAATACAAATAAAAAAGAGATATTAAAGGGAATACTGGAGGCAATATCTAGGATTTCTGAAAGGATACCGATAGTTTTCCCGATACACCCTAGAACCAAAAAAAATGTTGAGGAATTTGGGATTGAAACTATTTTAAAATCGCAAGGATTAATAACAATACCCCCCGTTTCTTACATTGACAGTATTGGCCTGATGAAAAATGCAATATTTGTGCTCACCGATTCAGGAGGAATACAGCACGAGACCGCCATACTTGGCGTGCCTTGTCTGACATTGAGAAAAAACACGGAATGGTCCATTACTATCAAGAGTGGATCTAATCGGTTAATTGGTGTATCTAAGGTAAAGATTATTAAGGCTGTTTTTGATGTAATCGGACGAAAAAAGAAGAGAATAAAAACTATTAAATATTGGGATGGCAAGACGTCTCAAAGAATAGTGAGATTACTTTATAAAAAAATTAATGCAAGATAAAAGCTTTTCTAAAGAGAGTTTGTTGACACTGATCACTGAAGCTGTGATTTTTGTTTGTGGTCTAATTTATTTAATTATTTTGGCCAGGGTTTTGGGCCCTGTCGGGAAAGGGATTTATTCTCTGATTTTATTTATACCAGGATTAATGATGATCTTTGGGAGTTTAGGTATTGAATCATCTAATGTTTATTTTGTCGGAAGAAAAAAATATGAGACAAAAGAAGTTGTAGCCAATTCTCTGACTGTCTCTTGTGTGTCTGGAGCTCTTTTGATTTTTATATTTTCTAATTTTCCATTTGTTCCTATTGGTATTTCATATTGTGTTATTTGGAAATTTTTAGCTAAATCTGGGTAGAAATAAGATTTTCTTGAGAAGAAAGTTTCTGGAGAGATTTTACAATTTAATGCTAAAGCTGCTTTTATTGCTTTTTCTAAGGCTTGAGAATTTAGAACTGGTTTTGCTCCTGGAAGTCCGATGCAAGTTGGGCAGACATTAGTATTTGGATTTTCATTTACTGCAGTAGGACAACTACAAAAAACCTTACTATTTGTATTTAACTGGACGTGGATTTCCAATCCTATACGAATATTACTCATGTTAATTTCCTCCGACTATCACTATTTAATACTTTTTTTAATTCAAACACAAATTCGGATGCACGTTTAAGAGAGG
>Ga0209518_1002999_pt1 | contig 14924 bp, 9 predicted proteins | sample RifGroB1_FD_183993 | JGI IMG/M metagenome (GOLD analysis project Ga0209518, IMG submission 183993) | Groundwater microbial communities from Rifle, Colorado, USA - Groundwater B1 (SPAdes) (version 2) | ecosystem: Environmental > Aquatic > Deep subsurface > Groundwater | place: Rifle, Colorado...
AAGATATGACTAGGAGTATTTTTTAAGACGGTTCCGACATATCGTCATAGTCGGAACTTCCGTCACTTTTTGAGGATTTGATCCTGGTCCAGGATGAACGCTGGCGGCGTGCCTTAGGCATGCAAGTAGAGCGGGCCCCGCAAGGGGCTAGCTGCGAACGGCTGAGTATATGGTAAGAATCTACCTCTTGGTAAAGAATACCTCACCGAAAGGTGAGCTAATACTATATAAGATCGTAAGATGAAAGGACGTAACTGTCCGCCGAGAAATGAGCTTACTTCCCATCAGCTTGTTGGTAGGGTAATGGCCTACCAAGGCTACGACGGGTAGGGGACGTGAGAGCGTGACCCCCCAGAACGGGACTGAGACACGGCCCGTACACCTACGGGTGGCAGCAACTAGGAATCGTGCGCAATGGACGAAAGTCTGACGCCGCGACGCCGCGTGAGGGATGAAGGCCTTCGGGTTGTAAACCTCTTTTGCCAAGCAGTAAATAGCTTGGAGAATAAGCACCTGCTAACTCTGTGCCAGCAGCAGCGGTAAGACAGAGGGTGCAAGCGTTATCCGGATTTATTGGGCGTAAAGCGTTTCGTAGGCGATTTGGTAAGTTACACTTTAAATACCAGAGCTTAACTTTGGAAAGGGGTGCAATACTGCCAGAATAGAAATATCTCGGGGTTTACCGGAACTCACGGTGTAGGAGTGAAATCCGTTGATATCGTGAGGAACACCAAGGGCGAAGGCGGGTAACTAGGGATTTTTTGACGCTGATGAACGAAAGCTAGGGGAGCGAAAGGGATTAGAGACCCCTGTAGTCCTAGCTGTAAACTTTGCTCGCTAGGGATGCGCAATTTATTGTGCGTTCCGCAAGCTAACGCGTTAAGCGAGCCGCCTGGGGAGTACGAGCGCAAGCTTAAAACTCAAAGGAATTGACGGGGAGGCGCACAACCAGTGGAGCATGTGGTTTAATTCGAGAGTAACCGAAGAACCTTACCCGGGTTTGACATGCTACCGTTTTAGTCCACCAGAAATGGAGGATGATTCGTAAGAAAGGTAGCACAGGTGTTGCATGGCCGTCGTCAGCTCGTGCCGTGGGGTGTTCCCTTCAGTGGGGTAACGAGCGCAACCCCTGCCGTATGTTGAATATTCATACGGGACTTCCTGATTTTATATCGGGAGGAAGTGGGGACGACGTCAGGTCAGCATGGCCCTTATATCCGGGGCAACACACATACTACAATGGAGCCGACAATGGGTTGCCAAGCGGTAACGCGGAGCTAATCCCATCAAACGGCTTCTCAGTGGGGATTGAGGGCTGCAATTCGCCCTCATGAACGCGGAATTGGTAGTAATCGGCAATCAGCTATGTGCCGGTGAATACGTTCTCGCCTCTTGTACACACCGCCCGTCAAGTCAGCAAAGTTGGGGGCAGCCGAACTCCGATTGAATCGGAGGAAGCTGACACCAGCGATGAAGATTAAGTCGTAAATTTGTTGCGACCTGCAGAAGAGATTTTGCAGCTAAAGCTCGCTATATCGGTGAAACCTACTTGAATTTCGTATAATCTTCGGATTAATATGAATCATATGGTAATACCGAGGGAACCTCTATTAGATAGGAAGTTATCTAATATTGGACTCCGTAGAGACTACACGCGAGCTCCGCATATTTCGAAAGCATATTTGCTTGGAGTTTTGCACGATGCTACGGCAAGAAAAACAACCTATCGAGTAGCTACTAAGAGTCAAAAATTCGCAGAAATTTTAAAGAGTGGAATTTTAACTCTAGGAAGAAAGGCTTGGATTTATAAAGAAGGAAAATTCAGAAATCTTTGGATTGTCGAGTTTTCCAAAAGTCTCTTAAATGGGACAAAAATTGAATCTAAGCAGGACAGGCTCGATTTTATTAGAGGATTTTTCGATGCCGAAGGTGGGATTGCAAAAAGTTCCAAAGTCAGATTTTATCTCTACTTTTGTCAAAAGAACAAAAAAGTTCTTTTGCAGATAAAAAGATATTTATCTAAATTTGGGATAAAAAGTGGAGTAATTCACAATCCAAGTAAAAGAGTAGACCCTAATTATTGGAGATTTTTTGTAAGTTCTAAATCTTACAGAAATTTTGCAAAAATAATTAGATCGAATCATCCAGAGAAGCTTTCGATATTGAGGATGAAGATATAGTCCACGCCACGCGAAAGCAGTGGATTAACGTAAACAAGGTATCCGTACTGGAAGGTGCGGATGGATCACCTCCTTTCTAAGGATGTGATATTCACACCCAGTTTTTAAGGTCGCCGTTTCGCTTTAAAGAAAACGGGGCATGCTTCTAGTCATATCTTGAAGGTCAAAGACCGGAAACCCTCCCGAAATTGCAGCAAGAGCCGTGTACGAATAGTACCTGAAGGCGAATGCTAAAATTGGGAGGGTTGGTTGTTAAATAGAAAAACCCGCTTTCAAAAGCGGGTTTTTTAGTGGGTCGGGATGGGATCGAACCATCGACCTCGTTCTTATCAGGAACGCGCTCTACCACTGAGCCACCGACCCAAATTAGCCTCCATAATTTACCATAAACCAGCTTCGAAAACAATTCTGCTGCCTACTCGAGCAGATATCACTTTTAGGTATTTCCTCTTTGACAAATCAACTTATAATATTATAATTCACCCATATTGTTAAAAAGCTTGTTGTATGGCAGAAATTAAACGATCTGTATATCTAGGTAAAACTGATTTGTTCGGACAAAAACCTGTCTTGGTTAAACGTGGTGACGGACTAAATCGTACTGAGGAGCCCACTACCGTTGGTACCTTGAGCCCAGATTTCCACCTCGTTCTTACCATGCGCTCCAAGCCGTATAGGAAACAAATAACAGCGGACGTTCAAGCGTTGTTAACTGGAAACAAACCCTAGTTCCACTGGTTTTGTCCTTGACTCCCTTTGTTCTCTTCTATATAATAATCCCAGTCTTTTGAGGTCCCGCAGAGCGGGATAAACGGATATCTTGATGAGAAGCGTAAATTTAAAACTAAACCAAACACGCGGCTTTTTGCGTGGGTAAGTATTAAATTAGCTTTGCATCGGCTAACCGGACTCAAAAGCCGGTTTTTTTGTTTTTGAACATTAAAATGTGGGCCCGAAGTTTAGCTGGTTGAACACCTCATTTGCAATGAGGAGGTAGGCGGTTCGATCCCGCCCGGGTCCACACAAACTAATGGCTAATGACTAATGATCAATGGCTAAAATTAACCATTAACCCTTGACCATTAAGCATTAACTGATTTTGTACTTTGACATCTGAAGAGAAAGGTCGTAAGTTTTTACAAACGCAGACAGTGGATGCCTTGGTGTAACCTACCGAAGAAGGACGTACATGGTCGCGATAGTCGTCGGGGAGCTGCCACGAAGCTTTGATCCGACGGTGTCCGAATGGGGAAACCCAGCCAGTTTTACTGGCTACGCCAGAGCCAAGATGTCTTGCACAGTGTGCATAAAACTGGAATCTACAAATCTACAAATTTCAAATCTGCAAATAAATATACAAATGATTAAATGAATTAAATCATTTAAAAATTAAAACATTTATTTGCTTATTATGAACTTGCTTATTTGCTTATTCCAGAGTTTGTGCCTGCTATGCAGGACATATAACTCTGGTTGTGGAAACCACCTGAACTGAAACATCTAAGTAAGGTGAGGAAAAGAAATCAACGAGATTGCCTAAGTAGCGGCGAGCGAAATGGCAAGAGCCTAAACTCGCCTTGTGCGTTGCACAAGAACGATAATCTACAAATCTACAAATTTCAAATCTGCAAATAAATATACAAATGATTAAATGAATTAAATCATTTAAAAATTAAAACATTTATTTGTAATTTGCTTATTTGTTTATTTGCTTATTGTAGTTCTCGCGCAGCGCGCGAGGTGGGGGTTGCGGGACTCTAATATGGGAGTGATTGAAGTAGCAGAATGGCATGGAATTGCCAACCATAGATAGTGAAAGTCTAGTATGCGAAATTTCAATCACCCCTAGGAGTATCCCAAGTACCACGAAGCACGTGTCTTTGTGGGAATCTAGGGGAACCATCCTCTAAGGCTAAATATAGGTTGCAACCGATAGTGAACTAGTACCGCGAGGGAAAGGTGAAAAGATGGGCGAGACGCCCAGTGAAATAGAACCTGAAACTGTTTGCGAACAAACCGACAGAGCTTGTGCTTTGCACAAGAATTTTCAATGTTTAATTTTTAATTTTCATTGAATTTTCAATTAATTAATTTTCAAGTTTGAAAATTGAACAATTGATATTTGATTGTAAATTGATAATTGTAAATTGGAATTTCTCGCGCAGAGCGCGAGTGATGTCGTGCCTATTGAAGAATGAACCGGCGAGTTGCCGTTTAGTACCAGTCTAACCCCATTATTGGGGGAAGGCGTAGCGAAAGCGAGTCTTAAAAGGCGATCAGTACTAGGCGACAGACCCGAAACCGAGCGATCTAACTATGAGCAGGGTGAACTCCGACTAGCGTCGGAGGGAGGCCCGAACCCGTCTGGGTTGCAATCCGGTGGGATGACTTGTGGTTAGAGGTAAAATGCCAAACGAGCTCGGAGATAGCTGGTTCTCCCCGAAAGGTCTATAGGGACCGTGCCCCGCAACAATACACTGATGGTAGAGCACTGAATGGGTAGGAGAGCGCAAGCAATTTTACTCAATCAAACTCCGAATAGCAGTGTAGAAAGCAGGGTAGACAGTCATATCGGGCTAAGCTGATATGGCAAAAGGGAAACAACCCAGACTTTCGTCTAAGGCCTCTAAATTTACTTTAAGTTTAAAAGGAAGTTTCTTCCCATAAACAGCCAGGAGGTTGGCTCAGAAGCAGCCACCCTTTAAAGAAAGCGTAACAGCTCACTGGTTGAGGGAGGGGGCGCCAAAGATTTATCGAGGATTAAAAGTAATGCCGAAGACAGAGATGCTTGTGCTTTGCACAAGAATTTTCAATGTTTAATTTTTAATTTTCATTGAATTTTCAATTAATTAATTTTCAAGTTTGAAAATTGAACAATTGATATTTGATTGTAAATTGATAATTGTAAATTGGAATTTCTCGCGCAGAGCGCGAGTGTGGTAGGGGAGCGTTCCGACTGCAGTGAAGTTGAACTGTAAGGTTTGATGGAGCTGTCGGAAGTGAGAATGCCGGTATGAGTAGCGTACAATCCCTGTGAGAATCAGGGACACCGAATACCCAAGGTTTCCGTCGCTAGGTTCGTCCACGACGGGTTAATCGGTACCTAAGGCGAGGCCATAATTTATGGCGTAACCGATGGATAACTAGTTAAAATTCTAGTATTTGATTTGAATCGTTATTAACTGGGGGATGACTAGATTGGAGGATTAAAGCCAATTTGTGAAATTTGGTATAAGCTGCTAGGTAGTGCTGGTTGGAAAATCCGCTAGCGTGATTAATCGAGCAGTGATGTAAAGTCCTACGCGAGTGGGGCAATTTTAACCCCTTCAATCTACGAGAAAAGTCTCGCAGTGAGAGTCAAATCAAGCCGTACCGCAAACCGACACAGGTGGGTTGGTAGAGAATACTAAGGTGAGCGAGAGAAGGATGTTCAAGGAATTCGGCAAAAAAACTACCCGTAACTTCGGGAGATGGGTTTCCTGATGGGCGCAAGCTTGTCAGGACTCAGCTAAAGTTTACTAGTCGACTGTTTATCAAAAACACATGTCCCTGCAAAGTCGAAAGACACTGTATAGGGGCTGACGCCTGCCCAGTGTTGGTAAGTTAAGCGGATGGGTGGTACGTTCATGCGCAAGCACTGAATGTACTGCTTTGAAGTTAAGCTCCAATAAACGGCAGCAGTAACTATGAATAAGTCGTAGTTGAGAATGACTCACATTTTGTGATATTCGTCATTCCGTCCCGCATTGCGGAACGAAAAAGTTGACTATATGCTGGAAAGTCCGTACCGTACAACTCCGATTTAATCGGAGCAAACGGTTGAAGTATCTGACGTTACCATGTAAAATGGTGATAATGCGTTCAGTGCGGGCAATCAGCAGGAAAGACCTTTCAGGAAAAAATTTAGGATATTTTCTTGCAGGATTTGTTGAAGGAGAGGGAAGTTTTAATGTCTCTTTACGAAAAAAAGTTGACTATAAAGTTAACTGGCAGGTTGTAATGAGCTTTAATGTTTCCCAAAAAGACCCTTCAATCTTACAAGTACTTAAAAGAGAACTCGATTGCGGGATTATAAAAGTCCGCAAGGATGATCTTTTATATTCGTACGATGTAACAAAACCTCAAGATATAATTCTAAGAATAATTCCTTATTTTCAAAAGTTTCCTCTTTTATCCGAATCAAAAAGAAAGAATTTTGCAATTTTTTGCAAAATTGCTCGGATCATGGATGGAGGGGGACATAAAGTCTTATCTGGACTTCGAAAGATTCTCGAATTAAGAGAATTAATAAATGAAGGGAAGGGTAGAACCAGAAAATATGGAATTAAAGATGTTTTTCCTGATTAGGAATCCTCAGAGACTATACGTCAACCTCCGATTAAATTGGGGATGATATAGTCCGATCTCATGGGCGACCATGAGCGACGTAACCAATCGTCTATATAACAACGTGAACTGTTCTACGGTAGCGAAGTTCCTTGTCGGGTAAGTTCCGACCCGCACGAATGGCGTCACGAGCTAGTAACTGTCTTGAACATTCACTCGGCGAAATTGCGGTGGCTGTGAAGACGCGGCCTAATTCCACCAGGACAAAAAGACCCCGTGGAGCTTTACTGTAGTTTGACATTGCTTTCATATTTTTTGATTGTCAAGAATAGGAGGGAGAGAAATCGACAGTGTGATACCTCTCTTTGAAAAATATGAGGCTTACTCAATTCCGATGAATACTCGGGAGGGGAAAGTGTTAGATGGGCAGTTTTACTGGGGCGGTACCCTGCCAAAGTGTAACGCAGGGGTACAAAGGTTGGCTTACTACGGATGGAAATCGTAGGGAAAGCATAAAGGTTTAAGCCAGCTTGACTGCAAGCGAGAAGTCGCGAGCAGGTGCGAAAGCAGGTCTTAGTGATCCCCCGACTCACAATGGGTGTGGTCGGGGCCTAACTGATAAAAGCTACCCCGGGGATAACAGAGTAGTCGCGCCCGAGCGTCCATAGCGACGGCGCGGTTCGCTACCTCGATGTCGGCTCATCATATCCTGGCGCTGGAGAAGGTGCCAAGGGTCGGTCTGTTCGCCCGTTAAAATGGTACGTGAGCTGGGTTCAGAACGTCGTGAGACAGTGAGTAGTCCAAGCGGTCTCTCTTTTAAGGCGTTTTGATATTCGAAGGTGGAAATTACTTTTTGTCCAAATTATTAGAATTAAAAGATATAAATCTGGCTATTTGCTGGAAAATCTCGTTAAATAGTTGAGTACTAGTATATAATTAATATACCAGTGAAAATCTCAGCTCTGAGACTATCAGCAGGAAAGGCTAGTTCTTGATGTCTATTAAGGTTAGTAATGACTATTTTGCTGGTTTTGTTGAAGGTGAAGGAATGTTCTACGTTGGAGTAGTTCGATCACCCGAAACCAAAACAGGCTGGCAAGTTATTTATTTTTTTAAAGTATCTCAAAATCCAATCGGATTAAAAGTTTTAGAAGAACTAAAAAGCCGTTTGAATTGCGGATATATAAAAGAAAATAGTCAAACTGATCCAACTGACAAATCGTTAGCATATATAGTGCGCGATTTGCCAAACTTAAGAGACAAGGTAATTCCGTTTTTTGAAGGTAGATTGATTATTAAAAGAAATGCTTTTGAAGCATTTAAACGTGTTTTAGAAATTGTTAACACGAAAAATCATTTAACCTTAAACGGTATTAAAGAAATTCTTGATATTGCATATTCAATGAATACCAGAAAAAGAAGGGTATCAAAGAAACAAATAATCAAGAGTTACAAGAATTAGAATCCTCACAGGCCATACGCCAGATCCCGAGCGACTAAAAGGAGTCGAGGGAAAGATATGGTCGGATCTCTATGGCGACATAGAGTTAACTATAATGTCGGACTCTATCCGGTGGAATCGTTCGAGTTTTGAAGGGAGCTGGAGACAGTACGAGAGGACCTCTCTGGAGGAATCCCTGGTGTGCCGGTTGTGACGTCAGTCGCAACGCCGGGTAGCTATATTCCTAAAGGATAACCGCTGAAAGCATCTAAGTGGGAAGCCCACCCTAAGATTAGAACTCGTTACAGACCCCTAGAAGAATACTAGGTTAATCGGCTGGAAGTGGAAGACCCGTAAGGGTTTAAGCTTACCAGTGCGAATCGGTCAAATGACTTACGAACTTTTCTCTTCAGATTTTAGAGTACAAACAGTTAATGTTTAATGGTCAAGGGTTAATGGTTAATTAATCATTATTCATTAGTCATTAGCCATTATTTTTCAGAGCATTGGTCTGGTGGTTTGTGCGCTTTGGAACCACCCTTTCCCATTCCGCATTTGGCAAGACTTAAATTTGTGATATAATTCCTTCGCTGGTGCTTAGAGCAAGGTGGAACTACTCCTTTCCATTCCGAACAGGATCGTAAAACGCCTTAGCGCCCACGATAGTAGTCGGGCAACTGACTGCGAAAATAGGTCAGTGCCAGCATTAAAGAAAGAAGGTTATGAATAGTGTCTACAAAGAAAACTTCTAAAGATCCTACTATGGCGGAGCTTTTGGCGTCCGCAAAAGGCAAAGTTGTTGGTTTTTCTTCCGGGCAAAAAGTCAAAGGAAAAGTTTTAGCAAAAGACAGAAAGTCTCTGATTTTAGATATCGGAGGAAAAAGCGAAGGGCAAGTTTCGGAAAAAGCATTTGCCGAAGTAAGAGATTTTGTAAAAGGGCTCAAGGTGGGGGATGAAGTTTGGGCCACAGTTTTAGTTCCTGAAACTAAAGATGGAGTTGTTCTTCTTTCTCTAAGAGGAGCTGCACAAGATGCCTCTTGGGGGAAGTTAACGAGAATTCAAAAAACCAAAGAATCGATCTATGTTTTAGGACGCGGAGTTAATCCTTCGGGAGTTACAGTTGAGGTTGAGGGTCTTTTAGGTTTTATTCCCCAATCGCAATTGGGAAAAGTTGCTTCAAAAAATCCACAGGAATTGATAGGCAAATATTTCAAAGCCCAGATTATTGAAGTTGGTAAGGCTGCAAACAAAGTTGTTTTGTCGGAGAAGGAGGTAAGTGAAGCGTCAGATATAAGGTTAGAAAAAGAAGCTTCGGAGAAAGTTAAAGAGGGAGAGATTTATGATGGGGTAATTACAACGGTTGCCAATTTTGGTTGTTTTGTAAAAATTGGCGTGGAAGTTGATAAGAAAAAAGTGTTTGTTGAAGGACTTGTGCATATATCCGAACTTTCTTGGAGCAAGGTTAAAAACCCGTCTGATATATATTCTGAAGGAGATAAAGTAAAAATTAAGGCAATTGGATTAAAAGGGGGCAAACTTTCTTTTTCTATAAAAGCAGCCGAGGCAGATCCTTGGGAGAAAGCGGATGCCAAGTATAAACCGGAATCGAAAGTATCGGGGATAGCCACGAAAGTATCTGATTTTGGAGTATTTGTAGAGGTTGAACCTGGGATAGAGGGATTGATTCATACCACCAAAATTCCACCCGGAAAGAGATTAAGGGAGGGAGAAAAAGTAAACTGTTATGTGGAAAATATTGATACGAAAGCACGGAAATTGTCCTTAGGATTGGTACTTACCTCAAAGCCTATCGGCTATAAATAAGCAAATAAATGACTTAATGTTTCAATGATTCATTGAAAATTCAATAAAAATTGTAAATTGTAAATTAGAAATTGCTGCTATAATGGCCCCAAATGGCCAAACCCCACTCCCAATATATCTGCCAACAATGTGGTTACTCCCAGGTTGGCTGGGCAGGAAAGTGTCCCAACTGCGGATCTTGGGGCTCGTTAGTAGAAACAGTAATTAGTCCAAGTCTAAGTCTAAGAAAAAATAAAAACGGTAAATCAATTAGTCAGTCAACCAGTAAGCCAATTTCTCTTTCTTCAATTTCTTCTAAAAAAACCGCAAGAATAACGACCTCAATTTCAGAATTGGATCGTGTACTTGGCGGCGGTTTGGTGGCCGGACAAGTAGTTTTGATAGCTGGTGAGCCGGGAATCGGGAAATCTACTTTGTTGTTGCAGCTTTCAGATATGCTAGCTGCTAGCTACAAGCCTTCGACCCGAGCTCAGGCCGAGGGTCTACCAGCTACTGTTCTGTATGTTTGCGGGGAAGAATCGGCCAGTCAGATAGCCGTCAGAGCTCAGAGATTAGGTATTAGAAATAAATCCATCCAACTTCTCGAAGAGACGGATGTAGATTCAGTGACAGAAACGATAGACACCTTTAAAGGACAGTCCTTGCAAGGTATTGTTGTGGATTCAATTCAAACAATGACAACCCCTGATCTTTCCGGTATGGCAGGGTCTGTTGGACAAGTTCGCGAGTGCACTTTTAGGTTGACAAATTTGGCCAAAAAGATAAACGTTCCATTGTTTATAGTAGGACATGTAACCAAGGAGGGAACTGTAGCAGGCCCTGCGGTTTTAGCTCATATTGTGGATACGGTTTTGTGGTTTGAAGGTGATAAGAGTTTAACTTTAAGAATATTAAGAGCTGTCAAAAATAGATTTGGACCAACTGACGAAGTGGGAATTTTTGAGATGGAAGATAAAGGTTTAATTTGTCTAAGTGACCCTGAAAAAGTTTTTATTACCCACTTAAGAAAAGAAGTTGCCGGTAAGGTTGTTTCCTGCATCCAAGAGGGAACAAGACCGATTTTAGTAGAAATACAAAGTCTTATTGTACCCACAAAATTGGCATTTCCAAGACGTATTGCACAAGGAATTGACTCGAAAAGATTTGAACTTCTTTTGGCAGTACTTACCAGACGGTGTGGTCTTCCGCTTTATGAATATGATGTTTTTGTAAATGTTACCGGTGGCATTTCAGTGAGAGAACCGTCTTGTGATTTGGCGGTTTGCCTGTCAGTTGCGTCTTCTTTTTTAGATAAACCCTTAAGAAGTGACTCTGTAGTGGTTGGCGAAGTTGGTCTTTTGGGGGAGATTAGAGAAGTGGTTGGCGAGGAAAAAAGAATAAAAGAGTCAAAAAGACTCGGATTTAAAAATCCGATAACGCATAAAGAAGTTAAATACGTCTCCGAGGCTATAAAAAGATATATAAAATAGCAGTTTACAGATTACTGTTGACTGTTTACTGTTTTTTCTACCTTTTAAGATTTTTTGAAGCGCCAGATATCAAGGAATTTATTTCTTTGGGTAATCTTTTAAGCATAAACATTATAGTTTTGTATTCTCCGTCGCTAATTAAATCTCTTTCTTTTGCCCTGTCTGCCCAATGAGCAGATTCATAAGCCGAACCTCGAGCTTGGTAAAAGAATTTAATTTTGTCTTTTTTGAAATACCTACCCTCACCTTCGGCTATGTTAGCTGCGATCGAATCAACAGATCGGATCCATTGAGAACCAATTGTCTTTTGGGCTAAAAATGACCACTTATTGACTCTATTCCAGACGATTTTAGTTAACTCAGAAGCTGTTTTATAAGATTGTATGTTTTTAAGTTTGATCATATCTTTAACAGTAACCAGTAATCGGTAGACAGTCAACGGTTATTAACTATTTATCCACAATTTTTTAACAGACCAAAAAAGATACGAAAATTGAACTTGTTTTTGATAGACAGAAAACTATGGGCGAGATAATTTGATAGAAGAATTTTGTTATGGGGTTTGACAGTCTTGACATCAGGTGCTACACTTTTTCTTAAGTTCGTTGAAATAAAATCTTTGGAGAAAAATCAAGCTCCGCTAATCGTTGGAGTCATTGAAACTTGAACCTACCACGAATAGCAGAGCTTGTGGAAGATTTGTCTTGCTTGTCCGCCATAGCTTTTGCGATGGCGGAAGGACAGGCACAAAGGCAAATCACAATTAGATTAGACTTAAAACACATTTAATGTCAATAGGGTAAGAAAACGCACTTTTATTCTAGGTTTGATGGACGGGTGGTTTGCCCCAGCCGGACACTTACTTCGCCTCGTGGTTTACATCCACGCAGTCGAAGAGCGTGCCAGCGGGGTAAATTGGGCAGGTTTAGGACATTAAAACCGCGCGAATTCTGACTTGAGGGGACGGGTGGATTGTTGGGCAGGCGATCTACCCGTTCCTTGAGGTTAGAATGGCGCGGTTTTTAACTGTTCCGAACTACCTCGCCCGCCAAAGCTACCCGCCCAGAACTGCGTAGCTGTTGGCGGGTTGCGGGCGGGCCCGTTCCTTCTGGAGCCGATTTTTGTATATTTGATTTCTTGAGATTGTTTGATATAATTTCCTCACATCAATTTCTGCCACAAACTGCCCCACAACAAACTCAAATGACTACCGAGAATCAATTTAAATTTACAAGAAGACAGGTTTTAGGACTGGGTGCTGCAGGCGTTGGGCTTTTAGCTTGTAGTGTAGTTGAGGGAGGATTGCGCCGGCTTACAGGCGGAGCTACACCCACGGGAGTTGCACCAGAAGGGAATACCTTAACCCCTGCGGCGACAACGGGACCAGACCGTTTAGTTATTCGAAAAGAGCTTTTGGGTGAGCCTGGAACAACTTCCTGGGACGCCGGCGGAAGCTTGCCCCGGGGTGAAGAGTTAAAGACAGATTCCATGGCAGGGTGGACCTTCAAAATTGAAACAGAAATTACTAATGGTAATCTTCAAAAAGGCGAAGTCAGAACCTATGACCAGATTTTAGAAATGACGGACTACAATCTCGCGGCCTGGAATTGGCGAAATCTTACCGAAGTTAGAGAAAATTCGGGCGATTTGGTTGGCGGTGGTCGCTATGTTTGGGTAGCTTCGAACGAAGATGGCACTTTTCCGAAGGCCAGAGTTTCAGCCAAAGTTCTTTGGAACCAAGCTGGGGATGTTTTAAAGAACATTTTAGAAAGAGAACTCGAAGACTCGGAAATAGTGCCGGTATATTGGGGCTTGGTAAGTCAACTTATGGGGCTTAATGGGTTTAAAGATTCTGAAATATTATCTACCCGCAACACTTATCCCGGAGATGCGTGGGATGGTGTGCGAGGCCATCAACGCGAAGATGAAGTGTGTTCTAGATATGAGCCGGATATAAAGCGGGGACAAGAATATATAGACGCAGATGGGGTCTTACATCTTTCAAACGAAGCCAGATTTGCCTTTGTTTTTGCATTAAGCGACAAAGTCATTGAGGTGGATGATGAACCAGACCGCAGATTGGCAATAGTTAAAATAGAGGATAAAAAAAGCGGTAATACATGGTATTTACATGCAAGAGTTATTGATTTGTGGTCTCAACCCGACGACCTCGGTCTGGTACCAACGGATGCAATATCAGAAGGCCGGGGTTGGGGGTCTCAAGTTCTACCAAGTTGCGGCGCGGCAGAGGTTGTCCAAGAACAGTTGGCGAGTGCCACAGCTGCGGCTACATTGGGTGCGACTCAAGTTCCACACGACACAGAAGAACCGCCAGAGAAAACCGAAGTTCCGCCAACTCCGACAATTGTTGTAACTATTCCGGCCAATCCAACCGCGACTGCACCTTTTGTTCCCAGTCCGACACCGCCGATTCCGACGCCGGCACCGACAAATCCTGATATAATACCGACGGCAACGCAAGGAGGTTAAGATGAAAGATAAAATCTGGGTTACCATACTGGCTTTACTAACTTTAGGAGTGTTTATTTTTAACTCTCCTAACTTTGCAAAGGCTTCAACGGCTTTTAGAAGTGGAAATATTTTTGACGGAGGCAATAGAACAGATAGACTGGTAGATTGGGAGGATCCTATTCCTGCAGATCCCGGTGAAGTTATTGAATTTAGAGTTTTGGTTCAAAATGATGGGAGCGAAAATGCAAGTAATACAACTATTAAAGTAGATTTTCCCTCAACCCCGTCAACCTCTTTAGTCAGCACTGTTCATATTACATCAACTAACACTGCAACCGTATCAGATACCATTACTGTGAATGTGAGTGGGGGAACGGGCCAACTTCATGCCTTGATCCCTGGCCACACAAAGATGTATGGACCCGGATGCAACCCCTGTACTTTACCTGATTCCATTGATGGGGCCGGAGTGACAATCGGAACAGTAGTACCCGGAACTTCAAATAGTTTTCAAGTGCTTTTCAAAGCTTATGTTACCAATAATCGACCAAGTCCGACAGCGAGTCCAACACCAACACCTACGGCAACACCCACTGCGACCCCAACCCCTACAACCAGTCCGACAAGCAGGTGTGTAGATTTGGACTCATCAACCGGAGGCGGAACGACTCCGCTGACAGTTACATTTACCGGTAGCGGTTTCGATTCTGCCGGATCAATTCAGGAATATGAGTTTAATTTCGGGGACGCGTCGGATGGCCAGCAACAACTGGTCAGAACCGCAAGTAACCAGGCCTCACACCGATACGTAAATTCCGGAACTTTTATCGCTTCGCTTCTGGTCAAAGACAGCCGTGGGGTTTGGGTGGGTTCAGGAGATACAGGATGTCAGCTAGTTTTGAATGTTTCTGCAAAACCGCAAGTATTGGGGGCCAAAACTCCGCCCCGCCTTCCCAAAACCGGATTTGAAAACGCCCTGATTTCTTTCGCACTTGCGCCTTTGGCCGGTCTTGGAGTTTATCTTTACCGGCGCTTCAGGTTGATATAATTTACAATTTTTAATTTCTAATTTTTATTCAATTTTTCAATTAATCATTTAATCAATAAAAATTCATTAAAAATTTAAAATTGATAATTAAGATTTAAGGTATTATGTTTCCAAGAGGAACAGTTTATAAATCAGGCTATCCTTCTTATGGCGAGATAACTCTT
>Ga0209518_1003005_pt1 | contig 14900 bp, 9 predicted proteins | sample RifGroB1_FD_183993 | JGI IMG/M metagenome (GOLD analysis project Ga0209518, IMG submission 183993) | Groundwater microbial communities from Rifle, Colorado, USA - Groundwater B1 (SPAdes) (version 2) | ecosystem: Environmental > Aquatic > Deep subsurface > Groundwater | place: Rifle, Colorado...
AAAGCTGTGATCGATGGGAAGCATTTGAAAAATTATTTCAAGAATTTCCAGAAATCAAAGTTACTTTTTTTGTTATTACTGAAAAATCAGAATCTGAATTTTTCAAAAAAATAAAAACTAAAAATACTGAATTAGTTTTTCATTCATGGGAACATAGTGGCTGGTGGTTGAATTGGACTATCGAGCAAGCTAAAGAATGGTTATTGAAATATCAAAAATTTGGATTTGAAAAAGGATTCAAGGCACCCGGTTGGAAATTGACTGATAATATCAGAACTGCTTGTAAAGAATTGGGATTTTGGTTATGTTCATCACCAACGATTCCAGTTCATACGAAACAATATTGGTATACATATCCTCAAGAAGGTTTTAGAGAATATGATAATTATGTTGAATTCTATGACCACGTCGAGCATCAACATTATGATGGCAAACAGTGGATAAAAGATGAAAATGTTTTTTTCGAGAATTTAGAAAAATTAAAACAATATTGCAGACAAAATAAAGTTGATTTCAAATTTATAACAGAAGTATTAAAAACAAATGAGTAATGAAACTCTTCATATAGTTGGAAATGAATTTTCAAGAGGAATCGGACATCCTTTTGAATGGTGGGAGCATAGATTAAATATCTATGAGCATTTTACTCTCGCAAGCATAAAGAATCAAACAAACAAAAATTTTGTCATTTCGATGACAATCGATAATTATTTTCCTCCTGAATTAATTCCAAAACTAGAAAAAATGTTGATAGAATCTGGACAACAATTTATTTTTGCAAACAGATATTTGAATGATTTTGCAGAGAAAATGAAACCTTACATGCAGTATAAATATATTTATCATACACGAATAGATTCAGATGATTTGTTTCATAAAGACATCGTAAATGAAATTCAAACACATGCGTATGCTCATCGAAGAGCACTTGTGTTTCAAAAAGGCTACTGTTATGATTGCAAAAATAAACGATTGCAACATTATAAAATGACATCACCGCCTTTTTCTACAATTATGTTTCCCATTGATGTGTATTTAGATGAGATTAAACGAAGAGAGTATATGAATATACGAGGGCATGACACAATAATAAAACAAATGGATTCAATAATTTTGTCTGAAAATAAATTTATTGTATTAGTGCATGGAGGTAATTTAGACACGTGGTATGACACTCGAAAAGAAGTTGGTCGAATAGAAATAGAAAAAAAAGAGCATGACAGAATATTGTCAGATTTTGGAATTAATAGTGAAACATTTTCAAAAATATGATAATACATTTTGATACAAATAAATATGATTTTTCGAAAATACATGATAAAACAATACATGTTAATGGAAACAAAATATTGAACTATTTTTTCGAGCAAGTTAATACTGACCCGATGAATTTGCGAACATTTAGTTCTAGTGAGGGAAAATTAGAATGGCTTGATTCATGCAATAAAATATTAGATATCGGCGCGGGATGTGGACAAACTGTTAATTTGCTCAAACAACAAGGAAAAGATGCGACGGGTATTGTTTGCAATCCTAAAGAGATTGTTATTGCAAAACAAGAATATAATATTGATTTACTTCTCGCAGATATGCATGATTTACCTTTTGAAGACAATTCTTTTGACGGAATTATTATGTGGGACGTTCTTGAGCATAGCATTGCACCTTTCATTGCTCTTTCAGAAGCAAAAAGAGTGCTAAAAATGGGAGGGCTAATGGTGATTTTTATGCCAGATGAAAATTGGATTGAATGCTCTTATCATTATTCTGTGTTATATCCAAAACAAATGCAATTTTTATGTGATAGATTGGGATTGCAATGCATTTCAAATATTGACGGATTGTATTTAATTCAAAAAATAGAGTTTAACAAAGAAGAATTTAATAAAAAATATTTCAAATGAAAAACAAGAAGGACATCTTCATAGTGGGAACTAGACCTGAGATAATTAAAATGGCTCCGATTATTTTGAAAATTGATCAGTCTGAAAGAATAATTTTGCACACAGGTCAACACAAAGAACTTGCTGATGAAGCATTCAAAACATTCGGAATTTCTCCAGATATTAAATTAGATCTAATGACAGAAAATCAAGATGTGATGTTATTTGTTTCAAAATGTTTAGAAAGTATTTCAAATTTACAATTAACAACAGATGATATTTCACGAATTTGGGTGCAAGGTGATACTGCTACAGCATTTGCTGGAGCATTGATTGGAAAGTTTTTGAAAATACCTGTTGTGCATGTTGAAGCTGGATTGCGAACATTTGATATGCAAAATCCCTGGCCCGAAGAAATGTTTAGAACTGAAATAGACAATATCTCAGATATCTTACTAGCACCGACTGAAACAGCAAAACGAAATCTAAAGAATATTCCGTCTGAAAAAATATTTGTGACGGGAAATACTATTGTTGATGCATTAGAATCTATTAAAGAAAAACTTCCAACAGATAGTCCATATGAAGAATCGTATGTTTTGGCAACGATACATCGAAGAGAAAGCTTTGGTGATAGAATGATTGAAATCTTTGAAGCATTAAAAGAACTTTCAAAGAAAATAAAAGTAGTTATTCCAGCGCATCCAAATCCAAATGTTCGCAAAGCATTAAAACAAGTTGGATTAGATTATATCAAACCATTGTCATATCATGATTTTTTGCATCATCTAAAATTCTGTGAATATGTAATTACTGACTCAGGCGGTGTGCAAGAAGAAGCACCGTCATTTCAAAAACGAACAGTAGTGCTTCGAGAAAAAACAGAAAGAGTAGAAGCTATCACAGCGGGAATGAGCGTGTTAGTCAATCCGTTAACTAAGGAAAACATATTACAAACTATAAAAGATTTCACGTCGAGGCCCGTGGGATTCACCAGTAACCCATTCGGTGACGGTCATGCTTCAGATCGAATAATAAATCTACGAAACAACTCTTTTTCGATAATGAATGATATTTTTTCAAAAAAAGTTTGTGTGTTTTCATTGACTTACAATCGTCCAGATTATATCAAACGTTCATTTGATAGTTTATATGCAAGAGCAGGAATAAAATTTGATCATTATGTTTTTGATGATTGTTCAGATGAAGAAACGACTGAAATGTTGCAATTATTGCAAAAAAAATATTCTTTTAAATTATTTCAAAATAGAGCACGACTGGGTATTTTCAAAAATTTTCACATGAATGTTCGAGCAATACCCAAAGAATACGATTTTTATGTAAAATTTGATAGTGATGTTGAGATTTTGTCAGATAATCTTTTGTTCGAGCTTATTGAAGTTTTTAATCATGACAATACTGTTTGCGGAGCAACACCACGTGTAGAAGGTGTGTATGGCACACAACGACTAGAACACAAACATCCACGAGTTGATTTTTATAACGGACATGTTATAAAATTAGATGCACCCGTTATGGCTGGTTGTTGCTTGATGTTTTCAAAACAGGCTTTTGAAACAGTTAAACATCTGACAGATAAAGAACTTAATGAAACTGTTGAAAAATGGGCAGTTGATTCGTTACTTTATGAGCATTCATTAAAATTCGGTAAATTTGTAACAGTTGAGGATTTGAGTGTGTATCACATTGATAATTCGTATGGTCAGCGAAAAAGAGATATGCGATATTTTACTGAACGTAACCGTTGGGGCACAATAGATATTGATGAGATATGGTATTTGCGTCTTTCGAAAGATATCTATCCCACATTTTTAGGTCGACCCGTCTTAGAGTTATTAAAACGTTCATCTAACAATGATTATGATATATTTTTAAAATCATGCAAATCGACAATTGAACATGGAATTTTAGAAACAGAAAAACCAATAGAAATAACAAATATTATCCAGAAAATAAAAGATTCTGACATGCCTAAGATGATGATGTATAAGATATTCGCCCCAGTCAATTTTGTTGCATCAAAAAATATGAAAAAAGAAGAAATTAGATATTATGAGAAATTGCCAGACTGGTGCAAACACGATCCCGGTGTAGTTGTTGAAAAAATAAAGATGTCTGTTTCTGATGCAATGCAAGTAGCATACAAAGAGCCCTTAAAAAGTAAATAACATTCAACATTCTTTTAGAATTCATTTGTGATATAATAACAATAAGCAAAATGCCTTTAAATCTTGTTTAAAAGAGGTGCGACAATAAAAGTCGCAAAGGCACTGTATTTATGAAGGTCGAGTAATACAGCATTAACAAAATAATCAAACTTCTAACAACATGAGGGTAAAAGTCAAATTTAAAATTCCGATGATGAAAAATGGAAGATTGCGTAACCCGGGTGAAGAACTTGAGATCGATTCAACACAAGCACTGTTGCTTGCAAAAAGAGGATCTGTCGAAATACCAGGCTACTCAATAACTCAAGAAACTCGCGTAATTGATGTTGATATCCTTGTGCCTACAGAAGCAAAATAAACATGACTGATACAAACAAAACATCAGTAAAATCAGAAGGGATGCCTATGAAAGGTCATATCAAAATTGAACTTTTTGATGAGAAAGGAACTTTGAAAGAAAAATTCGAGAAAAAGAACACATTCATGGCTGTCGGAGATGCACATGTTGCTGATCAATTGGCTGCGACACCGGGTGAAGCGGCAATGGGTTGGATGGCGATCGGAACGGGTTCGACGGCATTTACAACTTCTAGTACGACTTTAAACTCAGCATTAGATAGGAATGCTCTTGCAGCAGGTTATCCTGAACAACAGAGCGGTGCGAGTGATAATGATGTCGTGTACAAAGCGACTTGGGCAGCTGGAGATGGTACGGGAGCTATCAAAGAAGCAGGCATCTTCAATTCTTCAATTGCGGGTACAATGCTTGCGGCTTCGACGTTTTCTGTGATAAACAAAGGTGCATCAGATACATTGACTATCACTTGGACGGTTACAGTAGGAGCATCCTAAACCAACTAACTTGTGATTAGTTGGTTGCTCGAGCAACCTACTTAATCGTAGCATGCTTCTTGGGGGTTCGTGGCGTGACGTCTCTCGAAACGTCATGAGCTCCCGAGTAGAGAGACAGTATGCGAAATAAAAAAAAATGAACGAAAATAAAAAAATAAAAATAACAATCGGGATTCCAACTGCGTCTGATATGCTGCATAGAAAATTTGTTCAAAGTTTGCATTGTTTGCAATATCCTATAAATACTGAAATTGATATTAATATAGTATCCGGACATCAACTCCCATTTGCGAGAAATCGCATAGTTCAACATGCATTAAAAACAAATGCAGACTATCTTTTTTTCATTGATGCTGACATGATTTTTCCGTCAGATATTCTTATTCGATTATTAAAACATGATCTTGACATCGTCAATGCTCTTGCATTTCGTAGAACGAAACCACATTATCCTTGTATTTTTAACTGGAATGAAATTGAAAAATCGTATGAAACAGTATCATACTCTACTGGGCTTTTATCCGTTGATGCTACAGGAATGCCAGCAATTCTTATTAAAACCGATGTTTTCAGAAAAATGAAAGAAATTTATCCTCAGAATCCCTGGTATTATTATAGAGACAATCTTTTCTCATCAGATCTCACATTTTGTGAAAATGCTCGGAAACTTAGATATAAAATCATGATCGATACTGATCTAAAAATTGGGCATATCGGAGAAGAAATTGTAGTAACTGAAGATTTTTATCTGAGTCATTTGTCTCTTGAAGAGAAAGAAAAACACAATCAAGGAATTCGAGATTTTTTAAAAGTAGATGAAAAGAAAAACGATCCAACAATAAAATGACATACTCGGGATATAATAAAATATATGAACAATATCATAGCTTTCAAAATATGGTACAGCAACAAAATTTTAGACTCTACGCAGATTGACGGAACGACAATATTTGAGAAATGGAAAAATGCACCCGATCAAGACGTTCAGGTGGTCTTTTTCTATTTTACAAAGAAAGACGGAACAGGAAAACATACACGTCGAGAGAGTCAAGGCGTTGACTATTACAGCTTAACTGAGGATGAGTCGATCTCTCAGGACTTTGATGACATCACGAAAATGACTGGGCACATCAAATATGGTAAATATATGGACTATGATGCATTCTTGAAGCTCTACGAGATTGCTGGAAAGGACTACATGGAAGAGAATTTCAAAGAAGCACCTGCGCCCAGAGGCGAAAAAGACGATTTTCAATAAAGCATGGCATCATTTTATTTACATTCAATGGCGAGTGATTTGACAGGCGGAGCAGACTTCTCGAATATGCTTGCTAGCTTCACACGCACAACTAGCACTCTCGCAATTTCAGTAGCAGCAAACGCGACAGAAACATCATACGGTTTTACAGATGCACATCGTCCAGCAAACGCAGACTGGGAAACTGGGACAATCACTGTCAAAGTGCAAGTCACATCAGCAAACTCAGCAATCAATTGTTCAGTGCAAGCGGATAGACTAAACAGTGCAGGGTCAGTTCAAGAGAGCTCGACGGCTACTGCTGAGCAGACACTGTCGGCCACGGGCACATTCACATTCACAGTTGCATCTACGAACTGGACAGCAGGTGCATGCACAGATCGTCTTCGAATTCGTTATATTTTTAGAAATACAAACACGCACACGGCTCAATCTGTCACAATTCAATTAGATTCTGTAAATACTGAAGTCACTCTGAATGCTATCACTTTGAACTCGGGTTCTTGCATTGGAGTATTTCTTACTGCTCCCGATCAATTTGATGCTACTCATACTGCAAAAATTACAACAGGCGCAACGACATCAGATGGAGTTAGCACGAATTTGTATTTAGATGCTCTTATTGCTTCTTGGGACACTGCAGACAAATTGACTCTCAAAGTCGAGAAAGAACAAACGGGCACTTCATTCGATGATGTCGCAAACTCGACGCAAGTAACCTCTCTCTGGGTCGATCCAGAAAATCCGCGTGTTCGTCGTACGATGACAACAGTGTACGACCCGACTCTCAAGCGTCTGATTGCGTTTGGTGGGTGGAATGGCACTACTCGCTACAATGACACGTGGGAATTGATTCTTGACAATACAGCATCTCCGAAACCGCAATGGAGACAATTATCACCGACGGGCACGCCGCCCTCCGCTAGAAATTCGCACATCGCGTTCTTCGATGCGACTCTCAACCGAATGATTGTCGGGTTCGGAAGCACGGGTTCTGACAACAACGATATGTATTCCCTCTCATTCTCTGGCGGCAGAGACGGAGCATGGACGACTCTTTCGCCAGGCGGTTCAATACCCGCAGTTCGTTCGCAAACGAGCATCTGTAATGATACTGCGAACAAAAAAGCGTATCTGGTCTGCGGGTGGGGCGCGGCTCGTTTGAATGACATTCAAGAATTTGATTATTCGACTACGAATGGAACGTGGACACAGAAGTCAGCGGACGGTGCTGCAGCAGCGTGCTCTAGACGAAATGATACTGCGTGTGTCTGGGACGCAACCAACTCGAGGATTGTGCTATTTGGCGGCTATAATGGCACAGCTCGCTTGAATGACACATGGACGTACGTGCCCGGAACAAATACGTGGGTTGACAAGACAGCAGTATTTTCGGGAACTGCCCCGAGCATTCGTGAGTTGATGTACTGTGCACTTGACACAACAAACAATCGGATGGTCATTTATGGCGGAAGAAACGGCACAGCGTCGGGTGATGTTCGAGCAGATGCTGCGTATCTAACACTTTCAGCAGGTTCTGAGACCTGGAACGTCGTGACATTCACAGCAGATGAAAGACCCGCGGGCGTTTGGACTAACGCAGGTTGTTACGATCCGAATCATCAATTATTTTTAATATTTGGAGGTATGGATAGTTCGCTTGAAGTAAATAGACACGTATTAGCAATAGATTGTTCTAATTCTAGTACTCTTTCAATGAAACAAATCGCATTGAATCAATACTTACGAGGACGAGATGCTATGGGTTATGCATATAATCCAGATCTCAACCATACTCTAGTAGTTGGTGGATTTGCAAGAGTAGATTATACTGACACAACTTTTGTTAATGGAGATCATACTAATGATATGTGGATATATCGTCATGCAACTACTGATTGGATACCTGCTATTCGTGGGCAAGTCGCTATTTCAATGACGAATCGTGAGGGTGTGTCTGTAATTTATGATACAAATCGAAATCGATTTATTATTTTCGGTGGATTAACTGGAAATGCTACATCAAATAACACATATTATAACGATACTTGGGAATTAAAAGCAGATGCGAATAATTTGTATACTCTTACAAAACTTGCTCCAACGAGCACAAAACCTTCTGCTCGATGGTTGCATGCTGCGGGATATGATGCTACGAATGATAGAATGATAATATTCGGTGGAGATGCGGGAGGTGCGTATCTAAATGATTTGTATGCATTATCATTCTCTGGGGGTGCAGATGGTGCTTGGTCAACGTTGAGTCCTACTGGTACACCTCCATCAGGTCGTCGACAACCAGCATATGCTGTAGATACGGGTGCTAATGAATTGATGATTTCTCATGGGGGTACGACTGTTTCAGCATTTGCGGGTGATACATTCAAACTGACATTAACAGCTGGTTCTGAAGCATGGTCAGGAATTACAGGTACGGGTGCGCCTACGAGTAGACGAGGAATGACTGCAGTATATCGAGCAACGGATGATGCATTTTATTTCTTTGGCGGTTACAATGGAACGGTTCATTATAACGATAGTTATAAATTGACGTTTGGTGGTACACCAGCATGGTCTACTCTTTCTCCAACTGGGACTGCTCCCGAGACTAGACGTTCACATTTAGCAGGATACTCGCCAACGAATGATAAAATGATGATATTCGGAGGGCGTGAAGATACAGCCCCAACTTTCGATTCTCGTGCAAATACATACGAAATGAATCTAGCATCTCCAGCGTGGGCAAAAATAGACCCAAAAATCTATATAGAAGGCAGCGCAATCGCGACTAGCTTAACAGCTGGAGCAACATATCACTGGCAAACATGGGCGACAGGTTCGTTGAGCAGTGATTCCGCAAAATCATCGTATGGCGGCAACGCAGAATCAGCTACAGACTTCCAGATTGCTGCAGCTGGCACGACATACACGCAAAGCTTGTCTGCTTCCGTATCTTTCGTCATTGACAAAAAGTTCGGAATCGGAAAAGGAAAGACTGATATATTCAATTTCACAGAAACATTTTCCAGAAACGTAGCATTCGTGAAGTCAGTCATTTCTTCTCTAGCAGTCAATGAATCAATTTCTCTACATTTCAACATTCCGAAATCAGATGCAATCACATTCGCAGAAAGTCTAGTCACAAACACAGGCAGCGAAAAAGTGCTTGCTGATTTATTGACATTCACTGAAGCAAAATTCACAGCAACTGGGAAAGGGATTCTCGTATCTCTTTCTCTCGGTGAAACGCATACGAGACAGGTCGAATTTTATCGGACAATGAGCGAAGCTCTTGCATTCGTAGAAGCAATCAATACTAATCAGTCACAGCCGCATGTCATCATCTACGAATACATTTTAAGACTTTCATAAAGTATGTTAATGAAAAATAAATGTGATTATTCAGGAGCAAGAATTAAGATATGGCAGTAGCAATTGCACAAACAGCAAATCCAGCAGGAGTTGCGGCAATCAGTACAGTCGCTACGTATACGGGCGTTTCTATTGGTATAGCGACTGCCGACCGAATTATCGCCGTTGTTGTTGGAACAGAACTCAGCAACTCTACTCCAAGTGCAGCGACAATAGATTCTGGTGGCGGAGCTGTATCTATGACTGCGGGGACAACAGGAAATCTTCTTGCTATGTATGCACGTATATTCTATTTGCTCGTACCAACGGGAACTACTGCCACTATCACTGTTACCTTTTCAGCTGTTAGTCCTACTGAAACAGCTAACCACATAGCAGTCTATCGTATAACAGGTGCTTCGACTGTCTTATCGGCGGAAGGCGGTGATGGAACTACTGATGCTCAAGATGATCTCTTAACTACTGGTTCAACAACGATACCAACTAATGGCGGAATGGTGGCTGTTGCTGCTTTTGCTAGCGATACGACAACTAGAACTTGGTCAAATCTTACAAAAGATATTGACGATGACGCAGGAGCTTTCAGATTTACGACTGCTACATCAATAACAGCAGGAACAGCAACTAGAACTTGTAGTGGAGCAAATAATGAAGATGGTGCGTTGTCTTATGTGATTTTCCAAGAGGGCAATATACTCACACAAAGTCTATCTGCTTCGTTTTCGTTCACAGTCTCTTCTACTAGAGCGACAGTAAAGAATAAAACAGAATCAGAAGCAATCACAGATTCGAAAACCACTGGTTATCAAAAAAGCTTAGCAGAATCAATGGCGTTTTCTCCATCTTTGACAAAGTCGCCAGGTCATGCTATTATAGAGTCATTTGGGTTTGCTGAAAATGAAGTAACGTCGTCTGGCGGTAATTTCGCACAGAATCCGACAGAAAGTCTATCGCTCGCGGGCACGCTCGACCGCATTCAATGGATTATGGAACGAAGCGGCAATTTATCTTTGCCTCTGACTGACTCACTTAAATTTGCAACAAGCAAGACTCTTATAGATTCATTCGTCTTTTCAGAGAATGCAGTACGAGCAGTCGGTAAAGTTTTTGCAGATTCATTCGCATTCTTAGAATCGTTGACGACGACTGCTCAAAACGACTTCGCACAATCACTTTCAGACAATTTGATTCTTGCTGAAGCGATGGCAAAATCATTCGGGAAAACACGTTTTGAAGTTTTGACATTTGCAGAGACGATGGTAGTGATGTTGAATTACCAGAAAACGCTTATCGCATCATTAACTCTTTCAGAAACAATTTCAGCATCAACTGCAAAACGATTGACAGATTCTATAGCATTCACAGAAAACAAAATAGCAGGGTTGGTCAGAGTGCTAACCGAAGCAGTCTCATTTTCTGAAAGCAAATCATTCGCTTCTTCGAAGACACTAATAGAACTTCTTGCTCTCATAGAAGCATACAAACGAGATGCTACGAAGATTCTTTCAGACCTGGTCACGCTGACTGAAGCGGTGCGACGAGCATCATCTTCGTCATTTGCAGAAACATTCACTCTCGCAGAATCGAAAAATCTCTCAGTCGGCAAAACTCTTTCAAGCAATTTGACGTTAGCAGAATCATTTGCTAGAACATTAGTGTTTTCCAGAGCACTTTCAGATACGCTCAACTTAATCGACTTCTCTACGAAAAGCGTCGGTAAGAATTTCGTAGACGCAGAAACGCTAGCAGAGCTAATGACTCGAACAACTGGCACTGAATCTTTGTTCACTGATACATTAACGCTAGTAGAGCAACATTCTTCAGCAGTCGGCAAACAGTTTGTCGATTCGTTGAGTCTTTTCGAAAATATCGCAAAAGCATTCGGGCGTGCAGATGCTGAAACTCTGACAATTTCAGAAACAATGTCATTACTCGTAGCATTCAACAAAGCATACGCAGATTCTTTCTTGTTCTCAGAAGCACTCAAAAAAGATGCGGGGAAAGCTCTTATAGACACTCAAACACTTTCAGAAAATCTAACGCAGATTCTTCAATATTTCAATGCTCTCTCAGAATCATTGACTGTCACAGATGCAGCATCAACACAGACGACGTATGATAGAACACTTGTAGATTCAGTTGTTCTTACTGAAAACACTGCTCTTGCAATCGGACTTTCACATTCAGACGCTTTCGCATTCGCAGAAGCTCTCAATCGAACGATGGCTTTCAATAGAACTTTTTCAGATTCATTCGCATTCGCAGAGTCTGCAGCGCCAGTAGTTGTCTATTTGCGAACAGTTTCAGAGCTTCTGACGTTAACAGAAGCCCTCACGAAGTCAATTGGAATGTCATTCTCAGAAGCATTGACGCTAGCAGAGCAAATGACTTCTGCAGCGAGTTCGACATTCTTCTTGACAGACGCTCTCGCGTTCGTTGAATTGATTTCTAAACAGCCTGGAAAAACAGTATCTGACGCATTTGCATTCATCGAGACGTTCACAAAATCGCAGGGTGCGGGAATGGAAGAGACACTGGGTCTTGCTGATGCATTCACAAAAGATGCTGGGAAGTTTGTGTCTGACGCGTTCACTTTCACTGACGCATTTTCTAAGTCTACGAGCACTTCTCTCACAGCAGCATTCTTGCTTTCTGAAGCGTATACTATCACGACTGGAAAAAAGCTCTCTGAGACTATTTCATTCACAGAGCAAATCAATAGCAGTGTCGATATAACGCAAGCGTTAGCAGACGTTGTTGCATTAACTGAAGCAATAACGAAATCGACGGGTCTGACTAGGGCTGAAGCTCAGACATTAGTAGACACATTGGTCAAAGCAGCTGGAAAGAATGCTATTGACATCGTCACTCTGAATGATGCGATGGAGAGAACACAGACTATACTACGTTCTATTTCAGATACGATTCTTTTCGCAGAAGCGCTGACAAAAACCGTCGGTGTATCATTTTCAAATGCGATTTCGTTTGTTGAAACATTGCAAACATTCACAAGTCAAGAGAGAAACTTCACTGAGATAATGGCGCTATCAGAAGACTTTTTCAAGGGAGTAGGTTCGTCAAGAACAGCTGCTATCGAATTCACAGAAGCATTCACGAGATCGCAAGGTGCGGGTATCAATGAAACTATGAGTTTAGCAGAGGCGTTTATCAAGAACGTCGGAAAAACAAAGTTAGACTCTCTTTTGTTGAGCGAAGCTCTTGTGAAGACATTCGGGCATTCTCAATTCGATTCGTTGATTTTAGCAGAAGCATACTCAAAAGCAACTGGAAAAGTATTGACTGCTGACATTTCTCTTTCAGATACTGTGGTTTCGACTAACACTTTCATGAGGAGTCTCTCTGAATCAATTTTGTTTTTAGATACTATGGTTAAAGTGAGCGGAATGTCTCTGAGTGACACGCAGAGTTTAATCGATTCATTTGTGAAGATCGTGGGAAAAAATCAAACAGATACTATTTCACTCACTGAAGCACTGACGAAAGTCCAAGACGTGTCAAAACTTCTTATCGACACTCTAATTTTGACAGAAACTCTCCAGAAAAGTTTTGGACTTACTCATTCAGATGCACTTACATTTGCTGAAACAATGACATCCATTAAATCTCAATTGAGAGAAAATACAGAAGTATTTTCACTTATTGATTCAATGCAGACATTGACAACATACACACGTTCAATGACTGAGTCTATCAGTCTTGTTGAGCAAATGATGAAAGCTCTCGGAATTTCAAGAACTGAAGATATCACATTAGCAGAACAATTGACGAAGTCGTTAGGTCTGTTGAAATCTGATTCTTTGCAATTAGCAGATTCTTTCACAAAAACGATAAAATTGAATAAAGCAGATATTTTTACACTTACTGAATTTTTCCAAAAGTTATCAATATTCCAGAAGCTATTAACAGAAACAGAAACGTTTACAGATGTTTCACGACATGACACAACGATATTGAAGACCGACGCTATCATGTTCCAAGAAGCATCAGATAAAATATCCAGTTCACGATATGATTTTATAGAGTCATTCAATTTCACAGAATTGCAGAAAAAAGAACTTAATAAAATTCTAACACAAGCTCTCATTCTAGCAGAAGCAGCAATCAAAGGCTTCGGAAAGACACTCATTGATAATAGTGTATTAACAGAACAACTGAGCAAAGGAACTATAAAAATATTTTCAGATGCGTTTTCCATAACAGAAGTAACATCAATATATTTAACTTTTTCTAGACTTTTTGCTGATTCAATATTATTAACTGAACAGATAAAAAAACATTCAACACTATCAAAAACAGATTCGCTGTCGTTAGCTGAACTATTTGCTTCATTATTTTCTGCACGAAAAAATTTCGCAGAATCAATTTCTGTTAATGAAGCAATGTTAACTTTAGCACAATATGAAAAAGTTCTTTCTGATTCGATTACATTTATAGAGATTCTGATTAAAGAATATAATGCAAAATTAAATGAAATATTACCAATCATTGAATTAATTTCTACTTCGACGCAAGTATCATTATCGTTGACAACAGTTCTTCCAATTATCGAAATATTAATTAAAACAGTAGGTTTGAATATCATCGATGCTTTAGAAATTATTGAAACTCTTGTTAAAGAAAGAAGTGCTAATTTTTCTGATTCGGTCACGCTTTCAAAAATATTGTCGAAAACATTCAATCTGTCTAGACAAAATGCTATCTTAATTACAGAAAATTTTCTTAAAATCTATGGACTTAAAAAACAAGAAACAATTCAGATTTCTGAAAGTAAACAATATTTGTTTGATTTGCGGAATATAGAATCGATTATATTTTCCGAAGCATTTGTCAAAGAAGCATCTAAACAACATATTGAAACTCTCAGTTGTACTGATTTATTACAAACAGATAATACATTTCAACGTTCTATAATAGATTCTCTTGCATTAACAGTAAATTCTTCAATAATATCATTTAAAACTATTAGTGATTTATTAGCAATTAGTGAAATTATTAAGAAGAGTATCAACATACCGAAAAATGAGATACTTGTAATCTCTGAAGAAGACATTAAAAATCTCGGAAAGAATGTTTTGGAAAATCTAACTATCGAAGAACTTCGTCAGAGTGAATCAACATATTTCATTGATTTATTAGATGAAGCATCATTATTAGAAAATATAGTAAAGTCTCAAAATATCAATTTTTCAGACATATTGACAATATCTGATGCGCTATCGAAATTAAAAACCAGCCCGTTAGACACAACTCCCATTCTTATGACAACTCGTCAAGGAAAAACGATATTATTAACACAATAAGATATAATAATAAAATGAAAGTATA